>JAESGH010000073.1_pt1 | contig 294231 bp, 280 predicted proteins | sample 9269641 | NCBI WGS metagenome assembly JAESGH01 (sample SAMN14515345, study PRJNA621665) | algae metagenome | isolation source: Phormidium tanganyikae FI6-MK23 and co-occurring heterotrophs from granitic... | place: USA: Fort Irwin, California | collected 1998-05-24
CTGGGACATCGAAACTATAGCCTTTCTGGGCAAAATTGCCGGGTTCCTTTGCCAGCATGCGGTGGGGGCGGCAAGGGGCGGATTCACAATCGGACTTGCAATGATACAATGTATCACTATCTCGCACCGCAAGCCCCTCCCGCGAAAGTTTCCCGTCATGTGCCTCCCCGCCGCGCGCCCGCGCCTTGCCGACCTGTTGGGGATCACACTATCGCTGACCTGCCTCGTCCATTGCCTCGCGCTGCCGCTGCTGATCCTGCTCGCGCCTGCAGTCAGCCGCTGGGTCGCCGCGCCGGAATGGATGCACGCCGCTATCCTGCTGCTGGCGCTGCCCGCAGCGACCTTTGCGATGAAGGATGGTTGGCGGCGGCACGGGCGGGTGGCGCCAGCCGCACTTGCGGCGACCGGAGTGAGTTTTTTGGCGGCGGGGCTGGCAGCCCACGAAGGTTGGATGGCGCTGCCCGATCCGGAATTCGCCGACCGGTTGCTGACGTCGCTCGGCGCGGTGACGCTTGCCACCGCGCATCTGCTCAACTGGCGCTGGCGCCACGGTTTTCGCGAGCCCCTTCGCTAGCGCCGAGCTTTCCCATCGCCGCAGCATGCGCGTGCATGCTGAGTGGCAAGCTTGTCACTTAGTCAATGTCACTTGACAATAACGAATCAAAATGTCAGCGTTCCTTGACTGATTAACAAGGGAACTTGACCAATGCCGCAAATGCTGCGCGCCCTGCCCTGGGCGATCGCCATCCTCGCCATCGCCCTGTTGGGCGCCGCCGACATCATCCGCGCCGACGTGGCTAACAGCCTGGTGACGGTGCTCCCACTCGTCATGGTCGCGATCGTCGCCGGTTCAGCGCGCTGCCGCCCGCAGGAGGGCTGAGCAGTGGCAAAGAACCCAGCGCAGCGCCGCTATATGCGCCGGATGGTCCTGCTTTCAGCTGCCTATATCGCCGCGGTGATGCTGGCGAGCTGGCTCATCCCCGACGATGCGGCGGCGACGCCGCTGACCGTGGCGATCGCGCTCGTCCCAGCACTCGCGACCTCGGGCTTCATCTGGGCAATGGCGCGCTATGTTGCCGAGCTGAAGGATGAATATGTCCGGATGCTGGAAGTCCGCAAGATGTTGGTGGCGACCGGCCTGACGCTCGCGCTCGCCAGCGGCTGGGGCATTTTGGAGTTGTTCACCACGGTGCCGCGGGTGCAGCTATTTTATGTGTTCCCGGTCTGGTGTCTGGGACTCGCGGTCGGATCGCTGGTGAACAAGATGACCATCGGCGATGGCGGACCCTGCCTGTGAAAAACCGCCTGAAGGTCCTGCGCGCCGAGCGTGACTGGAGCCAGGGCGACCTTGCCGAGCGGCTGGAAGTGTCGCGCCAGTCGGTGAATGCGATCGAGACGGGCAAATATGACCCCTCGCTCCCCCTCGCCTTTCGCATCGCCGACTTGTTCGGGCTGCCGATCGAAGAGATTTTCCTGAGAGACTAAACACCATGAAACGAGCGCCGGGCCCCGCCCTGCCCTTGCGAGCCGGTCGATCGATCGCTAGGGCAGCGGCAGCCGGAAGGGAGCCACCTCATGTTCAAGCGCCTGTTTATCGACCACCCCAAAGCGGTCGATGAAAATTACATCGAACATTTCGGTGTCGCGTCGAAATTCGGGGTGACGATGATCTATGGCGGCCTGTGCGCGCTGATCCATGCCGTCGTCCCCGGCTGGTGCATCACCACCGGCAGCGACACGATCCGCAGGCTCAACAAGATCATGGTCGAGCAGCGCGCCGCGAAGGGGCAGGCTGCGATGCAAATGAACACGATCGACTGGGTGATCTGACCGGCGTGCGCCCGACACGCCCAACTACACCTCCGTTCGCATCGAGCGAAGTCGAGATGCCCCTCGATCTTGCGCTACCCCGATGGGTGTCTCGACTTCGCTCGACACGAACGGGAATAGAGGGCGAAATTTGGTGAGCGAAGGTTCGGCACCCGACTACCTCGAACGCGCGGGCCGCCCCCGCCTCGCCTATCGCCATGTCGCGGGCGCGGGGCCGACAATCGTCTTCCTGCCCGGTTATATGTCCGACATGGCGGGAGGCAAAGCGACCGCGCTGTTCGACTGGGCAGCGGCCGAGGGGCGGGCCTGTTTGCTTCTCGACTATGCCGGGTGCGGATTGTCGGACGGGCTGTTCGCCGAGCAGAATTTGCTCGACTGGCGCGGTGATGTGCTCGACCTGATCGACGCGCGAACCGAAGGGCCGGTGATCGTCGTCGGATCGTCAATGGGCGGCTGGCTGATGCTCCTCACCGCGCTGGCGCTGGTCCAGCGCGACGGACCAAGCCGCCTCGCGGGGCTGGTCGGGATCGCTGCGGCGCCCGATTTCACCGACTGGGGTTTCAGCGATGCCGAGAAGGCGATCATTCTGGCCGAGGGCGAACTGCGCGAAGAGACGTCGTACAGCGACCAGCCCTATGTGACGACGCGCGGCTTTTTCCAATCGGGCGAGGCGAACCGGTTGCTCTCTACCGAAATCCCCCTCACCTGCCCCGTGCGCCTGCTCCATGGGCAGGAGGATGGCGACGTGCCGCCCGAAATCAGCCTGCGCCTGTCGGCGGCGCTCGCCAGCGACGATGTACAGGTGACGCTGGTCAAGGGCGGCGACCACCGCCTGTCGCGCGACACCGACATCGCGCTGCTGATCGACACCGTCGCGCGGCTCGCGACGGCAAATTAGAGGATCAACATGGCCCGCAGCGACTTCAAATTCCACGTCATCAAACGCGTCCGCTATGCCGAAATCGATGCGCAGGCGGTGGTGTTCAACAGCCGATACCTCGAATATTTCGACATCGGGATCACCGAATATTGGCGCGCCGCGGGGGTCTATGACCGCTGGCCCGGCCACACGAGCCCCGAATTCCACGTCGCGCGCGCCGAGGTCGACTACAAGGTGCCGATCCTGCTCGACGAGGAGGTCGATATTTGCGTGCGTTGTTCGCGCGTCGGGCGCAGCTCGATGACCTTTCTGTTCGAGCTGCATGGCGCGGGCAAAGACGATCTGCGCGCGACGGGGCTGGAGGTCAGTGTGCATGTCGCCGAATCGCAGGGCGCACCGACGCCGGTCCCTGATGAATTCGTATCTTTGTTCGAAGCGTTTGAAGGACGGAGCCTTCGCGGGTAGAACGGTCACATGACCCAATATCTCCATACCATGATCCGCGTCTCCGATCCCGACGCGACCGTCGCCTTTTTCAACCTCGTCGGGCTGGAAGAGGTCCGCCGTTTCGATAGCGAACAGGGGCGCTTCACTTTGATCTTCCTCGCCTGTCCGGGGCAGGATGGGATCGCCGAGGTCGAGCTGACCTATAATTGGCCACCCGAGGACGGCAGCGCGCCCGAGCAATATGCAGGCGGCCGCAATTTCGGGCATCTGGCGTACCGCGTCGATGATATTTACGCGACGTGCCAGCGGCTGACGGATGCCGGGGTGACGATCAACCGCCCACCGCGCGACGGGCATATGGCGTTTGTCCGCTCGCCTGACGGCATTTCGGTCGAACTCCTCCAAAATGGTCATTTACCTCCGCAAGAACCATGGTCGTCGATGCCGAACACAGGTAACTGGTAGGGATTGGTGCAACCAAGGCGGCGCGCTCGCGTCTCCGTCTGGTAAGCATAAGGCCGGTGATGGAAAGGAGCGACGCATGACTGCACTCGAGATCGTTCGTATCCCGGTGCTCAGCGACAATTATGTCTGGCTGGTCCACGATCCTGACAGCAAGGCGACGATGGTCGTCGATCCCGCTGTCGCGGATCCTGTACTCGAAGCCGCAGCAGAACGCGGCTGGACGATCACCGACATCTGGAACACGCATTGGCATCCCGATCACACGGGCGGCAATGCGGCGATCAAGGACGCGACGGGCTGCACGATCACCGGACCAGCGGCGGAGTATGCGCGCATTCCGACGCTCGACGTCCAGGTGACAGGCGGCGATACGGTTCGTCTCGGCGGTCATGTCGCCAGCGTGTGGGACGTCCCCGCGCACACTGCGGGGCATATCGCCTATCATTTTGCCGGCGACGCCGCGATCTTTGTCGGCGATACGATGTTCGCGATGGGCTGTGGCCGTTTGTTCGAAGGCACCGCCGAGCAGATGTTCGCCAATATGCAAAAGCTCGCCACGCTGGACGATGCGACGCGGGTTTATTGCGCGCACGAATATACGCTGTCGAATGCGCGCTTTGCAGTGACGATCGATCCGGAGAATGATGCGCTCGCGGCGCGGCTGGTTGCGGTTGAAGCGGCGCGCGCTGCCGGTGAAGCAACGGTGCCGACAACGATAGGCGCCGAGCGCGCCACCAACCCCTTTTTGCGGGCGCCGAGCGCGGTCGAACTTGGGCGTATCCGCGCGCTCAAGGACGCGGCGTGACGCTGTGGCTTCAGCGCGCGTTCATCTGCGGCGGCTACCTTTCGCAGTCTCAAGGAGCAATTTCATGGCCACGCTGAACCCGATGCGCGCCCTGCTGCTGATTGCAGCGGCGCCGCTGGTCGCCAGCTGCGCCCCCGCCGGTACCGCCGAACCCGGCGCCGCGGCGCTGACCCCGAAACAGGCCGAGCGGCTCGACAAACAGCTCGCTGGCAAGGTGCCCGGCGAACCCGTCCGGTGCCTGCCAAGCTACCGCAATAATGACACGATACGGGTGTCGGACAACATTCTGCTGTATCGGTCAGGCGGCAATCTGGTGTATCGTAACGACCTGAAAAACAGCTGCCCGGGCCTCGCCCGCGACAGCGACATCATGGTCGTGCGGCAGTTCGGATCGTCGACGTGCAGCGGGGATTTCTTTCATCTGGTCGACCGGTCGAGCGGCATCCGCGGCCCGACCTGCGTTTTTGGCGAATTCGTCCCATATCGCAAACCGGCGGGGGACGCTGGCTGAACCAGCGGTTCAGTCGCAGGCGGGGACCGGTTTGCGCCGAGCTCTTCGGGTCGCAACCCCGCCTGCTCTATTCGAAACGGCCCCTTTTGGTTCCGTTCGCACCGAGCGAAGTCGAGATGCCCCTCGGCCATACGCCAACCCGATGGGTGTCTCGACTTCGCTCGACACGAACGGGATTTGAGCTAGGCCTTATACAGCGCCGCAATCTTGTCGGCATACACCTCGCGCAGCACATGGCGGCGGATTTTCATCGACGGCGTCATCTGCTCATTCTCGATCGAGAAAGCTTCGTCTGCAAAGTCGAACTTGCGGACCTTTTCGATCACCGACAGCTGGCCGTTGACGCGGTCCACCGCAGCGCGGATCGCGGCGCGGAATTTTTCATGCTCGCGTAGACGGCAAAGCTCTTTCGGTAACCCCTCGGCCTCGGCCCATTCGGCCATCCATTCGGGATCGGGAACGAGCAGGCCGACAAGGTGCGGGCGCTTGTCGCCATAGACCATCGCCTGCAAAATCTCGGGCTGGAGCGTCAACATGCCTTCGACACGCTGCGGCGAGACATTGTCGCCCTTGTCGTTAACGATCAGATCCTTCTTGCGGTCGGTGATGACGATGCGGCCCTGCGCGTCGATATGGCCGATGTCGCCGGTGTGGAGCCAGCCGTCCACGAGCACCCGCGCGGTTTCGGCGTCATTGCGCCAATAGCCCTTCATCACCAACTCGCCGCGCACCAATATCTCGCCGTCGTCGGCGATCTTGACCTCGGTGTTCATCAGCGGCGGGCCGACGGTGTCCATCTTGATGCCCGCTGCGGGACGGTTGCAGCTGATCACCGGCCCCGCCTCGGTCTGGCCATAGCCTTGCAATAAGGTCAGCCCGATCGAGTGGAAAAACACCCCGATTTCGGGATTGAGCGGCGCGCCGCCCGATACCAGCGCCTTCATCCGCCCGCCAAAGCGTTTCTGAATCTTGGGGCGGAACAATTTGTCGAGGATAAGATCGACCGGCCGGTCGAGCACGCCCATGCGGCGCTCATAATCCTTTTCGCCGACGCGCAGCGCCTGGTTGAGCATCCAGTTCGCCAGCTTGCCTTGCTTTTCGACCGATTTGATCATCCGCGCGCGGATCACCTCGAACAGCCGCGGCACGACGACCATGATCGTCGGACGCGTCTCCTCAATGTTCGAGACGAGCTTTTCGAGCCCCTCGCTGTAATAGATTTGCGCGCCGACCATGATCGGCAGGAACTGGCCGCCCGAATGTTCGTAAGCGTGGCTGAGCGGCAGGAACGACAGGAACACCTCTTCGTCACCGATGCCGAAATCATTGACCAGCACTTCGGCGGCACCCGCGGCGTTGTGCAGGATAGCGCCATGATGCTGCATCACCCCGCGCGGCGCGCCGCCGGTGCCGCTGGTGTAGATCAGGCAGGCGGTATCATCGCGCGTCATCGTGGCGGCGCGGGCCTTGGTTTCCTCCAGATGCGCCTCGCCTCCGGTAACGAGCGGCGCCCAGTCACGCACAGCGACGTCGCCCTGCTGCCCGACGCGCAGGCTTTCCATGGTGATGACGGTGTGCGCGTCGGAGCGGGTTACCGCGGGCATCAGCGCGCGCGCGAGCTTGGCGGTCGAGACGATCACCGCCTTCGCGCCGCTATTATCCAGAATATGCTGGTGGTCGCGTTCGGTGTTGGTGGTGTAGGTCGGGACGGTGATGCAGCCGGCGGCCATGATCGCAAGATCAGCGATGCACCATTCGGGGCGGTTTTCGCTGACCAGCACGACGCGGTCGCCGTCCTTCAGCCCCATCTCGCGCAGGCCATGCGCCAACGCCGCCACTTGGTTCGCGACCTGACGCCAGCTCAGTGGATGCCAGATGCGGTCGGACTTGCGCCACAGGAACGGATCTTCGCCGCCCTGTTCGGCGCGGTCGAAAAACATCGCGACCAGACTCGGAAAATGGTCGAGATGGGGATTGTCCAGCTTCATTCTATCTCTCTCCAGGGAGACTGTTTTTCAGTTCTTCTCGTTTCAAATACACGTCATTGCGAGCGAAGCGAAGCAATCCAGAGCGGTGTTGCGCCGCTCTGGATTGCCACGGGCCTGCGGCCCTCGCAACGACGAGATAACGAGATCAGCAAGTTCACCCCTGCGGCGGTGCGCCATCCACCGATGATGTCCCCGGCCCACGCGGATCCGCGGCGCCGCGCCAGCCGTCACCGACGCGTTCGACTGCGTTGAGCTTGGAACCCAGGTCGGTGGGTGTGAAATTATAGCCAAAGGGTTTCATCTTCGCCGCGATCGCTTCACCGGCATCGATATTCTCGATCAGCACGCCGCTATCACCGAAATAGAGGTTGGGCAGTTCCATCGCGGTCTTGGCGTCGAGGCCCCAGTCGAGGACGCCGACCAGCACTTTGGTCACATGCATGATGATACGCTTGCCGCCCGCGGAACCGACCGCGAGCACGACCTTGCCGTCAGGACCATAGACGATCGTTGGCGACATCGACGACAGTGGGCGCTTACCCGCCTGCACGCGGTTGGCGGTCGGCACCCCGTCCTGGATCGGCGCGAGATCGAAATCGGTCAGCTCGTTGTTGAGGAAATAGCCATTGGCGATCAGGTGGCTGCCGAAAATGCTTTCGATCGTCGAGGTCATCGACACGACATTGCCCGCTTTATCGGCCACAGCAAAATGGGTGGTCCCCTGTTCAGGGATCGGCGCAGCGGCGGCGCGCGGCTTGGCGCCCGGCGGCGTGCCGGGCTGATATTTGCCCGCAGCGCCGAACGGCGAGATCAGCTGGCGGCGTTCGGCCAGATATTTTTTGTCGAGCAAACCCGCGACTGGAACATCGACGAAATCGGCATCACCCAGATAGGCGGCGCGGTCGGCATAGGAGAGCTGCATCGCCTCGGACAGCAAATGCCAGCTCATGGGATTGTCCTTGCCCATCGCCTTCATGTCCCAACCCTCAATCATTCCGAGGATGCCGAAAACTGTAGTCGCGCCCGACGAAGGCGGCCCCATGCCGCAGACTTTGTACACGCGGTAGGTGGTGCAGACCGCCGGCCGCTCTTTCGCCTTGTAAGCGGCCACGTCCTTAACGGTCAGCTGCGCCTTGTTGCGCTGCGCGTTGGCGACCGCGTCGCTGATGGCTTTGGCATTCGCCCCGCTGTAAAAAGCATCGGGACCGCGCGCCGCTACCTGGCGCAGGAACGCGCCATAGGCGGGATTGCGAATCCGCGTCCCGACCGGGGCGGGCTTGCCATCGACATAATAGATCGCGCGAGCCTCAGGGAAATCCTTCCACACAGATTCGAAACGGGTCATCCAGTTGTGCAGCACCGGGGTAACTTCGAAGCCCTCTTCGGCCAGCTTGATCGCGGGCTGAAACAGCGCCGCCCATTCCAGCTTGCCCCATTTCTTGTGCGCCATTTCCATCAGTCGCATATTGCCGGGAACGCCCACCGACAGCCCGCCCGGGATCGCATCCGAATAACCGCGCGGCCTGCCGTCAGGCCCAAGGAAACGGTCGGGCTTCGCGGAGGCAGGCGCCATTTCGCGCCCATCAATTGTCGAAATGCTGCCATCGCGGGCATCATGGTGCAGCATGAGGCCGCCCCCGCCGATACCGCTAGACTGCGGTTCAACCAATGTCAGCACGGCGACCATGGCGACCGCAGCATCGGCGGCGGTGCCGCCCTGATGCAAAATCTGACGCCCTGCTTCGGTAGCGCGCGAGTCGGCGGACGAGGTGACGCCCTGTGCAACGGCGGGTGACGGAAGGGTCAGGGTGAGGACCGCGGCAAGCGGAAGGAATCTTTTCAACATGGCTGCGACATTGGCGCGGGGTCGGGGGGAGTGCAAGCCTAACCGACCCTTCCTGCCCCGCAGCGATGGGGAGGATCGGTTAGGCTAAGCCCACCGCGTCGCTCACCCGCGCAAATCCATCGCGTACCGCTAGCTTCTCCAGCCCGTGCGCAACCCGCGCGGCAAGCCCCGGTCCCGCATAGACCATCGCCGAATAGATCTGCACGAGGCTGGCGCCCGCAAGGATGCGCTCCCATGCCTGTTCGGCCGAGGCGATGCCGCCCGCGGCCACCAGCGGCACCTTGCCGCCGCTCGCGGCATGGAAATCGCGGACCCGCTGCAACGCCAGATCGGCGAGCGGCGCGCCCGATAACCCACCTGCCTCGTCGGCGTGACGCGAGGTGAGCGCCGGACGGGTGATGGTGGTGTTGGACACGATCACCGCCGCCAGTCCCTTGTCGATCGCCACCGCAACGATGTCGTCAATGTCGGCGGGTTCGAGATCAGGCGCGACTTTGAGGAACACCGGCTTGGCCGCACCCACCGGCTGCGCCGCGGCGACGCCGTCGAGTAGCGCCTCCAGCGCGCCCTTGTCCTGCAAAGCGCGCAACCCCGGGGTGTTCGGCGAGCTGATATTGACGGTCAGATAATCGGCGAGCGGCGCCATTGCCGCGGTGCCTTTGGCATAATCGGCGATGCGGTCGGCGCTGTCCTTGTTGGCGCCGATGTTGATGCCGAGCGGCACCGGTAGGCCGTGGCGACGCAGACAGGCTATGCGTTCGGCCGCCGCCGCCTGCCCGCCGTTGTTGAATCCCATGCGGTTGATCACCGCGCCATCCTCGACCAGCCGGAACAGCCGCGGGCGCGGATTGCCCTCCTGCGGCAGCGGGGTCAGCGTCCCAACCTCGACAAAGCCGAAACCGAAGTGCGGCATGGCGTGCGCGACACGCGCATCCTTGTCGAAACCGGGCGCAAGGCCGACCGGATTGGGGAAATGCAGCCCGGCCAGTTCGGTCGCCAGCACCGGGCTGGTCAGCGCCGATCGCGCGCGCGGCAGCGGCTGCAGCGCGCTCAGCGTCAGATTATGCGCCGCCTCGCCATCGGTGGCGTGGACGATCGGGCGGACCAGCGCATAGGCGGCATCGGCGGCAGAGGCAAAGAGCGACATGGCCCGCCATTGCGCGCCCCGCGCGGCTATGGCAAGCCCCGCCTCGACCTATTGGGCTTCACCAAAAAGCCCTCGGAAAAACCGGGAGAAAATCGTGTCGCAGCTTCGCCTCATCGCTCGTCTGTCCACCGGCCTCGCGCTGCTCGCCGTCGCGGGCTGCGCGCCCGCTGCGGTGCAGGAGGCCCCCGCCACCGCGGCGTCGACGCCCGCGCCCGACGCGGTGCCTGCCGGGGCGAACCTCGCGCAATTTTTCGACAATTATGACGCCGCACAGCTGTCGCTGAGCCCGCAAGGCAAAGCCTATCGCGGGATCCGCGACGGCGATTATGGCCGCTGGAACGATGTCAGCGATGAGGCTGCGGTCGCGAGCCACAAATTGCAGCAGGCGACTGCCGAGGCGATGCGCGGCAGTTTCGATCCGGCGACAATGTCGACCGACGAGGCCTTGTCGTTCGAGCTTTTCAATGCGCAGGCGGCGCGCGCCGAACGACTGTTTCCTTTTCGCGATCGCGGCTATGTCTTCGACCAGATGAACGGCCCGCAAAGCCAGCTCCCCGCGTTCCTGATCAACATCCACCGCGTCGCTAATCCCGCTGAGGCCGAAGCGTATATCGCGCGTATCCGCGGGCTTGGCCCGGTGCTTGACGCGCTGACTGCACAGTCGGTGGCGCGCGCCGCCAACGGCGTTCAGCCGCCGAAATGGGTCTATGCCTATCTGATTTCGGACATCGGCAATTTGCAGGGTCCAAACAATGCGGTGATAGAAGACATCACCGCGAAGGTCGCCAAGCTCGACATCGACGCCGCCGAAAAGACGCGCCTGACCACCGCAGCGAAAACGGCGTGGGCCGACAGTGCCGGTCCGGCCTATGGCCGCCTGCTGACCGAAATGAAGCGCCAGCAGGCGAGCGCGCCGACGCAGGATGGCGTGTGGCGGCTACCCGACGGCAAAGCCTATTATGAGGCACTGCTGTCCAACTATACGACGACCGACATGACCGCGACGCAGATCCACAACCTTGGCCTGTCCGAAGTCGCGCGCATCCATGGCGAGATGAAGACGATCATGGCCAAGGTCGGCTTCAAGGGAACGCTCCAGCAATTCTTCGCGCATCTGCGCACCAGCCCGCAATATTATTACACGACCCGTGAAGCCTATCTCGCCGACGTCGATACCAAGGTAAAGGCCATGGAGGCGCGCCTCCCTGCCTTTTTCAACACGCTACCCAAGGCGGCGTTGCAGGTGAAGGCGGTCGAGGCGTTCCGCGAGAAATCCGCGGGCAAGGCATTTTACCAGTCGCCCTCGCCCGACGGGTCGCGCCCCGGCACCTATTATGTGAACCTCTATGACCTGCGCGACATGTCGAAGACCGAGCTGGAAGCACTGGCATACCATGAGGGTGTCCCCGGGCATCACCTTCAGCGCGCGGTGCAAACCGAGCTTACCGGCCTGCCGCCGTTCCGCCGCTTTGGCGGCTTCACCGCCTATACCGAGGGCTGGGGCCTCTATACCGAGGAACTGGCCAAGGACATGGGCTTTTACGCCGATCCCTATAGCGATTTCGGGCGGCTGGGCATGGAACTGTGGCGCGCGTGCCGCCTTGTCGTCGATACCGGTATCCACGACAAGCGCTGGAGCCGCGAACAGGCGATCAAATATCTGAAGGACAACACCCCCAACCCCGACGGCGACATTGAAAAGGCGATCGAGCGCTATATCGTCTATCCGGGGCAGGCGACCGCCTACCTGATCGGCAAGCTCAAGATCATGGAACTGCGCGGCCGGGCGCAGGCCGCGATGGGCGCCAAATTCGACTATCGCGCCTTTCATGACGTCGTGCTCGAATCGGGACCGGTGCCGCTCGATATCCTCGAACGGCGCGTCGATGCATGGATTGCCGCGCAAAAAAGCTAATAAAAGAACAAACTTCACCCTTGACGCGTAGGGAAGAAACGCAAATGGTTTGACTCACATAACAAGACAGCTGCGGAAAGGCTGTCGGGGCTGGGTCTCATGTCAGAAACATCATCGTCGCGTGACAGCGTGGACGGAAGCGCGCCGTTCGAATTGCACTATTTCCCGCCCGATCCCGATCTGGCGGACATGGTGTCGAGTTTCTATTTCGCGCGGCTCAACATGCCGAGCTTTGACGAATATGAGCGCGCTGACCGACCGCAGTTCCGTTTCGTCACGAACGCCGACGGCGAATATGTCTTTGCCGATGGCCACCGCGCCCCGGTGTCGCGCGCCATCATCATCGGGCCGACCAGCGGGCGGGTGCGCGCGATCAGCAATTGTCCGGCGCAATTGTTCGGCTTTGGCTTGCTGCCCGCCGGTTGGGCGACCTTGATGGGTGACGACGCCGAAAAGCTGACCGATCGGGCAATAGACGCCGTCGATCTGTTCGGACCGTGGATCGAAGAAGTCGCGACGGCGCTGGAACAGGCCGCCGATGTCGAGGCGCGGCTGATCATCGGCAATAATTTCGCACGCGAAGTGCTGACCCGCGGCGAAGCGCCGCCCTTGTGGTTCATCCGCACCGTCGACGAGTGGCTGACTGCGTCGCCCTCACCGCAGGTTCCCGACCTGGTCGACGCCACCGGCATGTCGATCCGGTCGGTCGAGCGGATGACGAAACATTATTACGGCCTGTCGCCGCGCATGCTGGCGCGCAAATATCGTGCGGTGCGCGCCGCATCGGCGCTCGCGCGCGGCGAAGGGCTCGATTCGGCGCAGCTTGGCGACGCCTTTTACGACCAGTCGCATTTGATCCGCGAGATCAAGCGCTTCGCAGGCGCGACGCCGGGGCAGCTGAGTAAGCCGACCTATTACACGCAGGCGACGACCAAAGGGCGCAAGCAGCTCGCCGGCAAGGTCGGCCCGATGGTGTCGGAAACCTAGGCTTAAGCCCTAACATCGTCATTGCGAGCGCAGCGAAGCAATCCAGAGCGGTTTACGCGAGCTCTGGATTGCTTCGCTGCGCTCGCAATGACGAATAGCCTTGAGCCGATCGCTGCCCCACGCCCCGTTAACCATCAAAATATGACCTAAGCCGCTTTTGGCGTTTCCGTACAATCGCGAATCATCGCGGGGGCATAGTCGGGTGTTGCGACCCAGAAGAGCTCATCCTCTGACGAGGACTGAGACCTTCATCTCGGCACTCATTTGGCCCCGGCCAGGTGGGTGCCTTTTTTTTGGCGCGCCGAAAGTGTCGCTTGGTTGCACCCGGCAAAGGCTTGGCCTATATAAGTGGAGTAATTTACTCCAGTTAAGAATCGTTCGCAATTTTATGCGCCTGTCCAACCTTGCCGACTATGCCGTGGTGCTGATGAGCGCCGCCGCCCGCCAATGCGGGTCGGTGCCGCTCCACGCCGCGCTGCTCGCCGAGCAGACAGGGATTCCCGGGCCGACCGCGCAGAAGCTGGTGAGCGGTCTGGCCCGCGCCGGACTGCTGGTCGCGTCGCGGGGCAGCGGCGGCGGCGTGCGCCTCGCGCGGCCCGCGGCGGCAATCAGCGTGGCCGACATCATCGAAGCCGTCGAAGGGCCGATCGCGCTGACCAGCTGCGTGGCCGAAGGACGCCACGATTGCTCGCTTGAGGGTAGCTGCAAGGTGCAGCCGCATTGGGGCGTCGTGAACGGCGCGGTGCGCGGGGCGCTTCAAAACATAAGCCTCGCGACGCTGTCCGTCGCCCCGACGACACCAAACCCGTTCGTGTCGAGCGAAGTCGAGACACCTCTCAGCAGCGCACGAACGATCGGCCTCTCGAATCCTGAGCGTGTCGAAGGGCTCGAGGCGAACGGAATTTTGCAATGACCGACAACACCGAACTCCCCGTCAAGGATCAGGCCGCGCACGACGCCGCCGCCAAAGTCGCCGATTATGAGCATGGCTGGTCGGCCGACATCGAGACCGACTTCGCGCCCAAGGGGCTGACCGAGGATACGGTCCGCTTCATCTCGGCGAAGAAGAATGAGCCCGAATGGATGCTCGACTGGCGGCTCAAAGCGTTCCGCCATTGGCAGACGATGGAGACGCCCGACTGGGCAAAGCTCAACGTCCCGCCGATCGATTATCAGGACGCGTACTATTACGCGGCGCCGAAGCCCAAGCCCAAGCTCGGCAGTCTCGATGAAGTCGATCCCGAGATCCTCGAGGTTTACAAAAAGCTCGGCATCCCGATCGAGGAGCAGAAGGTGCTCGCGGGGGTCGAGGGCGCGCGCAAGGTCGCGGTCGATGCGGTGTTCGACAGCGTCAGCGTCGCGACGACCTTCCGCGAGGAATTGAAGCGCGCGGGCGTGATCTTCCTGTCGATTTCGGAAGCGATCCGCGAATATCCAGACATGGTCAAAAAGTGGCTCGGCAAGGTCGTGCCGATGCACGACAATTATTTCGCGACGCTCAACTGCGCGGTCTTTTCGGACGGGACGTTCGTTTACGTGCCCGAGGGCGTGCGCTGCCCGATGGAGCTCAGTACCTATTTCCGCATCAATGCCGAGAATACGGGGCAGTTCGAGCGGACGTTGATCATCGCCGACAAGGGCGCCTATGTGTCGTACCTCGAAGGCTGCACCGCGCCGATGCGCGACGAGAACCAGCTCCACGCGGCGGTGGTCGAACTGGTGACGCTCGACGATGCCGAGATCAAATATTCGACGGTGCAGAACTGGTATCCCGGCAACGCCGAGGGGCTGGGCGGCATCTATAATTTCGTGACCAAGCGCGCGCTGTGCCAAGGACATCGCAGCAAGGTGTCGTGGACGCAGGTCGAAACCGGCTCTGCGGTGACGTGGAAATACCCCAGCTGCGTGCTCAATGGCGACGACAGCGTCGGCGAATTTTATTCGGTCGCGGTGACGAACAATTACCAGCAGGCCGACACCGGCACCAAAATGATCCACAATGGCAAGCGCACGCGCTCGACCATCGTCAGCAAGGGGATCAGCGCGGGCAAGTCGAACAACACCTATCGCGGCATCGTCCGCGTCGCGCCGAATGCCGAGGGGGTACGCAACTTCACCCAGTGCGACAGCCTGCTGCTGGGCTCGCTGAGCGGCGCGCACACGGTGCCGTATATCGAGGTCCGCAACCCGACCGCGACCGTCGAGCATGAAGCGACGACGAGCAAGATTTCGGACGACCAGCTGTTTTACGCCATGCAGCGCGGGCTGAACGCGGAGGAAGCGGTGGCGCTGATCGTCAACGGCTTTGCCAAGGAAGTCCTGCAACAGCTGCCTATGGAATTTGCGGTCGAGGCGCAGAAATTGCTGGGGATCAGCCTTGAGGGGAGCGTCGGGTGATACGCCGCAGCTTCTTCGTTCCCACCTGCTTGAGCTTGGCCCTGCTGGCCGCGTGCGGCGACGCTGGCACGGCAGGCGAGAACGGCTTGCTCGACACCGCTACGCTCGTCGAGCAATTGCCGCCGGAGGTTCGCGGCGCTGTAACCTCATATGAGCGTGACCTGTTGAACGCTGCCGCGAGCTACAAGGCCGAGTTCGGCCGATGGCCGATCAGTTTTGCCGACGTCGCATCGGTCGCCGGTGCGCGAAAGGTCGCGGTCAATGTCCTGGCCGATGGCATCGGCGAGCAGATCCCCTTTGCCAGCCGCGAGACAGCGGAAAAGACCGCAAATGCCATCATCGGCACAGCCGAGCGGCGCGTTCTGGATCGAATGAAAGCGCAAGATGCGCAAAATTGACGATCTTCCGGCTCCTGCCACTGCTCAAGCCAAACTGACGAGGACAGCGATGTTCGCGGCGCCTTCGCATATGCCCCGAATTGATACAATACGCCCTCGAATGGCCCTCAACTGTGCCGCAAACCAGCCCGAATTAACTATAATTCCCGCCAGTCCGCATCCGGGGACATGGGACGTCACGCCTTTGTCATATGCTCGCCCTCTGTCCGATTCGGTCCGGAGAAACAGCCATGGCACGCGGTTTGGAATTCAACTGGTCGGACGCCGACTTGGTCGTGCATCCGGTGCAGGCGGTGACCGCCTATCCGACGCATCAGGGCGTGGTCATCCGGCAGCAACGCAAATCGGAACGGGATCGCGACGAGGTGATCACCGTCCCGCATCATGCCGTGACCATGTTGATCCGGCGGTTGCAACATCTGCAGAACACCAGCGTGATCAGCGTCGAGGAAGTCGCCAATTCGGAATTGGCGGAAATCTTCGCCGCCGAATAGGCGCCGTTCGGCCCCTGCCCTTCGCGGGCTTTTCCCATATCATCTGCCCAACGTCGGCGCGCCATCTGGCGCGCGCCGCGTGGCACCATTCTGCCTGAAAGTCTGACATGCTGAGAATCGAAAACCTGCACGCCACCGTCGCCGACAAGCCAATCCTGAAAGGCCTGTCGCTGAGCATCAATGCGGGCGAAATCCATGCGATCATGGGGCCGAACGGCGCGGGCAAGTCGACGCTGTCTTATGTCCTCGGCGGACGGCCGGGTTATGAGGTGACCGACGGGTCGGCGACCTTTGAAGGTGCCGACCTGCTCGATATGGAACCGCATGAGCGCGCCGCCGCGGGGCTGTTCCTGGGCTTCCAATATCCGGTCGAGATTCCGGGCGTCTCGAACGTCCAGTTCCTGCGCGAGGCGCTCAACGCGCAGCGCCGGGCGCGCGGCGAAGAGCCTTTGTCGGGCGGCGAATTCCTGAAGGTCGCGCGCGAGAAAGCGGGGCTGCTCAAGATGGACATGGACATGCTGAAGCGCCCGGTGAACGTCGGCTTTTCGGGCGGCGAGAAGAAGCGCAATGAGATGGTGCAGATGGGGATCATCGATCCGAAGCTGGCGATCCTCGACGAGACCGACAGCGGCCTCGACATCGACGCGCTGCGCACCGTCGGCGACGGGATCAACAGCATCATGCGGCGCCCCGACAAGGCGGTGCTGCTGATCACCCATTACCAGCGCCTGCTCGACTATGTACAGCCCGATTTCGTCCATGTCCTTGCGGCCGGGCGAATTGTAAAGTCGGGCGGGCCCGAGCTGGCGCGCGAGCTTGAGGCGCATGGTTATGCGGAGATTGCAGCGTGATGCTGCCGGTATTTTTCATGATCGCCGCGCAGCCGCCCGTCGTGGAATCGACAACGGTGGATGCGCTTGAGGACGACATTGTCGTCATCGCGCGCAAAATGACCGAGTGGCGCGGTTCCGTGCAATGGAAAGGCGATGTGATCACCTGCAAGACAACCAGATCGACAAAGAATGCGACCGTGGACAAGCTTGGTTGCGACGCGTTGGTCGGCTGCACCACATCGGATGTCCGGGCCGAGATTGACGCCCTGAAAGATCGCAAAATCCCCAAGTCCGACCGCGCCCGACGCTCGCAAGTCGTCAATCTTAAAGTCAATGAATGTGCTGAAGAGACGGCGCAGAACCACATTAACACCCTAGCGCAACAAAGGGCAGCTGCGCGATGACCGCTACGCTCCCCACCCGCCGCGATGAAGCGTGGCGCTATAGCAATATCGACGCGGTCACCGCGGCGTGGCCGCTGCCCGCGCCCGAGAGCATCATCGTGCCCGCAGGCGGCGATTTCGCGCGCGCGATCGTGCAGGATGCGGGCGACATCCGGCAAATCGAGCTGGTGCTCGGCAAGGGCGCGGTCGCGGCGCTGCATGTGCTCAACATCGGCGGGGCTTATGGGCGTATCGAACTTGCGGTCACGCTGCACGAAGGCGCCGACTTCACGCTCGGCGCGGCGCAGATTGGCGGCGGCGAGCAGAATCTTGAGATCGTCACCACGATCACTCACGCGGAGCCCGGGGCGACGTCGCGGCAGGTTGTGCGCTCGGTCCTCGGCGGCACCGCGACCGGCACCTATCTGGGCAAGGTCGCGGTCGCGCGCGATGCGCAGCAAACCGACAGCGCGCAGGATGTGAAGGCGATGCTGCTCAATCGCAGCGCGACCGCCAACGCCAAGCCCGAGCTGGAAATTTACGCCGACGATGTGAAATGCGCGCATGGTTGCGCGATCGGCGAACTGGACGCGATGGCGCTCTATTATCTGCAATCGCGCGGAATTCCGCCGGGCGAGGCGAAGAAACTGATGCTGCAGGCCTTTGTGGCTGGCGTGTTCGACGGCGCTGCGGATGAAGCGCGTTTGCAGGAACTGGCGCTGGCGAAATTGGGAGAGTTGGTGTGAGCGACCTCTCCTCCCCGTTCGCATTGAGCGAAGTCGAGATGCCCCTTGGTAGCGCACGCTCTCGGGGTGTCTCGACGTCGCTCGACACCGACGGAATTAGGGCGCAGTTTCCGGGTCTCGCCAACAACTGGCATTATCTCGACACCGCCGCGACGGCGCAGAAACCGCAGGCCGTTATCGACGCCACCGTAAACGCGATGGGCCGCGACTATGCGACGGTGCATCGCGGCGTCTATGCCCGATCGGCCGACATGACACTCGCCTATGAGGCGGCGCGGCGGCGGATTGCGGCGTTTATCGGCGCGCGCGATGAGCAGGTCGTGTTCGTGCGCGGCGCGACCGAGGCGATCAACCTCGTCGCCTATTCGCACCCGAAGAAGGGCCGCGTGCTGCTGTCGGTGCTGGAGCATCACAGCAATATCGTGCCGTGGCAGCTGGCAGGCTGGCAGGTCGATGTTTGCCCGCTGACCGCCGATGGCTGCATCGACCTCGATGCCGCCCAGAAGCTGCTGACGCCCGACCACACGATGGTCGCCTTCGCGCATGTGTCAAACGTGCTCGGCAGCCCGCTCGACGTCGCGCGCGCCGCCGACCTCGCGCACCGTGTCGGCGCCGAGTTGCTGATCGACGGCTGTCAGGCAGTGCCGCGCCTGCCCGTCGATGTCGCCGCGCTCGGTTGCGATTATTACGTCTTCTCGGGCCACAAGCTCTACGGACCGACCGGCATCGGGGTGCTGTGGAGCGACAAACTCGACACGCTGCCGCCGTGGCAGGGCGGCGGGTCGATGATCGACCGCGTGACCTTCGAAAAGACGACCTACGCCCCCGCGCCGACGCGCTTCGAAGCGGGCACGCCGGCGATTATCGAGGCGATTGGGCTCGCGGCAGCGGTCGATTTTGTTGAAGCGATCGGGATCGACGCGATCCACGCGCATGAATGCAAGTTGGTCGGCACGCTGCGCGACGCGCTGGCGCGGCGGAACAGCATCACCTTGTTCGGCCCGGAAAACAGTGCCGGAATCGTCAGCTTTTCGATGGCGGGGGTTCATCCGCACGACATCGGCACTATCTTGGATGAAAGCGGGGTCGCGATCCGCGCCGGGCACCATTGCGCACAGCCGCTGATGGAGCACCTCGGGGTACCCGCGACCGCGCGCGCGAGTTTTGGCGTGTACAGCAATGATGACGATGTGGCGGCGCTGATCGATGGCCTGTCGCGCGTCGAGAGGATTTTCGGATGAACGAGGACCGTATGAGTGAGACCGGAATTCGGGTCGAGGAAGTGACGAGCGTCGAGGTGCCGCCGAAAGCGCGCGTTGCCGATGTCGAAACCGTGCCGGAAACGATGGGCGAAAAGCTGGAGCGCAAGCGCGACTATCTGGAAGGCTTTCTGGCGGCCAAGCCCGCCGCGGTCGATCCGCATGGTGTCGGCGGCGATCTGTATGAGGCCGTCGTCAATGCGCTCAAGGATATTTACGACCCCGAAATCCCGGTGAACATCTATGACTTGGGCCTGATCTACAATGTCGAGATCGACGAAGGTCACGCCGTCGTGACGATGACGCTGACGACGCCGCATTGCCCGGTCGCGGAATCGATGCCTGCCGAGGTCGAACTGCGCGTCGGTGCGGTCCCCGGCGTGGGTGATGCTGAGGTTAATCTCGTCTGGGATCCGCCATGGTCGCCCGCAAATATGACCGACGAAGCTCGGTTAGAGCTGGGGATGTTGTAATGACCGAAACCAAAACCCGCACCCGCCCCGCCGCGGTCACGCTGACCCCGAACGCCGAGGCGCGCGTCGCGGCGCTGATGGCCGCCGCGCCCGAGGGCGCGATCGGCGTCAAGCTGTCCACCCCGCGCCGCGGCTGTTCGGGTCTCGCTTACTCGGTCGATTATGTGACGAGCGAAGAACGGTTCGATGAAAAGATCGAAACCCCCGGCGGGGTGTTCTACATCGACGGCGCGTCGGTGCTCTACCTGATCGGCAGCGTCATGGACTGGGTCGAGGACGACTTCGCCGCGGGTTTCGTGTTCGAGAATCCGAACGCCAAGGGCGCCTGCGGTTGCGGCGAGAGCTTCACCGTCTGACTTAAATAGGGACTGTCCCTATTTATCGGCAAACCGACCAGCCCGCCGTCCGCACCGCCATGTCGAAATGGAAATGGTCGGCATGGGCAGCGTTGTAATCGGGCGACAACACCGTCGTGAACAAGTCGCACGACCCGTCGCGCACCGCGTGCAGAAATTCGCGCCGAACGTCGGCGTCGTCCCAATCGTTGATCAACGAGATGCGGGTGCCGTCGGCCAGGACGAAGGCCGAAATGTCGATCGCATTGGCGGTGGAATGCTGGCTCGGCGTCTGCCCACCACGGATGCTCCGGCAGTTGTAGCTGCCCAGATTTTCAAGCGCGACGACCTTTTGCCCGAAATGTTTTTGCGCCAGCGGCTGGACGACGTCGCGGTTCCACAGCGCCATGGCGACGGTCACGGCGCAACCGGGCGCCGCATTGGCCGGGCGCATCGTCGGCACAAAGCGGTTGCCGGTCAGCACCATGCGCTGGCTGGCGCGGCAGGCGCCGGTGCCGACCACCGGGCGCCGTTCATACCCGGCATCCGCGCGATCGAGCGCCGCAAAACATGCGGCATCGTCACCAACCAGCCCGACCAGCTTACGCTGCGTCGCCCACCCCTGCGGATGCGCGATCTCGAAGCGCGCGGTGGGCATATGTTCGGGATGGTCGCGCACCCATTGCATGCCGCGGATCGCACCGAGCGCGAGCAACACAGCAATGCCAAACCAGATCAGATAGGGACGAGCGCTTTTCACCCCATTTCAATGGGGTGCGGCGCCGCGCTGTGCAAGCTCAGAGCGGCTCGAAACTCACCATCAACCCATCCTTGGGACGCGGGATCGGCAGCACCTGCCATTTCGGCTCATAGCCGTCAGCAACGACTATGCGATGCGTGGTGATAACATGGTGGAAAAAGATCTTCGCCTGCATATACGCGAAGTGCAGCCCCAGGCACATATGCGCGCCGCCGCCAAACGGCACCCATGCATATTTATGCCGCTCGCGCGCAACCTCCGGCGAAAAGCGCATTGGGTCGAACTTTTCGGGCTCGGGCCAATGCTCTTCCATCATGTGGGTATAGGCCGGGCTGACCCCGACCGACGTCCCGGCGGGGATGCGATAACCGCCATATTCGAAATCCTTGAGCGCGCGGCGCGGGAAGCTCGGCACCGGGGGGACCAGCCGCAGCGCTTCCTTGAACGCCCATTCGGTCATTTCCAGCTCGCCCAGGCTGTTGTGCCCGACGCCCTCGCCCGCGGGCGATACCGCGAGCATCTCTTCGCGCAGCTTGTCCTGCCATTCTGGATGCTTGGCGAGCATCCACACCATCGAGGTGATCGAGCTGGTGATCGTATCGTGCGCCGCCATCATCAGAAAGTTCATATGGTCGACGATTGCCTCGGCGCTCATATAGTCGCCGTTATCGTCGCGGGCGCGGCAGATCTGGCTGAAAATATCTTCGCCCGTCCCCTCGCGCCGCTCGGGCACCATGCGGCCGAAATATTCGACCAGATAGGCGCGGCCCTTGGCGCCGCGGCCCATCGCAGTGAAGGGCATCGGCACGCGGACAACGCCGATCGACGCCTGCACCATGTCGACAAAGGCCTTGTTCACCTTGTCGGCCTCGGGGCCAAAGGGAATGCCGAGGAAGCTAGTCGCGGCCAGATCGAGCGTCAGTTTCTTGATCGCCGCATAAAACTGGAACGTCTTGCCGCTCCACGATGCGATGCGATCCTTGATCCCTTCGTTCAACGAGTCGGCATAATGGCGCATCGGTTCGGGCTTGAACGCGACCGACAGCACCTTGCGGTCGGCGCGGTGCTTTTCGAAATCCATCAGCATCAGGCCGCGCGGGAACAGCAGGTTGAGCACCGGTCCCCACCCCTGTTCGGACGAGAAAATCTTCTCGCGATCGAACATGACGAGTTCATTCGCTTCGGGACCATGCAGCGCGACGCTGCGCCCGCCAAAGCTGTTGTTGCGATAGACGCGGCCATATTTGGCGACCATCCGCGTCGTGAAACCGCGATAATCGCCGAGTTGTTCGAGCGTGTTACCGATGACCGGATAACCATCCTCGCCGGGAATATGGTCGAGCGCCTGGTCGGGGTTGCGTGGCAGCCAATGCTGCGTTTCGGGGCCAAAACGGGCTTCGGGCCATTTGATCTTGGTCGGCGCGTTCATCGGGTCGGATCCTTGTCGGTGATGCTTCGTCGCCGAGCGTAACGCACTACTGACACTGTTGCAAGTAACGCCATCCGCTTGCTGGGACACTATTCACCGCAAATTCAACTCGACTCGTGCAGCGTGAACGCCAAGATGACTGGTCCGCCCGGACCCGATGAAGGAATGGCTCGATGCCCAGACTCGTGAAACGCCCGCTGTCCATCGCACTCGGTGCGATCGCGACGACGACGCTCGGCGGCTGCTATTACGGCGACGTCTATGGCGCGAGTTATGCGTCAGGCGGCGATTGCTCGGCGCGTTATGGCAACACATATTACGACTATGACGGCTACGCCTATGACGACGGCTATGGCTACGACTGCTACGATGCGTCCGATTATGGTGGCGGCTTCGTCAACATCGGCTTCGGTGGCGGCTGGTACGACGATTATTATTATCCCGGCTATGGGACGTGGATGTTCGACCGCTATCGCAATCGTTATCCGCTGCGCGATCAATATCTGAATTATTGGGGCGGACGGCGCGCCTGGTGGAAGCATCATGGCAGCCGCGGCAATGGCCAGCCGGGCCGCCCCGGCGGATGGAACCGCGGTGACGGTGACGGAAGTCCCGGTGATGGCCGTCCCGGTCGTCCGGGCGGGTGGAACCGCGGCGATCGCGACAATGATGGGCCGCGGGGCACGCGTCCGGGGCGCGGACGCGGCGATGGCGCGACCGGTACGCCGCCGGTCTCTGCCAACCCCGAACGTCCCGATGGTGGTGTCGGTCGCCCCGGCGGCTGGAACCGCGGCGACGGCCGTCCCGATGGTCCGCGCGGCACGCGACAGGACCGGCCCCGCGGTGGAGGTGTCCCGTCCGCCACAGGCAACGCAGAACGCCCCGATCGGCCCGCTCCGATAGCAAGCCCGCCCCCGGCTGCCCGACCAGAGCCGGTCGTGCGCAACAACCCGCAGCCGCGGATGGCGCCGACAGAACGGGGCATGGGCAATATCGAAGGACGCATTCGCGAAGAATAGGCTGGCCAATGGGTGGCGACACCCGTGAAGCTATACGTCAAGTTTGCCGGATGATCAGCCCAACGGTTTGCTCCGTTCGTCGTCGACCATATCTTCGGCAAGCTCCAGCCCGCGCGCACCGCCATGCGTCGTGTGCGCGGGTGCATGCGGCCGGTCCATCTCGGCCGGATCGGGTTCTTCCAACATGCCTTCCCATTTGGTGATCACGCTGGTCGCCACCGCATTGCCGACGACGTTGGTCGCGGTGCGGCCCATGTCGAGGAACTGATCGATCGCCAGGATGATCGCCACACCCTCGACCGGCAAGCCGAACTGCGCCAGCGTGCCGGTGATGACGACCAGGCTGGCGCGCGGCACCGCGGCGATCCCCTTGGAACTGATCATCAGCGTCAGCAGGATCAGCACCTGCGTGCTGATCGACAGGTCGATGCCATAGGCCTGCGCAATAAAGATCGTCGCGAAGCTCATATACATCATCGAACCGTCGAGGTTGAAGCTGTAACCCAAGGGCAGCATGAAACCCGAGATGCGCCGCGGCACGCCGAAACGATCCAGCTGCTCGAACATCTTGGGCAGCGCCGCTTCCGACGAAGCGGTGGAGAAGGCAATCAGCAGCGGTTCGCGGATGTACCGGATCAGCATCCAGATGCGCTGGCGCAGGAACACCCAGCCCATGGTCAGAAGGATGATCCACAGCAGGATCAGCGACGCATAAAATTCGACCAGCAATTCGAAATAGGTCGCGAGAATCCCAAGGCCGCTGGCCGCGACGACCTTGGCGATCGCCCCGAACACCGCGAAGGGTGCAAAGCGCATCACATAGCCCGTGATCTGGAGCATCATTTCGGCGAGCGCATCGGCGCCGCGGACCAGCGCTGCGCCCTTCTCACCGATCGCCGACAACGCGACGCCGGCAAAGATCGAGAAGACGAGGATTTGCAGGATGTTGTTGGTGGCCAACGCCTCCAGCGCATTTTTGGGGAAGATCGAGAGGGTGAATTCCCACGCGTCGAGCTTCTTGACCTCGCCCACCAGCTTCGCAGCCTCCGCTGCATCGGGAATTGGCGCGCCGATGCCGGGCTGGAACAGATTGACCATGAGCAGGCCGAGCGCGATCGAGATGAAGCTGGCGGTGATGAACCAGATGATCGCCCGCGTCCCAATGCGCCCGAGCGCGCTGCTGTCGCCCATATGCGCGATCCCCACGACGATCGTCGACAGCACCAGCGGCGCGACGAGCAATTTAATGAGGTTGAGGAAAATATCGGACAGCAGCTTGAACGTCTTGGTCAGATATTCGAACCACGGATGGTCGGCGGGCAGGCCGACATGGACGGCGTAGCCGACAATCACGCCCAGCGCCATGCCGGCGAGGATATACCAGGTTAGTTTGCGGTCCATGCGGCCGTCCCTCTCGAATTTCTCAATAAATGGCGCGCTGTTGCGGACCTGTTATGCGCACCCTTTGAGCCGCCACAGCGCGCAGCGTCAAGGGCGCGTCATGTCATGAAAAAGACGATCGCCAAACAGGTCGACACCCCGGTGATGATATTGAGCGGCACGCCGATCTTGACGAAGTCGATGAAGCGATAGTCGCCTGCCGCATAGACAATCGTATTGGTCTGGTAGCCGATCGGGGTCGCGAAACAGGCCGAAGCACCGATCATCAGCGCGATGACGAGCGGGCGCGGATCGACCCCAAGTTCGGACGCGATCGCCAGCGTCACCGGGGTCATCAGCGCCGCGACCGCATTGTTGCTGAGCAGTTCGGACAGGATCAGCGCGAAGAAATAGATGCCAAAGACGAGCACCCAGGCAGGGGCATCGGCGAGCGAAGGTTTGACCCACCCGACCATCATCGCGACCGCGCCGCTGTTTTCCAGTGCAAGGCCGACCGCAAGCATCGCGAAGATCAGGATGAGCACATCGCCGTCGATCGTCCCCCATGCTTCTTCGCTGTCGATACAGCGCGTGATCAGGATTACCCCGATCGCAATGATCGCAGCGACGCCGATCGTCAGCACATTGAGCGCAGCCAGCGTAACAACGCCGAGCATGCAGACGATGGCAATCCATGCCTTGCCACGGCGGAAGGCGCGAACTTTCGCCAGGTCGGCACCGATCAGGTGCGGATTGTCGCGCAGCGCCTCAACCTCGCGTGCACCGCCAGCGACGAGCAGGCGATCGGCGGGGCGAATGCGGACGCTGGCCAGATCGGGACCGGGTTGATGCGCCGGACGGTCGAGGCCAATGATCCTGGCGCGGATCTTTTGCAGAAAGGGAATATCAATCAGACGCTGACCGATCGCGGGATGGTTCGATGCGACCATCGTTTCAACGACCATATCGCCCTCTGCCGGCTCGCCGCTGCCGATCCCGAGCCGAAAACGTCCCTGCTCGCGCCATGTCATCAGCGTCGCGCCATCGACGCGAACGATCAGGCGGTCGCCGGGTGCAAGAATCCAATTCTCCAGTTCGGCGCCATGGACCACCGCCGATGCCCGGCGAATGCCGACGATCCGCCCGGAACGCGGGAGGTCACGGAACGCCGCGATGGTCATGCCGACCAGATCATCCTCGTCGTCCAGCACAAGTTCGGTCAGATATTGGTGCGCGTCGTGGGTTCCCGCCGGCCCTTTGACCGGTTTGTCGGCCGGGAGCAGCCACCACATCAACGCCAGCCCGATCATCCCCGAAGCCGCGGTGACAAGGCCGATCGGAGTGATCTCGAAAATGCCGAACCGTTCCATCCCCGCATCGCGAACGATGCCGTCGACGACAAGGTTGGTCGAGGTGCCGATCAGGGTCAGCGTCCCGCCCAGCACCGCCGCGATCGACAGCGGCATGAGCAGTTTCTTCGCGCTGACCCCGGTCACTTCGGCCAGCTTCAACATGATCGGCACCAGCACAACGACGACCGGGGTATTGTTGAGGAAAGCCGAGGCGACGAGCGCGCCGACAAGCACCTCGACAATCGCAAGCCGGGGGTGCTTTTCGGCGCGCACCATGATGGCGTCGGCCACCCGCTGGATCACCCCGGTGCGGATCAGCGCCCCGGACAACACGAACATCGCCCCGATGACGATCGGCGCGGAGTTGGAAAACACCGAATACATGGCATCGGAGTCTAGGATGCCCAGCGCCAAATAGACGCACGCGCCGACGACGGCGATCACCGTCGCGGGCAGCCGTTCCAGCATGAAGCCGACAAAGATGCCGACCAGAATGATCAGCGCGATGACCGCCTGATGCGCCTCAATGAAAGCCTGAATAAACTCCATTACCGCCGCATCACCCGCATTGCGCGCGGTGAAGCAGTTTGTGATCGGCGAGGACGAGCGCCATCATCGCTTCGACCACCGGGGCGCCGCGGATGCCGACGCACGGATCGTGGCGGCCTTTGGTGACGATATCGGCGGCCTCGCCCGCCTTGTTGATCGTCGGCACCGGGGTCAGGATCGAGCTGGTCGGCTTAAACGCGACGCGGACGACGACGGGCTGGCCAGTCGAAATGCCGCCCGCGATACCGCCCGCGTTGTTCGAGAGGAAATCGGGGCGGTTGCTGCCGTCAGTCGCCGGGCGCATCGGGTCGGCATTTTCCTCACCGCGCAGCCGCGCCGCGGTAAAGCCTGCGCCTATTTCGACGCCCTTGACCGCATTGATCCCCATCATTGCGGCGGCCAGGTCGCTGTCGAGCTTGGCATAGATCGGCGCCCCCCAGCCGGCAGGAACACCGCTCGCCGCACATTCGATGACCGCGCCGAGCGAGCTTCCCGCCTTGCGCGCGGCGTCCATCAGGCCTTCCCAGCGCTGCGCGGCAGCGGGGTCGGGACAGAAAAAGGGATTGCGATCAATTTCTTCAAGGTCGAAGTTCGCAGGATCGATCGCATCGCCGCCGATTTCGGCGACCCACGCGTGGATCTGCACCTCGGGGATCACCAGCCGCGCGACGCTGCCCGCCGCAACCCGCGCCGCGGTTTCGCGCGCGCTCGACCGCCCGCCGCCGCGATAGTCGCGAATGCCATATTTGGCGTCGTAGCTGTAATCGGCATGGCCGGGACGATAGGCTTGCGCGATGTCGCCATAATCCTTCGATCGCTGGTCGACATTGTCGATCATCAGACTGATCGGCGTACCCGTCGTCTTGCCCTCGAACACCCCCGACAGGACGCGCACCTGATCGGGCTCCTGCCGCTGCGTCGTGTGGCGCGACTGGCCGGGGCGCCGCTTGTCGAGGAAGGGCTGGATGTCGGCTTCGGACAGCGACAGCCGCGGCGGGCAACCATCGACGACGGCGCCAAGCGCCGGGCCATGGCTTTCCCCCCAAGTGGTAAAGCGAAGAACGCGTCCGAAGCTGTTGAAACTCATACGTCCCGCGCCACCCTGTCCATGAATTCGATCCGGTTGCCGAAGGGGTCTTCGGCAAAAAAACGATAGCGCCCATCGACCGGACTGTCATCTTTGGTTGCGTGGCCCGCTGCTTCGATCCGGCGCCTCAGCCCAGCCAAGTCGTCGGTCGCCAGCGCCACATGCGCTTTCTTCGCGGCGCGAAAATCGGCCTCGACCCCAACGTGCAATTGATGCGCGCCGAGTTGGAACCAGCACCCCCCGCGGCCTGCCATCTCCGGCGGCTTGGGCAGCTCGGTCAGACCGAGCAACTCGCTATAAAAGCCCCGCGCCGAATCTTCGCCACCGACGGGGATAGCAATCTGGACATGATCGATGGCCAGGTCGGTCATCACACCAATGCAATGTCCGGCGCATCTTCCTGTTTCATGCCCACGGTGTGATACCCCGCGTCGACATGATGCGTCTCGCCGGTCACGCCCGACGCCAGATCGCTGAGCAGGTACAGCGCCGAACCGCCGACATCGTCGATCGTGACGTTGCGGCGCAGCGGCGCGTTATGCTCGTTCCATTTCAGGATCAGGCGGAAATCGCCAATGCCCGAAGCCGCGAGCGTCTTGATCGGTCCCGCCGAAATCGCGTTCACGCGCACCCCCTGCGGGCCATAGTCGTTGGCGAGATATTTGACGCTGGTTTCCAGCGCCGATTTCGCCACGCCCATCACGTTGTAGTGCGGGATCACCTTTTCGGCGCCATAATAGCTGAGGGTTAGCAGCGACCCGCCGCCCTTGCCCGTTTCGGGATCGAGCGGCGGCATCATCGCGACCGCGCGCTTGGCGACCGCGGTAAAGCTGTACACGCTGATGTTCATCGTCATCAGGAAGTCGTCGAGCGTCACATCGGCATAATGGCCGCGCAGCGCCTCCTTGTTGGTATAGCCGATCGCATGGACGACAAAGTCGATCGTCGGCCAGCGCGCCGCGAGCGTCGCGAACGCGGCGTCGAGATTGTCCATATCCGCCACGTCGCAGTCGATCAGCAGGTCGCAGCCAAGCTCATCCGCGAGCGGCTTGACCCGCTTGAGCATCACATCGCCCTGATAAGAGATCGCGAGTTCGGCACCATGCGCGCTGAGCGCCTTGGCGATGCCCCAGGCAAGCGACTTGTCGTTAGCGAGGCCCATGATCAACCCGCGCTTGCCCTGCATCAAACCCGTCATTTTGCGTCTCCGGCCTTCTCAATCATCACATCGTCGATGCGCCCAATAGCGTCATGGCCCAAATCCTCAACCTCGACGAGTGCGGCATTGAGTTCGGCGCCCATCACCATACCCAATCCGACGAGATAGAAAAAGAACAGCGCGACCATCACACCCGCGAGGCTGCCGTAGGTTGCGTCATAGCTGAGCAGGCTGGCGAGCAGCGGCGGCAGCGCGAGGGTGACGCCAATCCACCACAGGGTGGTGAACAACGCGCCCGGCCATTTGGGGAATTGCTTGCGGCGATATTTGGACGGGGTCAGGCTGTAAAACAGCATGTAGATCGCCAGGAACAGGCCGAGACCCGAAACCCCGCGCGAGATCGCTACGACGCCCCAAGACTGAAATTGTTCGGGCAGGACGCGCGTCACGAATTGTTCGATGCCGACGATCAGCACCTGCATGCTGAACGACAGCAGCATCAGCACGACGGCGCCGGTGATGATGCCGATCGACAGAAGCCGATAATGGAAGAAACCCTTGCTGAAATGGGTGCCATAGGCGCGGCGCAAGATGTCGCGGACGGTTTCGATCAAACTGCCCACCGTCCACAGCGCAACGAGCGCGCCAAGCCACAGGAAAATGCCGGTACGCGCGCTCATCACTTCGCGGATCGGCCCCGACAGCGCGCTGGCGACCGTCGGCGGCATGGTCGAAAACACCGCCTCGATCGCTGCCTCGCCGCCGACGCTGCCGCCGAGCAGCGAAAAGGCCGCGGCGAGCAGGATGAAGAAGGGAAAGAGCGCGATCAGCGCCAGATAGGCCAGGTTACCGGCATGAATGAAGCCGTCGGTGTAGGTGCCGACGACGACGCGGCGCATGATCTTGAATGCGCGCGTCCCCGGACCGAGTGTTTCGCGGCCGCGATGAATGAAACCCTGAGCACGGGCGCGTAGCTGGAAGCGCTTGACGCGCTCGGCGCGCGCCTCCGGCGAGTGCGGCGAATGGCCTCCGGCCAGAAACTCCTGGTCGACCTCATCAGCAACCTTGCGCGCGAGTTCGTCGATGGCCGCTGCCTCGGCGGCCGTGCGCCCTTTGGGAGTGGCGTCAGCCACGCATCAGACGCCCAGGTCCGCCCGCACCGCGCGCGGATCGGTCCAATCGCCGAGCAAGGCCGCCAGCGCAGCGTCGTCGGCAGGCAGATCGACCATCAAGCGGACGAGCTGATCACCGCGGCCGCCGCTCTTCTGGCTAAAGCCCTTGCCTTTGAGCCGCATGACCTTGCCCGATGACGATCCAGCGGGGATCGACAGCATCACCGGCCCATCGACCGTCGGCACCTTGACCTTGGCGCCCTTGACCGCCTCGTCGAGCGTCACCGGCAGGTCGAGGCGAATGTTGGCGCCCTCGCGGACGAAAAACGGATGGTCCTTGATCGTGATCGTCACGATGCCGTCGCCGGTGCCGCCTGGCCCTGCCTGCCCCTTGCCCGCCAAGCGCATCTGGGTGCCCGTTTCGACCCCGGCGGGCAGCTTCAGGTCGATCGTACCGCCATCGGCGAGCGTGATCCGCTGCGGCGCCTGCGTCGCGGCGTCAACGAAGGACACCGCAAGGCGATAGGCGACATTGGCGCCCTTTTGCGGCGGCGCGCCGCGGCCGCCAAAACCGCCGAACCCGCCGCCCGCCGCGGCGCCACCGCCGCGCCCGAACAGACCTTCGAAAATATCGCCGAAATCGGCGCCCTCATTGCCGAAACCGCTGAAGCCGCCGGGACCGGTGCGCTGATCGCCGCGGAAACCGCCGCCGCCGCCATAACCGAACGGCATCGCGGGATTGCCGTCGCCGTCGATCTCGCCGCGGTCGAACTGCGCGCGCTTGGTCTTGTCGGACAGGATGTCATACGCCCGCGTGACCTCGGAGAATTTCTCCGACGCCTTCGGGTTGTCCTTGTTCTTGTCGGGGTGCAATTGCTTGGCGAGCTTGCGATACGCGGTTTTGATTTCCGCTTCGCTCGCGCCTTTTGCGACGCCCAGGGTGGAATAGGGATCTGCCATATTGTTCCTGTAGCCCGATAAGTGATTGGCCGGGAAGGCCCGATTGCGCGTCGATGTGGGAATGTGCCACGAAGCGGTCAAGTTCCGCCTTCCGTGTGGCCCCGCGCCGCAGTATGACCGCGCGTATGACAGACGATCCCTTTGCCCTGTTCGACGACTGGTTTGTCGAAGCGCGGGCCAGCGAGCTTAACGATGCCAATGCGATGGCGCTGGCGACGACGACGCCCGACGGGCATCCGTCGCTGCGGATGGTGCTGCTCAAGGGACACGGCCCCTACGGCTTTGTGTTTTACACCAACCTCGATAGCCGCAAGGGCGGCGAGCTGGCTGCGAACCCCCATGTAGCGCTACTGTTTCACTGGAAATCACTGCGGCGGCAGATCCGCATCGAGGGCCCGGTGGCACCGGTCGATGACGCGACCGCCGACGCCTATTTCGCGACGCGCGGCCGCGACAGCCAGCTCGGCGCCTGGGCGAGCGACCAGTCGCGCCCGCTGGCCGACCGCGCGATCTTTGAGGAGCGCTTTGCCGAAATGCAGGCGCGGTTCAAGGGGCAGGATGTGCCGCGCCCACCGCGCTGGACAGGGTGGCGGGTTACGCCAACCGCGATCGAATTCTGGCAGGATCGGGCGCACCGCCTGCACGAACGCACGGTTTACACCCGTGCTGGCGATGGCTGGTCGACCGGGATGCTCTACCCATGAGCGCGGCGCGGCGCCTGCCGATCAGCCAGGTCGATGCCTTTGCCAGCCGCCCGTTTACGGGGAACCCCGCCGCGGTGATGCCGCTGGAGGAATGGCTGGGCGACGGCGTGTTGCAGGCGATCGCGGCGGAGAACAACCTCGCCGAAACGGCTTTCCTGATCCCCGATGAGAGCGGCGAGGCCGATTATGAGCTGCGCTGGTTTACCCCGACGGTCGAGGTGGCGCTGTGCGGCCATGCGACGCTGGCGAGCGGGCATGTGTTGTTATCGGCGGCGCCATGGCGTCAAGAGATGCGCTTTCGCACCCGCAAGGCGGGCATTTTGCAAGTCGCCCGAAATGGCGAAGAAGAGGGCTATCGGATGATGCTCCCCGCTTATCCCCCCGCGCCCAAAGCGATGCCCGATATCGTCCGTGCGCTCGGCGGCAATCCGGTCGAAACGCAGTGGCATCCGGGCGGCTATGCGATCATCGCCTATCGCGACGCGGCGAGCGTCCGCGCGCTGGCGCCCGATTTTCGCGCGCTGAAGGAAGGCGGCGACGTCCTTTACATCGCGACCGCGCCCGGCGAAGGCGACCCTTCCGGCGCCGACGTTGTCAGCCGCGCGTTTGCTCCCGGCGCTGGTATCGACGAGGATCCGGTCACCGGTTCGGCGCACAGCGTGCTGACGCCGTATTGGTCGGCACGGCTGGGGCGCGATCGTTTCGCGGCGTATCAGGCGAGCGCACGCGGCGGCCATGTCGGTTGCCGCCTCGACGGCGACATGGTCGAACTGACCGGAACCTGCGTCACGACGCTGGTCGGCGATTTCCTGCTATAAAGCGGCGGTCAGATCGGCGAGATGGCGACGTAGCGCCGGGAACTGCTCGTCCCTGGTGACCCCCAGCCGGACAATCGTCACCCGCTGCGAGGGCGAGACGATGATATATTGCCCCTGATGGCCGATACAGGCAAACAGGTCGTTCGGGCCGCGGTCGGGCCATAGCGCGGGCTGCGCCCCCGCCGGGCGCTTGCGGTTGAGCCAGATATGCCCGCCATAGCCGCCGTCGTTCGCCGACGGGCTGAGCATGAAATCCATCCAGCTTTCGGGCAGCAGCCGCTGACCGTTCACCACGCCATGATTGCGCAGGAACTCGCCGAAGCGGGCATAGTCGCGCGCGGTGGCATGCATGATCGACCCACCGATCATCGTGCCGCTCGCGTCGAATTCGGGGGTCAAGCTGGTCATCCCCAGCGGTTCAACCAGCCGACCCGCAATGAACTCGCGCATCGTATCGCGGCGGGCGGCCGGGTTTTGCGACGGCGTCAGCGTGTCAGCCAAAATGTCCGCAAGGATGACACTCGTCGCCGAGCTGTAATTGAAGATTTCGCCCGGCTGCGCCGCCGCAGGCTTGGCTTCGGCAAACGCCGCCATATCGGGAGCGCCAGGGCCAAACAACATATCGACCGTGTCGCCTTCCCACACCGGATCGCCATTTTCGACATGTTCGAGCCCCGCGGACATGTGGAGCAGATGCTTCAGCGTGATCGCACCGCGCGGATCGCCGCTGCGCTGCCACGCCGCCACCGGCGCCGGTCCGTCGAGCGCCAATTGTCCGTCGGCGACCAGAAAACCGGTCAGCACCGCAGTGATGCTTTTCGCCATCGACCAGCTGATGAGCTTCGAGTTCGGACCGAACCCGGCGCCATAGCGTTCGTAGATCGGTTCGCCGTCGCGCAGGACGAACAGCGCCCGCGTCTCGCCGACATCATCAGCATCGACGAATAGCGCATCGGCGCGCGCCTTGATCGCCGCTGGCAGCGCGGGCAGCGGTTGCGGGGCATCGGTCGCCGCCACACCATCGAGCGACGCGCCGAATTTGGGCGCAGGTGACGCGGGCGCCAGATTAGCCTGCCCGGCCGCCTGTACCAGCGACAAGGCGCCGAGCATGGCGAGAGCGGCACTTGCCATCAGCCGTTTTTTCGTGATCATGGGATGAGTGACTAGCACCAACCCGACCGGTCCTTCAACGGGCGAGAATCCCGCCGCCGCGCCGCAGCCGATCGTCCCTGTCCCGGCGCCGCGTCTGCACAAAAGGCCCAGCCGCTGGGGCGGCTGCCTGCCCTGGGCGCTCGTCGCCGCGGTGCTGTTTGCGATCTTCGCGATCTGGAAATTCCCCTCGTTCAAAGCGCAGGCCGAACTCGGCTCGGCCTATGCGGCGCGCGTCGGCTGTTCGTGCCGCTATGTGCAGGGGCGCAGCCTCGAGAGCTGTCAGAGCGATTTCGAACCCGGCATGGAGACGATCTCGCTGAGCGAAGATCCCGCGACCAAGACCATCACCGGCAGCGTCCCGTTGCTCGCATCGCGCAGCGCGCGCTATGCTGGTGCCAGCGGCTGTTTGCTGCGGCCCGAAAACTAAGGCGCGATCCGGCGCGCGGCGAGCGCAATGGCCACAGGGACACCGAACACCAGCAGCCAGATCCCCGCTTCCTCGGCCCAGCCATACCCCGCGTAAAGCACCCCGATAAGCAGATTGCCGATCGAGATGACCAGCCACAGGATCAGGAACATCCGAGTCGCCCGCGCCGCGTCGCGGATCGTGAGGCGAAGCACGATCAGCAGCGCCAAACCGGCGAGCAGCATGACAGCGGTGTGCGACATAAACTAGTCCTCCCAGGCTGGCGGCAAAATAGCCGAAACATGGCGCCGCCGCCACTCGCCCGGCGACATGCCCAGCTTGCGGCGAAAGATCGCGCACAGATGCGCGTGGCTGGAAAAGCCGGTGGCAAAGGCAATTTCGGCAACCGACAGCGGGCGATTCATGAGAAACCAGCAGGCGCGGCGTAGTCGCTGGCGTAACATATATTGCGCCGGAGTATAGCCCGTCGCACGCGCGAAATGGACGATCAGGCTGTTGACCGACATACCCACTTCCGTCGCCATTTCCTCGACGGTCAGCGACACTTCGAGTTGGGTCTGGATGTACGCCATCAGATCGTTGATCCGTTGCGTCACGGCGGATGAGTCCGGACGCACCACCATCCCTTCCAGAGTTTTGGCGAGAATGGTTACCAGCGGATCTGCGGCGGCGGCGTCGCCGGTCGCCAAAGCGCGCACGAGCGCGGCCAGCGCCATATCATAATGCGCCGCGAGGGCGCGCGTCCCGGGCGCAATCACCAGCCGCGACGCCGGAATTTCGACTTCGATAAGGCGAACACCCCCGCCCTTTGCTTCGCCGCGATAGCGGCGGCCGGCGGGCGCCAGCCACATCTCGCCGGGCAAAGGGTCGCCCAGCGAGGTTCGCTGATCGTCGAGCCAGGTTTCAAGCCAGTGGTAGCTGCCGGCTTCATACAGTTGAAGGATATGGACGTCGCGTTCGACCGTCCAGTTCGACAGGCCTTCGATACGATCAACGATCGAGGCGACCCTGAGTCCTCCCACATCCATGACAGAAGTATGGCAAGTTGGGGAGAATGTGAAAGCCTGCCATTTGCACCAAACCTATGGTTAACTCGCCCCTCCAAAATCCTTGGACAACGGCGGAAAATGGGGAAAAACTGCCGTTGGACAGACCCTTTTGCGTGTCCCCCGACGCGCCCGACGAGACCCCCCCCCAGGCGGGCGGCGAATACGCCGCCCGCCACCTTTTTGGGGCAATCAGAACCCGCCGCGATCAGCTGTTCGTCAGGAATTCGTCCATCGCGGCGTTAACCGCGTCGGGTGCCTCCCACGGCACGAAATGACCGCAATCGGGAACATGAACGATCTGCACCGCGGGGACCAGATCGACGATCCCGTCGAGGTTGCACGGCGGCAATGCAACATCGTCGAGCGCCCAGATGACGAGGGTCGGGATGGTCAGTTTGGGGAACGGCATCAGGGGCGGTTCGGCATAGGGTTCGTCCATCCCCGGGACCACCGCGGGCGATCCGCGATACCAGTTGATCATCGCGCGGCACGCATCACGGTCCTCCCAATCCTTCAGCAACCGCGCAATTTCGTCGGGCGGCTGGATGCCCCCGCTCGGTACGCGCCCCGCAAACGCATGGGCAAGCAAGCCCGCGATGCCATGCTCTTGCAGGATAACGTCGCTCGCCGGATCGCGAAAGATGCTGATATACTGACTCGCCGCGCGCTGCTGTTCGTTGGTGAACAGCAGGCGTTGAAAGATCGCTGGATGCGGCGCATTGGCAATGACGGCGCGCGTCACGCGCCCCGACCATGCCGGATGCAGCCCGCTCGGCTGGCCGCCCAACGCCACTCCCCAGGCGATCGCCCCGCCCCAGTCGTGACCGACGATGGTGAATTCACCGACCCCAAGCGCATCGGCGAGCGCGAAAATATCGGCGATCAGCTTGTCAGGCGTGTAGCTGGCAGCGTCCTGCGGTTTCGACGACCCGCGATAGCCGCGCTGGTCCGGCGCGATGCAGCGAAAGCGGTTTGAAAAATGCGGCAGCTGATACCGCCACGTCCGGTGAGATTCGGGAAAGCCGTGAAGGAAAATCAGCGCCGGCGCGTCGCGCGGGCCGATGTCAACGACGTCGAGTTCGACGCCGGTCGACAATGTTACCCGTATCTGTTCGAAATCATCCGTCATCGCGCACTCCCTATCTCACACCCGCATGATGAAGACTGGCGCAGCGGGGCACAACTGACAAGCCTGTCAGTTGCTGTCAGGGATAGCTCACCGTCTTCGGCACCTCGGGAATCGGAATAAACTCCTCGCTGTCCCCGGGAACGAGCGGGAATTTGCCTTCCTTCCAGTCGTGCTTCGCCTGATTGATGCGATCGCGCGACGAACTCACGAAATTCCACCACACGTGGCGCGGCGTCGTGAACGCTTCGCCGCCGAGCAGCATCACTCGCACATCGCTGTCGGCGCGCAGCGTCATTGCCTGACCGGGTTTCAGAACATAGAGGCTGTAGCGGTCGAGCCTTTCGCCATCGAGGCTCGCATCGCCAAGCGCCACCAACACAGCCCGCTCGTCGGCCTCGGCCTCGATCGGGATGCTGGATCCCGCGTTCATCAATATATCGGCATAGATCGTCGCGGCATGCTGGGTAATCGGCGAGGTCGCGCCCCACAGGCTGCCCATGATGATCCGGGCCGACACGCCGCCATCCTCGATCAGCGGCAGGTCGTCCTTCGCGACGTGCTCGAACGCCGCGTCAATCTCTTCCTTGCCGTCTGGAAGCGCAAGCCAGGTCTGCATCCCCGAAATGCCCGATCCGCTCGCGCGCTCGGCAGCGGGGGTGCGCTCCGAATGAACGATGCCGCTGCCTGCAGTCATCAAATTGCACGCGCCGGGACGGATCGTTGCCAGCGTGCCCAGGCTGTCGCGATGATCGATCGCGCCCTCGAACAAGTAAGTGACGGTCGCCAGGTTGATATGCGGGTGCGGCCGCACGTCCATGCCCGCACCGATGTCGAAATGCGCCGGACCGAACTGGTCAACGAAGATGAATGGCCCAACCATCGTGCGCGATTTGTTGGGCAGCGTCCGCCGCACTTCAAAGGCGCCAAGGTCGTGGGTCGAGGGAGTGATGATCTCCATCTTCAATCCAGTCTTTCCAGCGTTCGCCGTGTCTTGTCGGTCTCCGCAGTGCCGGTGTTCAGCGTGGAATTGGGTTCGAGCAGCAGGACATGACATTCGCCGTCCATCGCCTCGGGGCAATGTTCGGTGCCATGCGGCACGATGATGAATTCGCCGGTTTCGACAATGACGTCGCCGGTCCGCAATCCCATCTTCATCCGGCCCGCGACGACAAGGAATAATTCGTCTTCAGTATCATGATGATGCCAGTCGAACTTACCAATAAACTTTGCCAGCTTGACCTGGAAGTTGTTGATGTCGCCCGCAACGCGCGGGTTCCAGTGATCCTGGAAGGTCGCAAAGGCTGCGTCGAGGTTGACCTTGTCCGGCATCGTCATTCTCCCGGCGCCGTCGCCTTGATCGCCAAGGCGTGCACGCGCTGCCCCGGCAAATCGCCGAGCGCCTTGTTCACCGCGCGCTGGCGCATGACTCGACTCATCCCGGCAAAGCCCGCCCATTCGATCGACAGGCTGAAATGCGATTCGCCGGATCCATCATCTCCGGCGTGGCCATGATGTTTCGCGCTGTCGTTGCTCACGACAAAATTGGCATCGGGGAAAGCCGCACTGAGCAAACTTTCCATCTCTTGTTGCACGGGGCTATTGCTGCTCATGGGGTTGACCATAAGCGCTCCGTCGCCAAATTATAAGGCCTCCCTTTCCCTCAGCCCTGCCTCCTTGAAAGCGCATTTTGTCCAACTCTGCCCGCCCCAACCGCTTCCATGGCCGCGTTCCGCGCGACGAACCCTGCGCCGCGCCCGGATGCCACGAACCCGGCGAATTTCGCGCCCCGATGTCGTGGACGCGCTCACCCGACGGACCGCCGCAATATCGCTGGCTGTGCCTCGACCATGTCCGCGAATTCAACGCCGACTATAATTTCTTCGAGGGCATGAACCCTGACCAGATCATGGCGGCGCAATCGCCAATGGCGGGCTGGGAGACCGAAAGCCGCACCTTCCGCGCCGCGGGCAGCGCCGACCTGCCGCCGCGCTGGGCCGATTTCAAGGATCCGATCGACGCCCTCGGCGCGCGCTTTCGCCAGCGGATGGACGAAGCGCGGCGCGAGGCGGCGAATCCTGGGCTGACTCGCGAAGAACATGGCGCCATGCAATTGCTCGGCCTGCCCGCCGACGCCGACCGCGCGGGACTCAGGCGGCGTTACAGCGAGCTCGTGCGCCGCTATCATCCCGACCGCAACGGCGGCGATCGCAGTTTCGAGTCGCGGCTGGGCGAGGTCGTCGCGGCGTATCAATTGCTGCGCAAGACCAAGGCCTTTGCCTGAGGGGAGAAGCACGATGAGCGAATTGGATGAAGCGCGGATCGAGGTCGTTCGGCGCCATATGGCGCTGGAGATCACCCATGATTGGGACGGCGTGATCGCGACCTTCGATCATCCGCGCTACGAGCTGCTCGGCCCCGGCACCGTGTTCGACGGCGAGGCGGCGGTACGGTCCTATTTCGCCGCATCGCGTGAACCCTTTCCCGATCAGGCGAACGAGGTCATCGCGATCGCCGCCGACGCCGCGACCGATACGGTGCTGGTGGAATTCTGGCTGACCGGCACCCACCTCGGCCCGCTGAAGCTCGGCCCGCGCACGATCGAGCCGACCGGCAAGGCGTTCCGCATTCGCATCGCGGCGAGCTTTCAATTCGCGCCGGGCAGCGACAAGATCATCTGCGAACGCCCCTATTACGACCAGTCAGCGGTGATGAAGGCGCTCGGCCTCCTCTGAAAAGGCGTTGCAAGCTGAAACCGACGCCTATACCGCGCTAGCCGAAGCGCCGGGCAACGGCGACTCTCTCCCGACCGCCTTCGCTGGACCTTGTCACATGACCGATATTCCGAACAGCCTTCCCGACCATCATGGTTCGACGCTCCTCGCGGCGCCCGATATCGAGGTCGATGCGCGCGAGCTGTTCGGCATCGACATCGACATGAAGGTGCCAGCGTTCAGCGAGGCCGACGAGCGCGTTCCCGACCTCGATCCCGCCTATGTCTTCGACGGCGACACGACGCTCGCGATCCTCGCGGGTTTCAAGTTCAACCGCCGCGTGATGGTGCAGGGTTACCACGGCACCGGCAAGTCGACGCACATCGAACAGGTTGCGGCGCGGCTGAAATGGCCGTGCATCCGAGTCAACCTCGACGCGCATATCAGCCGCATCGACCTGGTCGGCCGCGACGCGATCGTGCTGCGCGACGGTCAGCAGGTCACCGAGTTTCGCGAAGGCCTGCTCCCCTGGGCGCTCCAAACCCCGACCGCGCTTGTCTTCGACGAATATGACGCGGGCCGTCCCGATGTGATGTTCGTGATCCAGCGCGTGCTGGAGGCCGAAGGCAAGCTGACCCTGCTCGACCAGAACCGAGTCATCCGCCCGAATCCCTATTTCCGCCTGTTCTCGACCGCGAACACCGTTGGGCTCGGCGACACGAGCGGGCTGTATCATGGGACGCAACAGATCAACCAAGGCCAGATGGACCGCTGGAACATCGTCGTCACGCTCAACTACCTGCCCGCCGCGACAGAAAGCGCGATCATCCTGGCAAAGGTGCCCGCCACCGACGACACGACGGTCGCCAATATGGTCAAGGTCGCCGATTTGACGCGTCAGGGATTCATCAACGGCGATATCTCGACCGTCATGAGCCCGCGTACCGTGATCAGCTGGGCACAGAATGCCGCGATCTTCAACAACCTCGGCTTCGCCTTCCGCCTGTCGTTCCTGAACAAGTGCGACGAGGCCGAACGGATGATCGTTGCTGAGTATTATCAGCGCGTGTTCGGGGAAGATTTGCCTGAAGGCGTGATCGGCAAGTGACGATCGTGCGCCGCCTAATCGTGGCGGCGTTCGCGCTGACTCTCTCAGGCTGTAGTCTTGCTGCGGTCGATTATGGCAAGGTCCGCCACGCCGATTATGTCGCCGATCCGCGCTGCACCGCGCAGCCGGGCGCCGTGGTCGATGGCGACGCGCTGCCGCTGTTTTTCGCGACCACGCGCCTGCCCGACTGCCGCACGTCCGACATCAGCCTGCTGCGCCACCGCGGCGACAAAATCCGCTATGGCCGCTTTGCCGCGCCGGGCGAAGTCGAGGTCGGGGGCAAGAAAAAGCTCCGCACCCCAATGGCGTTTCAGGATTCAGCCGACTGGTGGACCGCGTTGCAGGCCGAAACCGATCGGCGCCAGGGCCGTGTCCTGCTCTATGTCCACGGCTATCGTGAGACGTTCGAAACCACATCGAAGGACGCGGCGCAGATCGCGCGAATGACCGGGTTCGACGGACCGGTGATCGAATATAGCTGGCCGTCGCAGGGCGAAGTGCTGAGCTATGCGGTCGACGAGACCAACATGTATCACGACGTCCGCAATTTCCGCGACTTCCTGAAGACGCTCGCCGAACGGCCGTGGGTCAAGGAAATCGTCGTCGTGTCGCATTCGCTGGGCGCGCGGCTGGTCATTCCGGCGATCGCCTATGTCGATCGTGCTTCGACCAATGCCGACAGCAGCAATATCTCGAATGTTATTCTGGCGTCGCCCGACATCGACCGCGAAACATTCGAACGCGACATTGAGGAAGAGGTGTTGTCGGCGCGCCGTGTTGCCAACAATAGGCGGATCACGGTGTATGTCTCGCACGCGGACAAGGCGCTGGCCGCGTCACGCGCGTTGCACGGCTATCCGCGGCTCGGGTCGCCCTATTGCTTCGATCCGTTCGAGGCGGCCGACCTGAAAGCCAAGGGGCTGCCGGTGCGCTGTTACCCGACATCGGTCCCCGGTTTGACGGTTGTCGACACCACCGACGTATCGCGCACAACGACCGGGCACAGCAATTTCCTGCGCAGCGCGGTCGCCTGCCGCGATTTCGTCGATGTGGTGGCGGGTAAGCGCGCGCGGCCCGAACGGATGGCAACGCATCTGGCGCATGTGTTCCGGCTGCTGCCCGATCCGGCGGAGCCGAAGCCCGATGACGAAGCGATCTGCAATCGCGTGCCGGTGGTTGCCGCGCCCTAAAAACCGCACATGACGGCAAAGTCGGCCAGCCAGATCGCTGGCCCCTCGCCCGTCCACAGCCATAGTCCGCCCGCTGCGACAACCGCGAACAGCCCAAGCGCCACCGCGTCCTGTCGCTGCACCCTCACACCGGTTGCAGCCGTCTGACCGGTGCGTCGGCGATCGGCAGGTGGACCAGCCCGGCGAACAGCCCAAGCGCGATCGATATGCCCCAGGCGATATTATAGCTGCCGGTGGCGTCGAAGATCAGCCCCGCCATCCACGCCCCGAAGAAGCTGCCGACCTGATGACTCAGGAACACGATGCCATAGAGCATCGAGAGGTAGCGGATGCCAAAGATGCGCCCGACGATGCCGCTGGTCAGCGGTACGGTGCCGAGCCACAGGAAGCCCATGGCCCCCGCAAACACCAGCGCGCTGGCATGGGTGAGCGGCAGGAACAGGAACAGCGCGATCACCGCCGAGCGCGCGACATAGAGGCCCGACAGGACATATTTCTGGCGCAGCACATCGCCCGCGCGACCAAATATGTAGGAGCCGAGGATGTTGAACAGCCCGACCAGCGCCAGAACCTGCGCCCCGATCGCGATCCCAAGCCCCTTGTCGTCGAGATAGGCGGGCAGATGCGTGGCAATGAAAGCAATGTGAAAGCCGCACACAAAGAAACCGGCGTTGAGCAGCCAGAAGCCGCGATGGACTGACGCCTCACGCAGCGCCTCGCGCGCCGTCTGCTCGACCTCGTCGGCGACGCCGGGTCCGCCATCGGTTCGCCCGGCGACCCCGATCGCGAGCAACCCGCACAGCGCGACCAGTCCCGCCATGATCCACAGCGTCTGATGATAACCAACATCGCCGAGCAGCATCGACGCCAGCGGCACGACAAGGAACTGGCCGAGCGACCCGCCCGCAGTGACGATACCGAACGCGCTGCTGCGCTTCTCGGGGCTGACGACGCGCCCGACGGCGCCGAGCACGACGACAAAGGTCGTCGCCGACTGCGCCATGCCGATAAAAATGCCGAAACTGATGTACAGCCCGATCGCGTCGGTCGCAAACGCCGCACCGATCAGCCCGAGCGCGTAGAGCAGCGCCCCGCCTAGCACGACGCGCCCGGCGCCATGCTTGTCGGCGACCGCGCCGACAAAGGGCTGAACGAGGCCGAACAGCAGGTTCTGCAATGCCATCGCGAGGCCGAAGTCCGAGCGGCTGATCCCGATATCGACGCTCATCTGCGGCAGGAACAGCCCGAACGACTGGCGCACCCCCATCGCCAGGGTGACGATGAAAGCGGCGCAGGCGATGACGATCCACGGCTTTTTCATGGCGGACTGGGCGGGAGAGCTCATGCACGCCGGATGCTCCCGCGCCCGCGCGAGGTCAAGCGAGCTTAGCTATCTGGTTATCTACTCCCTCTTCGTCACCCCGGATCAAGTCGGCGGTTGTCCCGTTCGAGCAGTCACATGCTCCCCGGCGAAAGCCGGAGCCCAGGGCGTTAGCAGGCGAACGTCGTTTTGTGGCGCCCTGGACCCCGGCTTTCGCCGGGGAACAGCCGCTTACTTGGCGCAAGGGGACAATTGCCGATCGTCCGGAGTGACGATCGCAACGAGAAGTTTCTGGCTCTCTTCCTTCCTCCGCAAAAGCTGGTTAGAGCCGACTCAATGACCGCATCCTCGCCCCTCGACGATTTCAAGGCCGCGCTATCAAGCGTCGCGCGCGCTGTCACCCGCGATGCCGAGGTTGAGGTTGGCTTTACCGCCGACGCCCCCGCGCAGATCGGCAAGGCGATCAAGGTACCGACGCCGTCGCGCACCCTGCCCGCCGACCAGGTCGCCGAAGCGCGCGGTTTTGCCGATTCTTACGCGCTGCGGATGAAACATCACAGTGAGAAATTGCACGCCGCGGCACGCCCCGCCGAACCGCTCGCCGCCGCCGCGTTCGACGCGATGGAGCGGGCGCGGATCGAAGCGCTGGGCGCGCGTCATATGGACGGCATGCGCGCCAATCTGACCGCCAGCCTCGCGATGCGGATGCGCAGCGACCCGATTTCGCGCGCGCAGGGCCGCGACGATGTCCCGATGTCGAGCGCGCTCGAACTGATGCTCCGCGAGGCGCTGACCGGCGATGCCGCGCCGCAGGGCACCGAAACCGGCCTGTCGCTGGTCCGCGAATGGATCGCCAAGGAAGCCGGCGGCGACCTGACCGCGCTGTCGATGCTGCTCGACGATCAGGCGGCATTTGCCGAAACCGCAAAGATCGCGCTGCGCCACCTCGACCTGATCCAGAGCGACGAACCGTTGGAGCAGGGCGGCGAGGATGGCGGCGAAGAGGATGAGAGCGAAGCCGACGAAAGCCAGGAAGAGCAGGATAGCGAGGACGGCGGTGCGGGCGAATCGCAAGTCGATGCCCGTGCCGAAATGGCGGGCGATCAGGCCGACGATGGCGACAGCGACCCTGACGCGCAGGAAATGGAAGCCGATGGCGAACCCGAAATGGGCGGCGAAGGCGATGAAGGCATGCTGCCCGTCCGCCCCAACCGTTTGCCGGGCGACATCCCCGACTTCAACTATCTCCGCTTCACCGAAAAGCATGACGAAATCATTCTCGCGACCGAGCTGTGCGACGCCGACGAACTGACCCGGCTGCGCGCCTATCTCGACCAGCAGATGCAGCATCTCCAAGGCGCGGTGACCAAGCTCGCTAACCGGCTGCAACGCCGCCTGATGGCGCAGCAGAACCGCGCGTGGGATTTCGATCAGGAGGAAGGCCAACTCGACGCCGCGCGGCTGGCGCGCGTCATCGTCTCGCCCGGCCAGTCGCTGAGCTACAAGATCGAGCGCGACACCGATTTCCGCGACACCGTCGTCACCCTGCTGATCGACAACAGCGGGTCGATGCGCGGGCGACCGATCAGCATCGCCGCAATCAGCGCCGACATCCTCGCGCGCACTCTGGAGCGCTGCGGCGTGAAGACCGAGATCCTCGGCTTCACGACGCGGACATGGAAGGGCGGGCAAAGCCGCGAGGACTGGCTTGCCGCCGGACGCCCCGCGCACCCCGGCCGCCTCAACGATTTGCGTCACATCATCTACAAACCAGCCGACGAACCCTACCGCCGCGCGCGCAAGTCGCTCGGGCTGATGATGCGCGAGGGGCTGCTCAAGGAAAATATCGACGGCGAGGCGCTGACCTGGGCGCACAGCCGTATTATCGGCCGCGCCGAAGAACGCAAAATCCTGATGGTGATCAGCGATGGCGCCCCGGTCGATGACAGCACCCTGTCAGTCAATCACGGCGCCTATCTCGACCAGCATTTGCGCCAGGTCATCGACTGGATCGAGAACCGTTCGCCCGTCGAACTTTGCGCGATCGGCATCGGCCACGATGTCACGCGCTATTACAGCCGCGCGGTCACGATCATGGACGCCGAGCAACTGGGCGGGACGATGGTTGAGCAGCTCGCGGGTTTGTTCGACATCGATTGAACCAGAATGGGGCGCCTACGGGGTGGGTGACAACCCCTTCCCCCCTCGTTACAAACTCCCCTCGATGCAGCAGGGACTCGCGGCCTTGACGACGAGCGCCGCTGCACTGAAATTCATGCTGAGGGTCGCCAGCATGGCTTGGGGCCGCACCGGGGTGGTGCGTGGCTGAGGGGGCGACTACGCATGAAAAAAGCATCCGACCTGTTCATTGAGTGCCTGGAAGAAGAAGGCGTCGAATATATTTTCGGCGTTCCGGGCGAAGAAAATCTCGACTTTCTCGACAGCCTGTCGCGGTCGACGCAGATCAAGCTGATCCTGACGCGGCACGAGCAGGGCGCGGGCTTTATGGCGGCGACCTATGGTCGCCACACCGGGAAAACTGGCGTCTGCCTCGCGACCCTCGGCCCAGGCGCGACGAACTTCGTCACCGCCGCCGCCTATGCGCAATTGGGCGGGATGCCGATGATGATGATCACCGGGCAAAAGCCGATCAAGAAATCGAAACAGGGCCGTTTCCAGATTCTCGACGTCGTCGCGATGATGGGGCCGATCACCAAATATACCCACCAGATGGCGGCATCGGACAATCTTCCGAGCCGCATCCGCGAAGCGTTCCGTCTGGCCGAAGAAGAAAAGCCTGGCGCGGTGCATATCGAGCTGCCCGAGGATATTGCCGACGAGCACACCGATGCGGTGCCAATCAAGCGCAGCCATGTCCGCCGACCCACCGCCGACGTCAAATCGATCCGCGAAGCGGTCAAGGCGCTGGAAAATGCCAAATCCCCGATCCTGGTGATCGGCGCTGGCGCCAACCGCACGATGACCAGCCGCATGCTGCTGCAATTCATCGAAAAGACCGGTATCCCGTTCCTGACCACCCAGCTCGGCAAGGGCGTGATCGACGAGCGGCATCCGAAATTCCTCGGTTGCGCCGCGCTGTCGGCGGGCGATTTTGTCCACCGCGCGGTCGAGGATTCCGATTGCATCGTCAATCTGGGCCATGACGTCATCGAAAAGCCGCCCTTCTTCATGCACAAGGATGGCCCGACGGTGATCCATGTGTCGAGCAAGACCGCCGAGGTCGATCCCGTCTATTTCCCGCACATCGAAGTCATCGGCGATATCGCCAATGCGGTGTGGCAGATGAAGGAAGACATTGTTCCCAGCGGCAGCTGGAAGTTCGACAAGATGCTGAGCTATCGTCAGGGCGAGGTCTATCATACCGCGCCGCTCGCCAAGGACGCGCGCTTCCCGATTTTCCCGCCGCATCTGGTGCAGTCGATCCGCGATGCGATGCCCGACGACGGCATCATCTGTCTCGACAATGGCGTCTATAAAATCTGGTTCGCGCGCGGCTATACCGCCTATCGCCCGAACACCGTGCTGCTCGATAATGCGCTCGCGACGATGGGTGCGGGCCTGCCGTCGGCGATGATGTCGGCGATGGTCTATCCCGACCGCAAAGTCATGGCGGTGTGCGGCGACGGCGGGTTCATGATGAACAGCCAGGAAATGGAGACCGCGGTCCGTCTGGGCCTCAACATGACGGTGCTGATCCTCAACGACAACAGCTATGGCATGATCCGCTGGAAACAGGCGAACATGGGCTTCAAGGATTGGGGCCTGACCTATGGCAACCCCGATTTCGTCAAATATGCCGAAGCCTATGGCGCGCACGGTCACCGCGTTGAAAGCGCCGCGCATCTACAGGAACTGCTCGCCCACACCCGCGATACGCCGGGGGTTCATCTGATCGATTGCCCGGTCGATTATACGGAGAACGACCAGATTTTGAACATCGATATCAAGCGGATATCGAAAGAGATGTAATCGCTTAACCCCTCCCGCCTGCGGGAGGGGCAGCGAGACTTGCGAGCTTGCTCGCTAGTCGCAGCGGGGTGGGCTCCTTCACCGCCGCTGGCCCACCCCCGACCCCTCCCGCAAGCGGGAGGGGGGAGTAAGTGCATGAAACTCAAAGACGTCTATCCGCTCTATCTCAACAACAAGGCGGTGCAGCCGAACACCGACCTTGAGGTGACCGACAAGTTCACCGGCGAGGTCGCCTTTCGCACCGCGCTGGCCACCCCCGACGTGATCGACGAAGCGATCGCCGGCGCTGTCCGCGCCGCCGAGCCGATGGCGCGGCTGGCGAGCTATGAGAAGCGCGATGTACTGTTGCATTGCGTCACGCGGTTTCAGGAGCGCTTCGACGAATTGGCCTACGCCCTCTGCGTCGAGGCCGGCAAACCGATCGCCGATGCCGAGGGCGAGGTCACCCGCCTGATCGACACTTTCCGCATCGCCTCCGAGGAGGCGACGCGCAACTATGGCGAGGTCCAGCCGCTCGATATTTCCGCGCGCGCCAAGGGCTATATGGGGATGTGGAAGCGGGTGCCGATCGGCCCGTGCAGCTTCATCTCGCCGTTCAACTTCCCGCTCAATCTTGCCGCGCACAAGATAGCGCCCGCAATCGCGATCGGCTGTCCGTTTGTGATGAAACCCGCGTCGATGACGCCGCTCGGCGCGATCATCATGGGCGAGGTGCTGGCCGAGTGTGACGTCCTGCCCGAGGGGGCGTTCAGCATCCTGCCCGCGAGCCGCGCCGGCGCCGACCTGTTCACCACCGACGAGCGGCTCAAACTCCTCTCCTTCACCGGCTCGCCCGGCGTCGGTTGGGATCTGAAAGCCAAGGCGGGGAAAAAGAAGGTCGTGCTCGAACTCGGCGGCAACGCCGCCGTGGTCGTCGACAAAGATGCCGACCTCGACCATGCGCTCGCGCGGATCATCTTCGGCGGCTATTATCAGTCGGGGCAGAGCTGCATCCATGTGCAGCGCGTCATCATCCACGAGGATATTTACGACAAATTCCGCGATATGTTAGCGGCGAAGGTCAAGGCATTGAAATCGGGCGATCCAAAGCATCGCGAAACCTTCATTGGCCCGATGATTTCGGTCAAGGAAGCGCAGCGCCTGAAAGGCTGGATCGACGATGCGGTCGCCGCGGGTGCGACCTTGGTCGCGGGCGGCGGCTGCGACGGCAATATGCTTGAGGCGGCGCTGCTCGAAAATGTTCCGGCGGGCAGCGAGGTCGTCGTTGAAGAAGCCTTCGGTCCAGTTGTCGTGCTGTCGAAATTCGCCAAATGGGAAGACGCGCTGGCCGAGGTCAACGACAGCAAATTCGGCTTGCAGGCGGGGCTTTTTACCAGCGACATCCAGAAGGTGCTCGACGCGTGGGACCATCTCGACGTCGGCGGTATCGTCGTCAACGACGTGTCGAGCTACCGCGTCGACAACATGCCCTATGGCGGGGTGAAGGACAGCGGGCTGGGCCGCGAGGGTGTTCGCTTCGCGATGGAAGATATGAGCGAGATCCGAAATTTGGTGATCAGGCGTACTTAGCCCTCCCCTCCCGCTTGCGGGAGGGGCAGCGAGACTTAGGAGCTTGCTCCCTAGTCGCAGCGGGGTGGGCCTTTTCAAGGTCGCCAGCTCGCTTCGCTCGCGCCCACCCCTGACCCCTCCCGCAAGCGGGAGGGGAATTATCGTCACAAAACCGACCCCAAACCGTCGCCGAACCGACGCGGCTTTGAATCGCACAGTGTCACAATTCTCCTGTCTAGCCCGTTGGCAGCCCAAGCTGCTTACGGAGTGAGACATGGCCTCGATTTCGACCCTGCCCATCCCCGCGCGTTTTCCCGATCCCTTTGCCAGCGATCCGCATGTCCCCGAACGGCTGATCGGCGAACGGCGGAGCTATCGCACCGTGTGGGTCAGCGACATCCACCTCGGCACCCGCGGCTGCAACGCCGCGATGCTGATCGATTTTTTTGACCATGTCGATTGCGAGACGCTCTACCTCGTCGGCGACATCATCGACGGCTGGCGGCTCAAGAAACGCCATTTCTGGCCGCCCGAGCATAATGATGTCATTTGGCGCGTGCTGAAGCGCGCCAAGCGCGGCACCCGCGTTGTCTATGTCCCTGGCAACCATGACGAGATGTGCAAACCGTTCGACGGGTTCGATTTCGGCGGGGTCGAGATCCGCCGCGAGGCGATCCATGAAACCGCCGACGGGCGCAAATTGCTGGTCGTCCATGGCGACGAATTCGACGCCGTGATGCTCGCGCACCGCTGGCTCGCCTTTGTCGGCGACGCTGCCTACACCGGGCTGATGAAGTGCAATGTGGTGGTCAATCGCATCCGCAGCGCGTTCGGCCTGCCTTATTGGTCACTGTCGATGGTCGCCAAGCACAAGGTCAAGAACGCCGTCCAGTTCATCGGGCGCTATGAGGAGGTCGTCGCTCATGCGGCACGCTCGCGCGGCGTCGATGGCGTCGTGTGCGGCCATATCCACAGCGCCGAAATGCGCGAGATCGAAGGCACCGAATATTACAATGACGGCGACTGGGTCGAAGGCTGTACCGCGCTGGTCGAACATCATGACGGCACGATGGAGATTTTGCATTGGGCCGAGGAGGTAGCGGCGCGCGCTGTGCCGACGGTTCTGGAGCTCCCCGCCCCGGCAAGCGCGGCATGAGGATATTGATCGTCAGCGACGCCTGGGAACCGCAGGTCAACGGCGTCGTCCGCACCTTACAGGCGACGATCGCCGAGCTGCGCAAGGCGGGGCATGAGATCGGCGTCGTTTCGCCCGAACTGTTCCGATCGGTCCCCTGCCCCTCTTATCCCGAGATCCGCTTGGCTTTCGCGGGCTGGCGCAAGGTCGGGCGGCATATCCGCGTCTTTGGTCCGCAGGCGATCCATATCTCCACCGAAGGGCCGCTCGGACTCGCGGCGCGGCGCTGGTGCCTGAAGAACGGCTTTCCTTTCACCACCGCCTATCACACGCGCTTTCCAGAATATGTCGCGGCGCGATTGCCGCTGTCGCCGGCGTTCGTGTGGCGCTTCATCCGCTGGTTCCACCGCCCGGCGCGGCATATCATGGTCGCGACGCGCAGTCTGGCGCGCGAGCTGGCCGAACAGGGGCTGGGTCAGACGATGCTGTGGGAACGCGGCGTCGACCACGATTTGTTTCGCCCCGACTGCGCACCGCATCCCGCCTATGCCGACGTGCCCCGCCCGATCCAGCTCTATGTCGGGCGAGTGGCAGTCGAAAAGAATATCGGCGCGTTTCTGGATATCGATCGACCGGGTACCAAAGTGATCGTCGGCGAAGGCCCCGCGCTCGCCGCGTTGAAGGCCCAGCATCCCGTCGCGCTGTTCCTCGGCAAGCTCGGCGGCGAAGCGCTCGCGGCAGCCTATGCAGGCGCCGACGTCTTCGTTTTCCCTAGCCGCACCGACACCTTCGGCCTCGTCGTCATCGAGGCGCTAAGCTGCGGCACCCCCGTGGCCGCTTTCCCGGTCCCCGGCCCCGGCGACATCATTCGCGACGGCGCGGGCGCGCTCGACGAGGATCTGGGCCGCGCGATCGACACGGCGCTGGCGTGCGGCCGCGCCGAGGTCGCGACGCTGGGGGCACGCTACAGCTGGGCGAGCTGCACAGCGCAGTTCACCAACGCGCTAACGTTTGTCCCCACCGATGTCGCACCCGAGGGTGTGCCCAGCGCGCAGCCGCTTCCGGCCTAGAACGTCTTGCGCCATTCCAGCTCGATATAGCGGCCCAGCGGGTCTATGTATCCGGGCTGGTAATTTAGCGGTACCACGCCGTTCGCGTCGGTAATCCGGCGCTGCGCATCGAACAGATTGTCGAACGACAGGCGCAAACGCGATCCCTTCAGGAACGGCAATTTCTCGGTCAGCTTCGGCACCTGGTTCAGATCGGCGAACAGGCGCAGGTTGAACGTCGCGAGGTCGCCGAAATTCAGATCGCCTGCGGTACCGCCGGTAACCGTGCTGCCGCTGTCATATTTGGCGCTGAGGCGCGCACCCATGCCCTTGTAGAACAGACCGCCGTCGAGTTCGAGCAGGTGGCGGTTGCTACCGCCGCCGCTGCCGGTCGCCGATCCATCCAGCAAATCGAGTTCGGGAACGCCCGGGCGGATCAGGATTTTGTCGGTCAGCCTATAGGTGTGGTACAGCGACACCGACCAGCGGCCGCCCTGCGGGCCGCCACCAAACATGGCGCCGGGACCGCCGCCTCCGCGACCGCCACGACCACTCGCCCGCGGACCGCCGCCGCCGCGCGGCCCCGCCGCACCAGCTCCCGGTCCGCCGCCAGGCCGCGCCGCCTGATCTGGCTGACCAAAGCTCTTGCCGAAGTTCAGCCCCCAGCGAATCTGCGAATTTTCGACCTGGTCGAAATTGACCGGCCGCTGGTCGAGCGCAATCAGCACGCCATTGGCGTCGCGCGTCACCCGGTCGGGGAACGCCGCTTCGATCTCGGGGGTGAGCAGCGGGAGGCTGTTCGACGTGTCGTTGCTCTTGTTGCGGTTGTAATTGACCGACAGGCGCAGGCCTTCGAGCATCGGCACTTCCCAGTTCAGCCCCAGCTTCAGATCGCGGCGCTGTTCGGCAAGCAGGAAGGGATTGCCCCCGGTTGTCGTCGTAATCTCCACCGTCTGCCCGGTCGCAAAGTCGTAATAGGTGACCGCTGGGGTCACCAGCGGCGCGGCGCCCAGCTGCTGGATACCGGGCGCGGCCTCATCATTATTGAAGCTCGCGATCAGCGACAGATTGTCGGTGACGCCCCAGTTAAGGCTCGCGCCCCAGCTTTTGAGCGCCTCGAAATCGCTGGGATTGGCGACTTGGCCGCTGAGCGTCAGCGAGACGCGGCCGATGTTGCCGATTTCATATTCGGGATCGAGCAGCGGCAGGGTCAGCGACCCGAACACGCTGGGCGTATCGCGGCCAAGGTCGGTGGTCGTGATCAGGCCCGACCGTTCGGACTGGCTGTCGAAGCGCAGCCCCGAATAGCTGCCGGTCATCGACAGGCGGATCGGCCCCGCCCAACCTTCGGTCACGGTGCCCGACAGGTTCGCGCTGCCACCAAAGCTTTGCTGGCTGCTGTCGAACCGGTCGCGTGCGCCGGTCACCCGGTCGGTAAAGGTGCGCTGATCGGCGTCGCCATAATTGCCCGACAGCGACCAGCGCCAGTCGCCGAGCATGCCGTTGACGCTGGCGGTCGTCGTCAGGTTGCGACTGCGGCTGTCGCGTTCGAGCGGGACGTCGCCGCCGGGTACAACGGGGCCGAGCAGCGATAGACTGTCGGTCTGGTCCAGCCGCACGTTGAGCGAGGCGTCAGTGACCTTGTCCAAACTGCGCTGGATCGTCGCGTCGATCAGATAGGTGTCGCTCTCGGGCAGCAAACTGCGGGTCGATGGACCAAGACCGCGCTCGCTCTCGGTGAGCATGCTCGACTGTTCCCAGCCCGCATTGACATTGACCCGGCCATTTTCGCCGATGGCGAGGAAGCTGCCCTCGACCTCGCTCTGGAACCGCCCGCCCTGGGTCGGAATACCGCCTTCGGCCTCAACCGCGACCTGACGGAAATTGGGCTTGAGGACCATGTTGACGACGCGCTCATCGGCCGAATAGCCATATTGCAGCGCGACCTCTTCGGGGAAAATCTCGACCTTGGCGATCGCCTCGGGAGGCAGGTTGCGGACCTCACCAAAGCCGCCGATGCGGCGTCCGTTGACCAGGATGATCGGCCGCCCGCCGCCGCGCCCGCGGCCAGAGCGCGTCTGCGGCGCCAGCGCCTCCAGCAGTTCAGATACGTTCGACACGCCATAGCTGGCGATTGCCGCCTCATCGAGTTCCGCCTCGGCCTTGATGTCGGTTTCGAGCTGTCCGGCGAGGCGCGGCGCGGTGACGACGATTTCTTCGCCGTCGATGTCGTCATAATCGTCTTCGGGGTCGCTGGACGCGCTGACGACCGGCGCCGACGGCTGATCGGCAACCGCGGTCACGGCGGCGCTGGCGGGCATCGCGTCGGTTTCGGCCATCGCGGGCCAGGCCAACGCGGCGCTGGCAGTAAGCAGCAGGGCGCGCGCGGAAAGGGAGAGTTGGGCATAGGTCATTGGGGGAGAGCCTTTTGTTTTTTCTTGCTTCTTATTGGCGCCGCAGGACTGAACCCTTGCTGACGCGCATCTTTGTCGGCGGTTCATTTATGTCGCAATTGTCGCAACAATGTGTCGAGGCCATCCGAGTTCCACCAACGGGCCATATCGACCGCTGGACAGCATGGCGCGCTGCCCTTATCGGCCAGCCATGCCGACTCCAGACACATCCGCCGCGCCAAAGTCCGATACTGGTGAATCGATCCTGATCATCGATTTCGGCAGCCAAGTGACCCAGCTCATCGCCCGCCGCGTGCGCGAAGCGGGGGTCTATAGCGAGATCGTCCCCTTCACGCAGGCTGAAGGCGCGCTTGAACGCATGCAGCCGAAAGGGATCATCCTCTCCGGCTCGCCCGCCTCGGTCCCCGCCGACGGCAGCCCGCGCGCACCGCAATCGGTGTTCGACAGCGGCCTGCCGATTCTGGGTATCTGTTACGGGCAACAAGTGATGAGCCAGCAGCTCGGCGGCCAAGTCGAACCCGGCGGCGCCGACGGCGAGCGCGACGGCGAATTCGGCCGCGCCTTCCTGACCGTCACCGAGCCCTGCGTCCTGTTCGACGGACTTTGGGAAGTCGGCGATCGCCACCAAGTGTGGATGAGCCACGGCGACAAGGTCACTAAATTCGCCCCCAGCTTCCGCATCGTCGCGGTCAGCGACGGCGCGCCCTTTGCGCTGATCGCCGATGACGAGCGCCGCTATTACGGTACGCAGTTCCACCCCGAGGTCGTGCATACCCCCGACGGCGCCAAGCTGATCGCCAATTTTGTTCGCCACGTTTGCGGGTGCAGCGGCGACTGGACGATGGCCGAATTCCGCGCCACCAAGATTGCCGAAATCCGCGCTCAGGTCGGCGACAAGCGCGTGCTGTGCGGCCTGTCGGGCGGGGTCGACAGCGCGGTTGCCGCGGTGCTGATCCATGAAGCGATCGGCGAGCAGTTGACCTGCGTCTTTGTCGACCACGGCCTGCTGCGCATGAACGAGCGCGCGCAGGTCGAGGAGCTGTTCCGGGGTCATTACAACATCCCGCTCGTCGTCGTGGATGCCGAGGAACGATTCATGGCGGGTCTCGCTGGGCTCACTGACCCAGAGGCAAAACGCAAGTTCATCGGCGGCGAATTCATCAACGTGTTCGACGAGGAAGCGAAGAAGATCGGCGGCGCCGACTTCCTCGCCCAAGGCACACTCTACCCCGACGTCATCGAAAGCGTGTCCTTCACCGGCGGGCCGAGCGTGACGATCAAGAGCCACCACAATGTCGGCGGCCTGCCCGCGCGCATGAAGATGGCGCTGGTCGAACCGCTCCGCGAACTGTTCAAGGACGAGGTAAGATTGCTCGGCAAGGAGCTGGGACTCCCCGACATCTTCGTCGGCCGCCACCCCTTCCCCGGCCCCGGCCTCGCGATCCGCATCCCCGGCGAAGTGTCGAAGGACCGCTGCGACATCTTGCGCAAGGCAGATGCCGTCTATCTCGACGAAATCCGCAATGCCGGGCTGTACGACGCGATCTGGCAGGCGTTCGCGGTCCTGCTCCCGGTCAAGACCGTCGGCGTGATGGGCGACTACCGCACCTATGATTTCGTCTGCGCCCTGCGTGCGGTGACCAGCACCGACGGCATGACCGCCGACATCTACCCCTTCGACGCCGCCTTCCTCAGCCGCTGCGCCACGCGCATCATCAACGAGGTGCAAGGCATCAACCGCGTGGTGTACGATTATACGTCTAAGCCGCCGGGCACGATCGAGTGGGAGTGACCGCTTGATCGATCAGGTGGCAGCATCCTCACCGGCCCGCCAGCTCCAGATCAGGAGCAGCAAACCGACGATGATGAACAAGGCGAAGCCCGACAGCATCCAGGCGTTCACATACCATTGCTCGCCCCATTCGAACTCGCCGCCCATGATGCGCCCCCAGCCGCGGAAATGCTGCGTGGCGCTGACCGACAGCCCGAACACCGCAAACACCGCGGACAGATAGCGCACCAGCCAGTGCGCCGGATTGGGCAGCATCAGCAGCAGCCCGAGCAGACCGATCACGGTGCGCTGGCTGCGACAATAGGGGCATTCATAGACAAGGCCGGTCAGATCGACGGTCCAGGTCAGTATTGCAATCAAGATGGCAACGATGCCGACCGCGCGGCGATGTCGCAGCAATAGCTGCGGCAGATTATCCAGCATCTGAAATCCTCCCATTTTCCCTCGCGACCGATGTAACCTGCGACTGCCCGCACGGCTAGGGCTGCAATCTTGAAGCTATTCGGCCACTGTACCGATTGTGATGCGATCGCGTTCTTGATAGCAACACGGCTCATGACCCGGATCGAAACTCAAGCCTCTGGCGGCTGCCAGTGCGGCGCCGTGCGCTATCATGTCAGTGCGGTGCTCGACACATCGCACATCTGCCATTGCCGGATGTGCCAGAAGGCGGCGGGCAATTTCTTCATTGCGCTGATCGGCGTCCCGCGCGACGCGATCACCTGGACGCGCGGCCAGCCCGCGACCTTCAACAGCTCGGACAAGGCGGCGCGCGGGTTCTGCCGCGCCTGCGGGACGCCGCTGCTTTATGATTATGCCGAGAGCAAGCACATCAACCTGACCACCGGGTCGTTCGACGAACCGGCGCGCTTTGCGCCCAAGGTCGAATTCGGCCTTGAAGGCCGCTTGCCCTGTTTTGCCGACCTGCCGCTCAAAGCGGAAGGGACGACCGAGGAGACGATGGCGGCCTACGTCGGCACAATCAAAGCGAGCAATCATCAGCACCCGGACCACGATACGGACCGCTGGGCTGATTGACGACTCGGACGCTGGCGAATCCCCGCGCCGACGACTAGAGGCGGGACGAAGTTTCAGCACCGGAGCGCGCCCATGACCCCCACCGCCACCATCCTCCTGCTCGGCTCCGGCGAGCTTGGCCGCGAGTTTGTGATTTCGGCGAAGCGCCTCGGCTGCCGCGTCATCGCCTGCGACAGCTATGAAGGCGCACCCGCGATGCAGGTCGCCGATGATTGTGAGGTCTTTTCGATGCTCGACGGCGATGCCTTGCGCGCGACGATCGAAAAGCACCGGCCCGACCATATCGTTCCCGAGGTCGAGGCGATCCGCACCGAAGTGCTCGCCGAAGTCGAGGCCGCGGGTTTCCACGTCGTCCCGTCGGCGCGCGCCGCGCAGCTGACGATGAACCGCGACGCGATCCGCGACCTGGCCGCCAGCGAACTCGGCCTCACCACCTCGACCTTCGAATATGCCGAAACGCGCGAAGCACTGCATGAAGCTGCGGCGCGCATCGGCTTTCCGCTCGTGGTGAAACCGGTGATGTCGTCGTCAGGCAAGGGGCAGAGCACGGTCAAGGACGCGGGCGACATCGACGCAGCGTGGGACTATGCCGCCGCCGGCATGCGCGGCGACCGGCTGCGCGTGATTGCCGAGGCGTTCATCGACTTCGATTACGAGATCACGCTGCTGACCGTGCGCCACAAGGATGGCGTGACCTTTTGCCCGCCGATCGGCCACCGCCAGGAACGCGGTGACTATCGCGAAAGCTGGCAGCCCGCAGCGATGTCCGCTGCCGCGCTCGCCAGCGCACAGGACATGGCGACCAAGGTGGTTGACGCACTCGGCGGCCACGGCATTTTCGGGGTCGAATTTTTCGTGAAGGGCGACGCGGTGATCTTTTCCGAACTCAGCCCCCGACCGCACGACACCGGCATGGTGACCTTGATCTCGCAGCGACTGACCCAGTTCGACCTGCATGCCCGCGCCATCCTGGGCCTGCCTATCCCCGCGATCGACGTACCCGACGCCAGCGCCAGCGCTGTCTTGCTGGCCGACCGCGATGCGAGCGACTTCGCGATCACCGGCCTTGCCGATGCCCTCGCGGCACCGAACCTGGAAACCGCGATCGATGCGCGCATCTTCGGCAAGCCCGTCACCCGTCCCTATCGCCGGATGGGTGTGACGCTCGCGCGCGTTGCCGGCGGCACGACTGACGACGCGCGGGCCGCGGCGGTCGCAGCGGCGGCAAAGCTCGTCATCGACTATCGCTAGGGCGGATCGCCGCTGCTACACCGCCGCCATGTCCGAAAAGAATCATCTCTATCTGGTCGATGGCTCCAGCTATATCTTCCGCGCCTATCACCGCCTGCCGCCGCTGACGAACCCCAAGGGGGTGCCGGTCGGCGCGGTTTATGGCTATACGACAATGCTGTGGAAGCTGGCGAAGGACCTTCACGACGCCGATGGGCCGACGCATCTGGCGGTCATTCTCGACCATAGCAGCAAGTCGTTCCGCAACGACATTTACGACCAGTATAAGGCGAACCGGCCCGAACCGCCGGAGGATTTGCGCCCGCAATTCCCGCTGATCCGAGACGCAACGCGCGCTTTTTCACTGCCATGCATCGAGACCGAGGGGTATGAGGCCGACGATCTGATCGCGAGCTATACCGAGGCGGCCGTGGCCGCCGGGTGGGATGTCACCATCGTGTCGTCGGACAAGGATCTGATGCAGCTGATCCGCGAACCGGCGGGCGATGCGCCGCAGGTCGACATGCTCGACACGATGAAGAATGTCCGGATGGGCATCGAGGCGGTCGACGAGAAATTCGGCGTCGCCCCTGATCTGGTCGGCGACGTGCTCGCGCTGATGGGCGACAGCGTTGACAATGTTCCCGGCGTGCGCGGCGTCGGGCCAAAGACCGCGACGAAGCTGATCGTCGAATATGGCGATCTGGAAAAAGTGCTGGCGGGCGCCGAAACGATGAAGACATCGAAGCTGCGCGACAATCTGATCGAACATGCCGACATGGCGCGGCTGTCGCGCGTGCTGGTCGAACTGAAGCGCGATTGTGCGCTTCCCGATCCGCTGGACGATCTGAAGCTTGGCGCGATCCCGCCCGAACCGCTCAAGCTGTTCCTCGACGAACATGGCTTCCGCTCGCTGTCGGCGAAGCTCGACCTCGGCGCCACTCCCGGCGGGCCGCCGACCTTCCCGCGCACTGGCGCCGCGCCGGTCGCGGTTTCGGCCGCTGCGCCGTCCACCCCGGCACTGCCACCGATGGAACCGATTGATCGGTCAGCCTATGAATGTGTGACCACCCTGGAAGCCCTCGATCGCTGGGTTGCCGAGGCCAAGGCCGCGCATGTCGTCGCGGTCGATACCGAGACCGCCAGCCTCGACAGCGTGACCGGCCGCTTGGTCGGGGTCAGTCTGGCCACTGCGCCGGGCAAGGCCTGTTACATCCCGCTCGGCCATGGCGGCACCGATATGTTCGCCGAAAAGCCCGAGCAGATTGCGATGGATCAGGCGCTCGCGCGGATCGGTGGCCTGTTCGCGGACGATGCGGTGCTCAAGGTCGGACATAATCTGAAATATGACATCGGCGTGCTGGCGCAGCATGGCGTCACCGTCGCGCCCTATGATGACACGCTGCTGCTCAGCTTTGCGCTCGACGCGGGCCAGCATCAGCATGGGCTCGACGAGCTGGCGAAGCTTCATCTCGATCACACCTGCCTGACCTTCAAGGAAATGTGCGGCACCGGCAAATCGCAGATCAGCTTTGCCGAAGTGCAGCTCGACCGCGCGACCGAATATGCCGCCGAAGACGCCGACGTCGCGCTCCGGCTGTGGAAACTGTTCAAGCTGCGTCTGCCGATCGAGGGCGGGACGCGCGTTTACGAGATGGTCGACCGGCCGCTCGCGTCCATCGTCGAGGGCATGGAACGCGCGGGTATCATGGTGAACCGCGACTATCTGGCGAAACTGTCGGGCGAATTTTCGGTCGAGATGCTGCGGATCGAGGGCGAAATCCACGCCCTCGCGGGTCAGCCTTTCAGCATTGGCAGCCCCAAGCAGCTGGGTGAAATCCTGTTCGACAAGCTGGGCCTGAAGGGCGGGCGCAAGGGCAAGTCAGGTGACTGGTCGACCGATCAGAACGAGCTGGAACGCCTTGAACGCGACGGGGTGCCGATCGCGCGCAAGATTCTGGAATGGCGCCAGCTTGCCAAGCTGAAATCCACCTATACCGACGCCTTGCAGCAACAGATGAATCCCGTGACCGGTCGCGTCCACACCAGCTACAGCCTGGTCGGCGCGCAGACCGGGCGGCTGTCATCGACCGATCCGAACCTCCAGAATATCCCGATACGCACCGAGACCGGCCGCCAGATCCGCGACGCATTCATCGCGGCGCCCGGCCATGTCCTGATCGCCGCCGACTATAGCCAGATCGAACTGCGGTTGGCCGCGCATATGGCCGATGTTCCCGAACTCAAGGAAGCCTTTGCGCAAGGGCAGGACATTCACGCCGCGACCGCGATCGAATTGTTCGGCGAAAGCAATCGCGATACCCGCGGCAAGGCGAAGACGGTCAATTTCTCGATCCTCTATGGCATTTCACGCTGGGGTCTTGCCGGGCGGCTCGAGGTCACGCCCGACGAGGCGCAGGCATTGATCGCACGCTATTTCGAACGCTTCCCGGGCATTAGCGACTATATCAATGACACCCTCGAAAGCGTCCGCGCCAAGGGTTATACCGAGACGTTGTTTGGCCGCAAAACCTGGTTCCCGCGCATCAAGGCGCCGAACCAGAATGAACGCCAGGGCAGCGAACGCGCCGCGATCAACGCGCCGATCCAGGGCACCAGCGCCGACCTGATCAAACGCGCGATGGCCCGGATGCCGAAGGCGCTCGCCGACGCGGGCCTGTCCGACGTCAAGATGCTGCTGCAGGTCCACGACGAACTGGTGTTCGAGGCGCCCGAGGACAAGGCAGAGGCGGCAGGCACCGTCATCCACGCGGTGATGTCGGGGGCCGCCGAACCGGCGCTCACGCTGTCGGTCCCGCTCGAAGTTGAAATCGGCATCGGCAAAAGCTGGGGCGAAGCGCATTGATCGCCGCACTGTTGTTTGTCGTAGCGCTGGCTGCCGATCCCGTCGCCGCCTCCACCCCGACCGCAACCGCGGCGGTCGCGCCGGTCGCGGATATCGACGTGCGCGAATTTGTCGCGATCGCTGGGCGCAAGGTCGCCGGACGCCCAGTTGGCGGGCCGATCGCGAGCGCCGACAAGGTGCTGCTGATCGCGCGTGACGACAAGGGATTTCCAGTCATTGCGGTCAGCACCGGCTTTCCGACGCGCCAGTCATTGCCCGCCCCGCCGCCAAGCACGCTCGCCGTTGTTCGCCTGCGCCAACGCTACGAAACCCCCGTCCCCGGCCCCAGCGCAAGCGATCTCGCCTTCGTCTCCGCCAACCGGATGCCGCTGTTCGTGATCGGCGAATGGGCGCGCCCCGCCCCGATGTGGGAAGTGGCATGGATCGATGATGCGGTCCGCTATCGGACGATCGGCGACGTCGGCGAAATCGGTCCCTGGCAGGACTGACCGATAGCCCGGTACGACGCGCCGACGACCCTACCCTTTCGCCCGCGTAAGTTTCGCTCTATGACGATCCGATGACATTCGGCTGGCGATTATGTGACAGCCAGTAACGAAGGATTTCCATGAGCAAGTTCCAGCCCGTCGCGCAGGCGCCGGTCCGTATTCAGCAGAATATTCTCGCGCGCAGCGAACGCCGCCTGCTCAACTGGATCTGCCCGCGGCTGCCGCAATGGGTGACGCCCGACAAACTGACCGTGCTGGGCTTTGTCGGGGCGGTAATGGTTGCGGCGGGTTATATGCTCAGCTGGATCGACAGCGAATGGCTTGGGCTGTGCCTTGCCGGCTATGTCGTGAACTGGTTCGGCGATTCGCTCGACGGCAGTCTGGCGCGCTGGCGCCAGATCGAGCGGCCCAATTATGGCTATTTCGTCGACCATAGCGTCGATGCGCTCGCGACGTTGCTGATGGTCAGCGCGATCGGGATGAGCCCCTATATGCGCTTCGACGTCGCGCTGATGGCGGTGATCGGATATTTCCTGCTGTCGATCCATACCTTCATCGCCGCCAAGGTCGTCGGCGAATTTCGCCTGTCCTATATGGCGGGCGGGCCAACCGAGCTGCGCCTGATGCTGATGGCGATGACGGTTGCGATGCCGATCGTCGGCGGCGCCGACATCGGCGGCACCAATTTCTCGGCATTCGACCTGTTTGCGCTCGTCGTGTCGAGCATCTTGGTGACGCTGTTCATCGTCCAGACGTCAGCTACCGCCCGGATGCTGCGCCGCCGCGGGGTTTAGGGCCGTAGCCGCGCCTGCGCGTAGGTACCGAGCAGCCGCAGCGATTTGGTCTGGAAATCCAGTTCCTCAAGCGCGCGGTCGATCCGTTCGTCGCCCGGCGCGCCGACGATGTCGGCATAGAATTGCGTCGCGGCAAAGCTGCCGCCCGTCTGATAGCTTTCCAGCTTGGTCATGTTGACCCCGTTGGTCGCAAAACCGCCGAGCGCCTTGTAGAGCGCGGCGGGGACGTTCTTCACCTCGAACATGAAGGTCGTCATCACTGGACCCTCGATCGCCGCGAAATCAGCGAGCGGTTCGCGCGCCAGCACGACGAATCGCGTCATATTGTGGTCGGCATCCTCCATCCCGGTCCCGTGCAGCGTCAGCCCGTAAAGCTCGGCAGCATGCGGCGGCGCCAGCGCGGCAAGCCCGACCTCATCGCTGTCCGCGACCCACGCCGCGGCGCCCGCGGTGTCGCTGTGCGCGACAGGTGCGATGTTATTCTCTCGCAACCAATGGCGGCACTGGCCGAGCGCCTGCTCATGGCTCATCGCGCGCGTCACTGGGCCAAGGTCGCGGCTCATCAAGCCGTAGCGGATCGGCAGGAAATGCTCGCCGACGATCGACAGCCCGGATTCGGGCAGCAGGAAGTGGATGTCGGCGACGCGGCCGTGCAGGCTGTTTTCGATCGGGATGATCGCGCGGTCGACGCGGCCATCGCGCACCGCATCGATTGCGTCCTGAAAGGCATAGCACGGCAGTGGCAGAGAATTCGGGTCATATTCGCGCGCCGCAAGGTCGCTGTTGGCGCCGGGTGCGCCTTGAAAAGCAAGACCCCGCGCCGGCTCGGCGAGCGCCGCAACCCGCATATCGTCGACCAGATGCTGTGCCGAAGCCGAATAACTGCCCATGACTGCCTTCCCTCGCCCAAGCCGCGGCGCATAGCCGCAGGACCGAAGCGACGCAACCGGTCGCACTCACCGATTTCATCCCCTTGCGCCGCCGTCGCCGCACCAGTAAGGGAGCGTCCAAATCAGATATGCGTCCGGCAAGCGGGCGCCAGCTAACGGGGCTGCTAGAGCATGGATAATCGCAACAACACGATCGCTGGCTGGGTGCTTTTTGCCGGCATTTGCGCGCTGGGCCTGACCATCGGGTCAAGCATGTTGTTCGCGGGTCACAACCCGGAAAAGCCCGGTTTCCCCATCGAAGACGCCGAAGCAGGTGGCGGGGCCGCCGCTGCGGTGCCGATCGCCAACCTGCTCGCCGCCGCCGATCCGGTGAAGGGCGAAGCGGTTTTCGCTAAATGCGCTGCATGCCACACGATTGCCTCGGGCGGCGCCAACGGTATCGGCCCGAATCTGTGGGGCGCGCTCGGCAAGCCGCATGGCCATGTCGCAGGCTTTGCTTATTCGGATGCGCTCAAGAGCGTCCCCGGCAACTGGGACTTCGCCGGCATGGACGCCTGGCTGTCGAGCCCGCGCAAATATGCGCCGGGCACAAAAATGTCATTCGCGGGCCTCAGCAGCGCCGAAGATCGCGCCAACCTGATTGTTTATCTGAACAGCCAGGGTTCGAACTTGCCGCTGCCCGCCCCCGAAGCCGCCGCACCTGCGGAAGGCGCGGCTCCGGCGGAAGGCGAAGCCGCTACCGCTCCAGCGGCAGGCGCCGCCGCTGCTCCGGCCGCCGACGCTGCCGCGGCCGTCCCCGCCCCGGCCGAAGCCAAGAAATAATGCGGATCGCGCCCGTCCTGCTGGCGGGCGCATTCGCTCTCGCCAGCTGCGGCAAAAGCGAAGCCCCTCCGGCCGATAGTCCGGCGGATGAAGCGACGCCTGCGCCTGCGATTGAGCCGACCGCGGCGATGGGCGAGCAGGTGTTCAAACGCTGCGTCGCGTGCCACACGGTCGACAACGGTGGTCGCAACGGCATTGGCCCCAATCTGCATGGCGTCGTCGGCGCAGCAGTCGCATCGAAGCCCGATTTTTCTTACTCTAGCGCGATGAAAGCCAAAGGCGGCGTCTGGGACGCCGCCGCGCTCGACACCTATCTGGAAGCGCCGATGAAAATCGTCCCCGGGACGCGAATGGCGTTTGCCGGGGTTATCGACGCGGCCGATCGCAAGGCGTTAATCCTGTATCTGGAAGCGCAGAAATAGCATCGTCACCCCCGCGAAGGCGGGGGCCGCTAGAGAATTTACTCGGCAATCGAGAGTTAGACCGCAAGCGGACCCCGCCTTCTCGGCGGCGACGGCTCGATTACCTACTCCTCGATATTCGCGTAGAAATCCTGGACAATCTGCCACGCCTCTTCAGCAGTCTCGACAAATTTGAACAGCCCCAGGTCGCGCGCGCTCACGACGCCCTCTTCGACCAACGCCTCGAAATTGACGACGCGTTCCCAGAAATCCCTGCCGAACAGAACGATCGGGATCGGCTTGATCTTGCCGGTCTGGATCAGCGTGAGCAGCTCGAACATCTCGTCGAAGGTACCGAAGCCGCCGGGGAAGACGCACACCGCGCGCGCGCGGAGCAGGAAGTGCATCTTGCGCAGCGCAAAATAGTGGAACTGAAAGCTCAATGACGGGGTGACGAAGCGGTTCGGCGCCTGTTCGTGCGGGAGCACGATGTTCAGCCCGACCGATTCCTTGCCGACATCGTCAGCACCGCGATTCGCCGCCTCCATGATCGATGGCCCGCCGCCTGAGCAGACGACAAAATGGCGGCAGCCATTTTCGTCGGGCGGCACCTGGCTCGCAAGCTGCGCGAGCTTGCGCGCCTCTTCATAATATTTCGCCTTCGCCTTCAGGCGGCGCGCGATGTTGCGCTGCACGTCATCGGTCGCTGCGGCTTCGAGCGCGTCGGCCTGATCAGGTTCGGGAATGCGCGCCGAGCCGTAGATGACGAGCATCGATTCGATCTTCGCCTCGTCGAGCAGCAATTCGGGCTTGAGCAGTTCCAGCTGGAACCGCACGGGGCGCAAATCTTCGCGGAGCAGGAAATCATTGTCCTGAAATGCCAGCTTGTATGCAGCGCTCGCGGTCTGCGGGGTGGTGGTCGCCTGCTTGGCGAACTTTGCGTCGTCCTTGGCTTTGTGGAAACGCGAACGATGGGGTTGTTTATCTTCTGTCATTAGCCAGCGGCTAGCGGTTTCGCGTGACTTTGCCAAGACAGGCCGCGGTCAGCGGCAGTAGCCGTTACCGCTCATGTCGAAATGGAAATGATTGTAGTGCGCGGCGTTATAGTCTGGCCCAAGCACGGTGCCGAACCGGCGGCAGCCGGATTTATGCAGCGCGCGGAGGAAATCCTGCGACGCCTTGTCACCCTTCCACCCACCGTCGAGCATGATCCGCCGTCCGTCGGCGAGGACAAAGCCCGACACATCGACCGCGTTCGAATAGGCATGCTGCGACAGGCGGCCCGACCGGCCGCCATAAATGTTGCGGCAGCTGTAGGTGCCGAAGGTCTCGATCTTGATGACCTCCTGCCCGAAATATTTCCGCGCCGCGGGCTTCACCGCAAACTGCGCCCAGCCGGCGAAACTCTTCGCCAGCGGACAGGTCATGGCGCCCAGGTTGGTCGTCGGGGTGCCGATGTCGAGCAGCTTGACCGAATCGATCGAGCTGCATCCGCCACCATGATCCTGGTTGGCCAATGGGGTAAAACGCACCCCCGCTTGCTTGAGCTCGAAAGCGCATTGCTGGGCTTCGGCGCTGGTAAAGGACGGCGTCGGCGCAACCTGCGGACGCTTCGGCGCGCTTGCTGTCGGGCGCTTAGGGTCGCCGCGCTTCATCACGTCGGGGCTGCCGAAACAGGCGGACAGCGCCAGCGCTGCGTTCGCGGCGATCAGGATCCGGGGCTGCAAGAACGTCGGAATCGGCATAGCGTCAAAATACCGACAAGATGGTTAACAAGCTCTTTAGTTTTGCTTCAACTCACCCGAAATTTCGTGCGGCCCACGCATTTTGTTTGACAGTTGCGCGCCCCACCCTAAACGCGGCGCCGGGCCACGCGGTCCCAACGCCGCGCGAGCTCTCTGCAAGGAGAGACTATAATGACTGAAGTGCCGACACCTGAATTGCGCCCTGCGCGCCCGTTTTTCTCTTCCGGACCCTGCGCCAAACCGCCGGTCTGGTCTCCCGAAAAGCTCCAAACCGAATCGCTGGGCCGCTCGCACCGCGCCAAGATCGGCAAGACGCGCCTGGCTTACTGCATCGACCTGATGCGCGAGATGCTGCAACTGCCCGACACCCACCGCATCGGCATCGTCCCGGGCAGCGACACCGGCGCCTTCGAGATGGCGATGTGGACGATGCTCGGCGCCCGGCCCGTCACGACGCTCGCATGGGAGAGCTTCGGTGAGGGTTGGGTCACCGACGCCGCGAAACAGCTCAAGCTCGACCCGACCGTCATCCGTGCCGATTACGGCCAGCTGCCCGATCTGACGCAGGTCAACTGGTCGAACGATGTGCTCTTCACCTGGAACGGCACCACCAGCGGCGTGCGGGTTCCGAACGGCGACTGGATCGCCGACGACCGCGAAGGCTTGTCCTTCGCCGACGCGACCAGCGCGGTGTTCGCCTACGACCTGCCGTGGGACAAGATCGACGTCGCGACCTTCAGCTGGCAGAAAGTGCTCGGCGGTGAAGGCGGTCATGGCGTGCTGATCCTCGGCCCGCGGGCGGTCGAACGGCTGGAGACCTACACCCCCGCTTGGCCGCTACCGAAGCTGTTTCGCCTCGTCTCGAAAGGCGCGCTCGCCGAGGGCGTGTTCAAGGGCGAGACGATTAACACCCCGTCGATGCTGGCGGTCGAGGATGCGATCTTCGCGCTCGAATGGGCGAAGTCGATCGGCGGTCTCGAGGGGCTGAAAGCGCGCAGCGATGCCAACGCCGCGGCGCTCGACAAGATCGTTTCGGACCGCGACTGGCTCAGCCACCTTGCCGCCGATTCTGCCAGCCGGTCGAAAACCTCGGTCTGTCTGTCGGTTGCGGGCGCCGACGAGGATTTCATCAAGAAATTCGCGGCGCTGCTCGACAAGGAAGGCGCGGCTTACGACATCGCGGGCTATCGCGATGCGCCGCCGGGGCTGCGCATCTGGTGCGGCGCGACGGTCGACACCGCCGATATCGAAGCGCTCGGGCTATGGCTCGACTGGGCCTACGCCTCGCTCAAGGCTTGACGTCGTCCCAGCGAAAGCTGGGACCGCTATCGATCATCCCCATTCCCAACGATCCCAGCTTTCGCTGGGATGACGGAGACAGACAATGACCCAACCCAAAGTCCTCATCAGCGACAAGATGGACCCCAAGGCCGCCGCGATCTTCAAGGAACGCGGCATCCAGGTCGACGAAATCACCGGCAAGACCAAGGACGAGCTGATCGCAATGATCGGCGACTATGACGGCCTCGCGATCCGCTCGGCAACAAAAGTCACCGCCGACGTCCTCGCCGCCGCGACGAACCTGAAGGTCGTCGGCCGCGCCGGGATCGGCGTCGACAATGTCGACATTCCGGCCGCGTCGGCCAAAGGCGTGGTCGTCATGAACACCCCATTCGGTAACAGCATCACCACCGCCGAACATGCCGTCGCGATGATGTTCGCGCTCGCGCGCCAGATTCCCGAAGCCAACGCCGGCACCCAGGCGGGCAAATGGCCGAAGAATGATTTCATGGGGGTCGAGCTGACATCGAAGACGCTCGGCCTGATCGGTTGTGGCAACATCGGCAGCATCGTCGCCGAACGCGCGCTGGGCCTCCGCATGAAGGTCGTCGCCTTCGACCCCTTCCTGACCCCCGAACGCGCGATCGAACTTGGGGTCGAAAAGGCCGATCTCGACACCCTGCTCGCCAAGGCCGATTTCATCACCCTGCACACTCCGCTCACCGACCAGACGCGCAACATCCTGTCGGCCGAAAATATCGCCAAGGCCAAGAAGGGCGTGCGGATCATCAACTGCGCGCGCGGCGGGCTGATCGATGAGGCGGCGCTGAAGGACGGGCTCGACAGCGGTCAGGTAGCGGGCGCGGCGCTCGACGTGTTCGCGCAGGAACCCCCCGCCGCCGATCATCCGCTGTTCAGCGCGCCGAACTTCATCTGCACCCCGCACCTCGGCGCCTCGACCGACGAAGCGCAGGTCAATGTCGCGATCCAGGTCGCCGAACAGATTTCGGATTATCTCCTCACCGGCGGCATCACCAATGCGCTCAACGTCCCCAGCCTGTCGGCCGAGGAAGCGCCGAAACTGCGCCCCTATATGGCGCTGGCCGAAAAACTCGGCAGCCTCGTCGGCCAGCTGGCGCACGACAATCTGACCAAGATTTCGGTCGAAGCCGAAGGCGCGGCCGCCGACCTCAACCTCAAGCCGATCACCGCCGCGGTGCTCACCGGCCTGATGCGCCGCTATTCGGACAGCGTGAACATGGTCAACGCCCCGCATCTCGCACGCGAACGCGGGCTCGATGTGCGCGAAGTGCGCCACGACCGTGACGGCGATTATCACACGCTGATCCGCGTCACCGTATCGACCAGCGACGGCGACCGTTCGGTCGCGGGCACGCTGTTCAGCAACGGCGACCCGCGGCTGGTCGAAATGTTCGGGATCAAGGTCGAGGCCGATCTCGACGGCGATATGCTCTATATCGTCAACGAGGATGCGCCAGGCTTCATCGGCCGCATCGGCACCGCGCTTGGCGAAGCCGGACTCAACATTGGCACCTTCCACCTCGGCCGCCGCGCCGCAGGCGGCGAAGCGGTACTGCTTTTGAGCCTCGACTCGCCGATGCCCGAACCACTTCTGTGGCAACTTTGCCAACTTCCGGGTGTGAAGACCGTGAAGGGTTTGAAGTTCTGACCCCAAACCTTCTCCCGTCGGGAGAAGGATACGCAGCCTTGCCGACTTGTCGGCTAGGCGGAGTGGGATGAGGGGATGCGCGCTATCGCAATGGCACATCCCCTCACCACTGCGACTAGGCGGCAAGCCGCCAAGTCTCGTTGCCTCTCCCGACGGGAGAGGATTGGCGATGCTTTCAATTGCACCACACTACTATTAAGGCCGCTCAATGCCCCGCACCCCTGCCTTGCTGCCCGAAGGCCTCCGCGACCGCCTCCCCCAACAGGCCGAGGCGGCGTCGCGCGTTACCCGCGCGCTCGTCGATGCGATGCGCGCGCATGGTTATGGCCGGGTGTCGCCGCCGCTCGCCGAGTTTCGCGAGACGCTGGGCGGTGACGATGATCGCACCACCCGCGACCTGCTACGCTTCACCGATCCGGTGTCACAGCGCACGCTCGCGCTGCGCCCCGACATCACGCGGCAAGTCGGGCGGATCGCAACCTCGCTGCTCGCGGGGGCGCCGCGCCCCTTGCGTCTTTGCTATGCGGGCCAGGTGGTCAAACTGCGCGCCAGCCAGCTCCGCCCGGCGCGCGAAATGCTCCAGGTCGGCGCCGAACTGATCGGCAGCGACAGCGTGGCCGCGGCGCGCGAGATCGTAGGTGTCGCGATCGACGCGCTCGAAGCCGCTGGGATCGGCCCGGTGACGATCGACTTCACCCTGCCCGACGTCGTCGACCTGCTGGCGAACGGCCCGCTGCCCGTCGAGACCGACATCCAGCAACTGCGCGACGAACTCGACGCCAAGGACGCCGGTGCACTGACCCGGATCGGCGCCGCCGCCTATCTGCCACTGCTTCGCGCCACCGGCCCGTTCGATCAGGCGATCGCCGACTTGCGCGCCTTCGACACGTCGGGCGTGCTTACCGCGCGCATTGACGCGCTTGAAGCCATCGCCGCACCGGTGCGCGATCGCGTCACACTGACCCTCGACCCGACCGAGCGCCACGGCTTTGCCTATCAAAGCTGGTTTGGTTTCCAGATTTTCGTCCCCGGACAGGGCGACGCGGTCGGTCGCGGCGGCGGCTACGCGATTCCGGTCGGCGAACAGGAAGAGGCCGCGGTCGGCTTTTCGCTCTATCCCGATCCGTTGATCGACGCCGGGCTCGGCGCCGAAGACGACAGCGACCGACGGATCTTCTTGCCGCTCGGCCACGATCCGACGCTCGCGGCCAGCCTGCGTGCCGACGACTGGCAAACGGTCGCGGCATTGTCCGACACCGACGATGCGCGGGCGCTGGGCTGTGGGTGGCGGCTTGGCGCCGAGGGGCCGGTCGAGGTCTGAGCGCACCAGCTTGATCGTCATCCCGGCGAAGGCCGGGATCTCACCCTCACATCAACACACAACGTCGAGATCCCGGCCTTCGTCGGGATGACGGATAGGTCAGAAGTCCGAAATCCCGAACCGCGGCACCCCCTGATTGATCCCCGGCGGATCGAGCACGGTCACGTCGAGCACAACCGGCGCACCAATCCAGTGCGCCAGCGTCGTATGGTCGGCCAGATCGTCATCGGTCAGCGGATGCACCAGCGCGCGCAGTCCCGTCGCTTCGATCGCCGCGACCACGGCGTCTTGCGAGCGCGCCAGGAAATGCACTTCATATTGGGCAATCGGATGCGGCCCCGCCGCGCCATCGGTCATCGCGCCGACGAACAGGATGGCGGGATCCTGTCCGAAATCGTCACGCAGCGCCGCAGCAGCGGGCCGTTCGGCGGGGTCGTAATAGATATGGGCGTGATAGGGGGCGTCGGGGTTTATCATAGCTGCGTATCCTCACTCTTCAGCCGTCATTGCGAGCGTAGCGAAGCAATCCAGCGCGTCCTTACCCCGCTCTGGATTGCTTCGCTACGCTCGCAATGACGAAATTCTACCGCCCGAACACCCGCCTCAACCACGCATCGACCGTCGCAGTCGCCGCATAGGCCGGATCGCCCAAGCTACGGTTGATCTCGGCATGACCCTTCAGCCCCTCACCGGGGAAGCTACCATGCTCGACCCGACTGCCGCCCGCGGCCAACGCGTCGCCGAAAGCCTTCGCCTGTCGCACCCCATCGGGGCGCTGGACATAGAGCAGCAAAAACTCGGGCGCATTGGGAGCCGCTGCATGCGCGGTCGGCGACAAGGCCTTTTGCCGCGCCGGATCGGTCCCGAACGCCTGTTTGTATGTCGCCTGCATGATCGGCGGGCCGTCTTTCATCTGCGCCGGGACATCATAAGCTGCGCCGTCGTTAGGGATCACCCCCGCGATGTCGGCGAACGACAGCCCAGCGCCCTTCAGATAGCGCTCGTCCGTCCCGACCAGCGCGACCAGATGCGCACCCGCGCTATGCCCCATCAACACGATCCGCCGCCGGTCAATGCCCAGCGCGCTGGCGCGATCGACCAGCGCCTTGACCGCGCCCGCCACGTCCGCCGCCTGCTGCTCGACCGTCGCGGCGGGGACAAGGCGGTAGTTGATCGAGGCAAAGGCATAGCCCTGCCCCGGATAATGAACCGGTTTGAAGCGCCCCGTCGCATTGTCCTTGCTACCGCGCTTCCACCCGCCGCCATGGACATAGACAATCAGCGGCGCCGGTCCCTTGGCGCCCTTGGCGCGCCAGAGATCGAGCACCTGTAGCGGGTCGCTGCCATAGGCGATCGTCTCGCTGCCCGGAACCTTGACGCCGTCCTCGGCACCCATGCGTTCGGCCATCCGCTCGCGCAGGCGGTCGCGCAGCTTCTCGCGCGCATCGCTTGCGGGCATGCCGCTGGCCACCACGGCGGCCGCCGCGAACAGGCCGATCCAGTATCGCTTGGTCATAACCACACCTCCATCGCCCCCGGCGCTCTGTCTTTGTCCCACCCAAATGTCGCAAATTCATCCCAGCGCGCTTGCCTCTGCGGCCAAATCCGCTAAGGCCGCGCCGGGTCAAATGGCCTCGTTCAGCAGGACAGCATCATGGCAAATGTTACCGTCATCGGGTCGCAATGGGGCGACGAGGGCAAGGGCAAGATTGTCGACTGGCTCGCCAGCCGCGCCGATGCCGTGGTGCGCTTTCAGGGCGGTCATAACGCCGGTCATACGCTCGTCGTCGGCGAACAGGTGTACAAGCTTTCGCTGCTCCCCTCGGGCATCGTCACCGGTACGCTGTCGATCATCGGCAACGGCGTCGTCCTCGACCCTTGGGCCTTGCGCGACGAGATTACCAAGCTGCGCGGACAGGGCGTTGTCATCAACGCCGAAAATTTTGCGATCGCCGACAATTGCGCGCTGATCCTGCCCTTCCACCGCGACCTCGACGCGCTGCGCGAAACTGCCGCGGGCGCGGGCAAGATCGGCACCACCGGGCGCGGCATCGGCCCCGCCTATGAAGACAAGGTCGGCCGCCGCGCGTTGCGCGTTTGCGACCTCGCGCATCTCGACAAGCTCGAACCGCAGCTCGACCGCCTGACCGCGCATCATGACGCGCTGCGCGCCGGGTTCGGCGAGCCGCCGATCGACCGTGAGCGGCTGGTCGCTGACCTTACCGAAATCGCCGACTATGTGCTCGAATATGCGCAGCCCGTCTGGAAGCGCCTGAAAAAGGTCCGCAAGGCCGGCGCACGCATTTTGTTCGAGGGCGCGCAGGGCGTGCTGCTCGATGTCGATCACGGCACCTATCCCTTCGTGACCAGCAGCAACACCGTTAGCGGCACCGCCGCGAGCGGTTCGGGCCTCGGCCCCGGCGCGGTGGGCTTCGTTCTCGGCATCGCCAAGGCGTACACGACGCGCGTCGGCAGCGGCCCTTTTCCGACCGAACTCGAAGACGAGATCGGCCAGAAGCTCGGCGAACGCGGGCATGAATTCGGCACCGTTACCGGGCGCAAGCGCCGCTGCGGCTGGTTCGACGCGGTGCTGGTGCGCCAGAGCTGCGCGGTATCGGGGGTCACCGGCATCGCGCTGACCAAGCTCGACGTACTCGACGGCTTCGATACCATCCGCATCTGCACCGGCTATCGCCTGCGCGGCAATATCCTCGACTATTTCCCCGCGCACTCGGCCGATCAGGCCGAGGTCGAGCCGATCTACGAGGAAATGGACGGCTGGCAGGAAACGACAGCGGGCGCGCGCAGCTATGCCGACCTGCCCGCACAGGCGATCAAATATATCCAGCGCGTGCAGGAACTGATCGAAACCCCGATCGCGCTCGTATCAACCAGCCCCGAGCGCGAGGACACCATCCTGATCCGCGATCCGTTCAGCGACTGACGCCGGCAGCAGCAACGTCGCGGATCGCCGCCACGAAGCCCGCCGGGTCGTCCTCCTGAATGAAGTGACCGCCTTTCAACGTGCGGTGCGCGACGCTTTGCGTTCCCGGCACCCGCGTCGTGAACAGGGCATCGCCGCGGCGCGTGATCGGGTCGCCGTCGGAAAAACAGCACAGGAACGGCTTTTCGAAAGCCTCCAGCGCCGCCCATGCCCGCTTTTGATCGGGGACCGCGACATTGTCGCCGAGCGGAACGAACGACGGATAAACACGCGCCGCGACCTTCGATGCGCGCGTAGGAAAGGGCGCGTCATAGGCCGCAATTTCTGCAGCCGTCAGTTCACGCTTGGTCCCCGCCTTGACGATCTTGCCGATTGGAAACACCGGGCTGTAGCGCGAGAAGGCGCGCCAGATGGCGAAGGCGCGGGGCGCGGGCTGGCCCTCCGGCAGCCCGCCATTCGACAGGGCGACTCCCGCGAAGCGTTCGGGCATTTCGGCAACCAGCCGCAAGCCGATCAACGAACCCCAATCCTGACAGGCCAGGACGATGTTTTTAAGGTCGAGCGCCTCGATCCATTGCCGCATCCACGCGACCTGCCCAGCATAGCTATACGCCGCGCGGTCGAGCGGCTTGTCCGACCGACCAAAGCCGATCAGGTCGGGCGCGACCACGCGAAATCCCGCCGCGACCGCCGGGCCGATCATATGGCGATACAGATAGGACCAGGTCGGCTCGCCATGGAGCATCAGCACCGGCTGGGCATCGGCAACGCCCTCATCGACATAATGGACGCGAAGGCCGCCGTCGATTTCGAGATATTGCGGCGCATAAGGCCAGTCGGGCAGCGCATCGAAACGCGCATCGGGCGTGCGGTATATGGTCATGGCAAGATTTCCCCTCGCAACCACCTTAGGCACCGACGCGAAGCTGGCAACCACTTGCCGCGCGCTACCGAGCGCCTAGGATGGGCTGTTCGCGCCCGCATCGCGTCACCGTCGGTCCTCAGGAGAACCCATGTCCCGCCACATCCTTGTATTCTATGGCAGCTACCGCCGCGACCGGCAGGGCATCAAGCTTGCCCGCTGGATCGTCGATGCGATGAAGGCGCGCGGCGATAGCGCCGAATTGATCGACGCCAAAGCGGTCGACCTGCCGATGCTCGACCGCATGTTCAAGGAATATCCCAAGGGCGAGGCACCGCCCGCTATGGCTGCGCTCGCGGGCCAGATCCGCGCCGCCGATGGCTTCCTGTTCGTCACCGGCGAATATAATTGGGGCATGCAGCCGGGGCTCAAAAACCTGACCGACCATTTTCTCGAGGAATGGTTCTGGCGCCCCGCGGCGATCGCCTGTTATTCGGCGGGCCCGTTCGCCGGGGTCCGCGCGATGATGGGCTGGCGCGACACGCTCGGCGAAATGGGCATGGCGGTCACCTCGTCGATCCTGCCGGTCGGACGGATCGGCGGCGCGTTCGATGCCGATGGTCAGCCGACGGGTGAAGATGGCGCGCGGCTGGTCAAGAGCTTCCCCCGCTTCGCCGATGACCTGAACTGGTGGGTGGACGCTGCCAAAGCGCAGCGCGCGAAGGTCGATCCGCCCTACTAACCCGACTTCAGCTCGGCCTTCAATCGCAGGCTGGCGCGCCAGAAGAAGAACGCGGGGATAAGCCCCAGCCACGCCGCGCCGTACAGCACCCAGCGCACGCTTTCCTGTCCCGCCACCGGCTGCAACGCATCGGACAGCACCCCGAACAGGAACGGCCCCAGGCCCAGCCCGATCAGGTTCTGCCCGAACAGCATGATCGACGCCGCGACCGCCCGCGCGCGCGGCTGGACCAATCCCTGCACGCAGCCATAGGCGGGGCCATAATAGGCCGAATTGAGGATCGTCGGAATGATCAGCATCGCCACCGCGACACGCCAATCCTCCATATAATAGCCCAGGAACAGAATCGGCGCCGCGATTGCCATGCCATAGGCGGGAAAGGTCAGCAGATGCTTCTTGTCGCGCGGGCCATATTTGTCGGCCATCTTGCCGCCCAGCCAGGTACCGAACGCCCCGGCCAGCCCCAGGACGACCGCCATCGAAAGGCCTGCTTCGGTCGTCGACAGCCCGTGACTGCGAATGAAGAAACTGATGGTCCACAGCGCCTTGCCGTAGCCAAGGACGGCGACAACCGAGGCCGCGATCAGGATATAGATGAACGCACGCGAGCTGAAAATTTCGCGCAGCGCTTCGCCGGTCGAGAGCGGCACGACCGCGCGCGCGGTTGCGACCGCCTCGGCCGTCCGGCTGTGCCGCGGCTCGCGCATCACGAACAGCACGACCAATGCAAGTATGATCCCCGGCGCACCGACCATCATCAACGCGACGCGCCAGCCATAGAGGTCGTTGACCACCCCGCCGATGATCAGACCGAGCAGCGAGCCGATCGGCACCCCCAATCCGTAAAAGGCGATCGCTGATGACCGCTTCTCCGCCGGGACACTATCCGAAATCAGCGAATGGGCGGCCGGGGTACACCCCGCCTCGCCGACGCCAACCCCAACGCGCGCGAGCAGCAGCTGAACGAAGTTCTGAGCCAACCCGCACACCGCAGTCATCGCCGACCAGATCGCCAACGAAATGGCGATCAGCCGCACCCGGTTGGTACCCTCCTTGTCAGCGTAGCGCGCGATCGGAATGCCGAGCAGCGCGTAGAAGACCGCAAAGGCCGGTCCCGCCAGCAGCCCGAGCTGGGTGTCCGAAAGCCCCAGATCGGCCTTGATCGGTTCGGCGAGGATGTTGACGATCTGCCGGTCGAGGAAATTGAAGATATAGACGATCAGCAGGATCCACAGCATCGACCGCGTTTGCGCGGAAACACCGGCGGACGGCGTGGCGATGCCCTGCGACAAGGCTGCTTTATCGTTCATTTTTATCTCCCGGCGCCATGGGAGCAGACGCGGGGGAGTGGTGTCAACGCCCTTGCGGCGCTCCGAAATTCACTGCTTGCAATTGCCGCTACGGCTGCCAGCCTGCGGCCCATGCAAAAAATCTCCCTGCTCGCCGCCACCGCCCTGCTTGTCCTTGCGCCCGCCATGGCGATGCCGCCGCCGCTGCCGCCGGTCGAAGGCAAGGATGCTGCGACATTGCAGGCCGAGATGGAGAGCGGGTCGATGTACGACACGCTGCTGACGATGCTCTACCTGGATCGCATCCTGAAGATCGACGACCATGGGCCGAAACTGAACGCCGTCATCGCCACCTTCCCCGATGCTCAGGCCGAAGCGGAGCGACTTACCGCAGAACGTAAGGCGGGCAAAATCCGCGGACCGCTCCACGGCATTCCGATCCTGATCAAGGACAATATCGAGGCCAAAGGGCCGGTGGCGACGACCGCCGGATCACTGGCGCTGAAGGACAATGTCACGAACCGCAACGCGCCGCTGGTGGCGCGATTGCGCGAAGCCGGGGCGGTGATCCTTGGCAAGACCAACCTTAGCGAATGGGCCAACATCCGCTCGAACAATTCGACCAGCGGGTGGAGCGCGGTCGGCGGACTGACCAAAAACCCGCACGCGCTCGATCGCAACACCTGCGGTTCGTCGGCGGGCAGCGGCGCCGCGACCGCGGCGAGCTTGGCGCCGATCACGATCGGCACCGAGACCGACGGATCAATCACCTGCCCCGCCGGCGTGAACGGGATCGTCGGCTTCAAGCCTACGGTAGGCTTGGTCAGCCGCACCCATATCGTTCCGATCAGCCACAGCCAGGATACCGCTGGACCGATGACGCTGATCGTGCGCGACGCGGCCGCGGTGATGACGGTGATCGCGGGGAGCGACCCCGCCGATCCGGCGACCGCCGAGGCCGACGCTCGCAAGGTCGACTATGCCGCCGCGCTCTCCCCTGATGCGCTGAAGGGCAAGCGTATCGGCGTGCTGCGCGACCGCATCGGTGATCGTGCCGACGTCGCTGCGCTGTTCGATGCAGCATTGAAGCAGATGACCGATCTGGGCGCGACGGTTGTCGAGATCGCCGACAGTCGCAAAGGGCTGGAAGAATTGGGCGATGCTGAGTTCGAGGTGCTGATGACCGAACTCAAGGCCGATATGGCGATCTATCTCGCGGGCCTGTCCGCCAAGGACGGCCCCAAGTCGCTCGCCGACCTTATCGCGTTCAACAAGGCGAATCCCGAGGAACTAAAGTGGTTCGACCAATCGCTGTTCGAACTGGCGGAGAGCAAGGGCGGGTTAGACAGCCCGGCCTATGTCGCGGCGCGCGAAAAGGCGGCGCGGCTTGCTGGTGCCGAGGGCATTGACCGGCTGATGAAAGAGCATGACGTCATTCTGCTAGTCGGGGTGACTAACGGTCCCGCCTGGACGAGCGACTTGGTCAACGCCGACCATTATACCGGCCCCAGCGTTAGCCAACTCCCTGCGGTAGCGGGCTATCCGCACCTGACCGTGCCGATGGGGGCAGTGCAAGGTCTGCCGATCGGGGTGTCGTTTATCGGAGGCAAGTGGACCGATGCTGAGGTGTTGGCGGCGGGTTATGCGTATGAGCAAGCTAGCCGCAAACGGGTGGTGCCGACCTATCGGGTTGGTGTTGCTCCCTAGCCGAAGTTAAAATGTCCGTTCGTGTCGAGCGAAGTCGAGACACCGCGAAGGAAGGCGCCCACGATAAGCATCTCGACTTCGCTCGATGCGAACGGAACTGGAGGGGATTGATAGGGGGCTACCGTTTATCCCGCCGCCGCTGCCAGCCCATCTCTTCCAATTCGAGCAATTCCATCGGCACATGGATGGTACGAATCGCCAGCCGCACTTCGATCAGGAACAGCACCAGCGACACCAGCAACAGCAGCATCGCCAGCGCAAAGACCCACGCCGCTGCCAGTCCCAGATTGAACCCGGCAAAGGCCTGCGCAAACAACAGCGCGACCAGGAAACACACGACGATGCCGCACGCGACCGCCGCCGCGATCGAATTGTTGATCACGTCGATCCGCCGGTCGACCACGCGCAGTTCGGCGACGATGCGCTCATGATCCTGCCCCTCGGTCTCGGCCCAGCGTTCCATCAGGACGCGCGACCGGTCGATGACGCGCGCCAGCCGCCCGGTGAAGACGTTGAGCAGGCTGCCCGTCGCGACAAGCAGGAACACCGGCGTGACCGACAGCTGGATCGTCTCGGCGATCATCGCCGAGCCGGTCATGCTCATCCCTCGCTGCCCGCCGCGACCGACGGCGTGTTGACGCCGTGCATCGACAGGAATTTGCGGATGTTGCGCGCGGCCTGACGAATGCGCTGTTCGTTTTCGACCATCGCGATGCGGACAAAACCCTCACCGTCCTCGCCATAGCCAACGCCCGGTGCGACCGCGACCTTCGCATGGATCAGCAATTGCTTCGTGAATTCCAGGCTGCCCATCTCTTTCAGCGCCGGCGGCAGCGGCGCCCAAGCGAACATCGACGCCTTCGGGCTCGGAATATCCCAGCCCGCGCGGCCAAAGCTTTCGACCATCACGTCGCGGCGCTTTTGATACAGCTCGCGGTTCTTCTGGACGATGTCTTGCGGCCCGTTGAGCGCAGCGCATGCCGCCGCCTGAATCGGGGTGAACGCGCCATAGTCGAGGTAAGATTTGACCCGCGTCATCGCTGCAATCAGGCGCTTGTTGCCAACGGCAAAGCCCATGCGCCAGCCTGCCATCGAATAGGTCTTCGACATCGAGGTGAATTCGACCGCCACATCCTTGGCGCCCGGCACCTGCAGGATCGAAGGGGTCGGGTTGCCGTCGTAATAAAGCTCCGAATAGGCAAGATCGGACAGCACCCAGACCTTGTTCTCCTTCGCCCACGCGACGAGCCGTTCATAGAAAGCAAGGTCCACCGCCTCGGCGGTCGGGTTCGACGGATAGTTTACGACGAGGATGGAAGGCCTCGGCACGGTAAAGGCCATCGCGCGGTCGAGAGCGCGCCAGTAATTCTCATCCGGCGTGGTCGGCACGCTGCGGATTGTCGCACCCGCGATGATGAAACCGAAGGTGTGGATGGGATAGCTGGGGTTGGGCGCCAGCACGACGTCGCCCGGCCCGGTGATCGCGGTCGCGAGGCTCGCCAGCCCTTCCTTCGACCCCATCGTCACGACGACCTCACTCTCGGCGTCGAGTTCGACGTTGAACCGGCGGGCGTAATAATTGGCCTGCGCCTTGCGAAGGCCCGGAATGCCCTTCGACTGCGAATAGCCATGGGCGTCGGGCTTCATCGCGACTTCGCACAATTTGTCGATGACATGCTGCGGCGGCGGTAGGTCCGGGTTGCCCATCCCCAGGTCGATGATGTCTTCCCCCGCGGCGCGGGCGGCCGCACGCATCGCATTGACTTCGGCGATGACATAGGGCGGCAGGCGCTTGATGCGATAGAATTCATCTTCGGACATGGGAAACTAGAACAACTCCTTTTCGTTATCGGATATAGGTGCGAACGGCGCCTCGCCAGCCGCACCGCGGCTTGTTATAGGCTTCTATCCGCACTGACCAGCAGGAACGAGCATGAACGACGCAGACAAAAGCGATACGGCAGACGTTCCCAACCCCTTCCTGCCGTCACCCGACGACATGCAGCATTGGACGAGCGTGATCGGGCGGGCGCAGCAGATGATGCTCGAATATGCGCTGGGTCAGGCCAATGACGGCAAGACCAGCGCCGCAGCGATGCTTGATCCCTCCACATGGCTTGAAAACCCGGCCACCCAGCTGTGGGCGCAGCAGTCTTCGAAGATGTGGGATCAAGGTGTCGCCTTCTGGACCTCGCTTGCGACCCTGAACCCGATGACCCCGCCCGCGCCGGACACGGCGACCAAAGACCGCCGGTTTGCCGACCCCGACTGGGCGTCGAACCCGGTGTTCGCGATGATCCGCCAGACATACGGCCTGCTCGCCGAACAGATGCTGACGACGACGCGCCAGTTCGAGGGGGTAGATCCCGCCGCGCGCGCCAAGATGGAGTTTGCTGCGAAAAGCATCGCCGATGCGATGGCGCCGACCAACCTAGCGCTCACCAATCCCGAAGTGATCAAGCGCGCGGTCGAAACGCGCGGCGAAAGCCTGCTCAAGGGCTTGCAGCATATGCTGACCGACTTGTCGCGCGGGCAATTGAGCCATGTCGATCCCGACGCGTTCGAGGTCGGGGTCAATATCGCGACCACGCCGGGCAAGGTCATCCACGAGACCGACCTGTATCAGCTGATCCAATATACGCCGACGACGAAAGACGTGCTCGCTGTCCCGCTCCTCATCTTCCCGCCATGGATCAACCGCTTCTATATCCTCGATCTTAACCCGGCGAAGAGCTTTGTCGCCTGGGCGGTGGAACAGGGGCTCAGCGTGTTGATGGTGTCGTGGAAATCGGCCGACGCGTCGATGAAGGACGTGGTTTGGGACGATTATATCGCGGCGCAGGTCGATGCGATCGACACGGTGCGCGCAGCGCTCGGCGTCCCCGCGGTCCACACCATCGGCTATTGCGTCGCCGGTACCACGCTGGCCGCGACGCTCGCGATGCTGGCGGCAAAGGGCGAAGCCAGTCGGGTCAAATCGGCGACCTTCTTCACCGCGCAGGTCGATTTCGAACAGGCCGGCGACCTCAAGATGTTCGTCGATGATAACTATCTGGCGCTGCTCGAACAGCTGTCGGCGCCGGGCTATCTCGACGGCCGCTATATGGCGGCGACCTTCAACAGCCTGCGCGGACGCGACCTGATCTGGAACTATGTCGTCAGCAATTATCTGCTCGGCAACGACTATCCGCCCTTCGATCTTCTCTACTGGAACGGCGACACCACCAACCTGCCCGCAAAATGGCATCGGCAATATCTGGTCGACCTGTACCGCGACAACCGCATGGTCATCCCCAACAGCCTTTCGGCGTGCGGAACCCCGATCGATCTGAGAAAAATCGAAACCCCCGCCTATATTCAGGCCGGCCGTGAGGATCATATTGCGCCGCTCGCCAGCGTCTGGCGGCTGATGGACAATCTGTCCGGCCCCAAAACCTTCCTGCTTGCCGGTTCGGGCCATATCGCCGGGGTCGTCAATCCGCCCGCAGCGGGCAAATATCAATATTGGACCGGCGACAGCAAAGCAGCGACACTGGACGAATTCGTCGCGGGCGCCAGCGAGACCAAGGGCAGCTGGTGGCCGCACTGGATCGACTGGATTTCGGCACAGGATAGCGCAAAAACGCCCGTGAAGGGCGCGCGCATCCCCGGAAAGGGCGCCAAAAAGGCGATTGAGGACGCGCCCGGCCGCTATGTCAAACAGCGGTAATATCTAGCGATTATCCTGCTAGCGGGCGGGGATGGGAATAATTTTTGTGCGCTGCACAAAAATGTCCTTGAAATCGCCCGACCACTCCTATATTGTGCACTGCAACATAAAAGGAGTTTTACCCATGGCTACCAAGATGGATAGTGCCGAAAAGGCTTTCGAAGCCGCGACGCTGGAAACCGCCGCCAAGCCGGTGGAAGCTCCGGCTGCCCCTGCCGTTGTCGCTGCTCCCGCAGCGGTAAAGGCCGCGGCCCCCGCCAAGATCAAGACGGTTAAGGCAAAAGCCAAGCCGGCCGCGAAAAAGGCTGCTGCTCCCAAGGCAGTTGCCAAGAAGGTCGCTCCCAAGAAGGCGGCCGTGAAGAAAATTTCCCCCAAGCTTGCCCCCAAGGCCGCACCGAAGCCGGTTGCCGCCGTCAGCAAAGGAATCAAGACCATGAACGACACCGTCAAGAAGTTCGCCGACGAAGCGAAGACCCGCACCGAAGCCCTGACCGCCGACTTCAATGCGAAGGCCAAGGACGCGATGAGCAAGACCAGCAAGCTGGCCGAAGAAGCCGTCGAATTCAACAAGGCGAACGTCGAAGCGCTGGTCGAAGCCGGCAAGATCGCTGCCAAGAACATGGAAGTGATCGGCCAGGAAGGCGTGACCTTCGCTCGCAAGAGCTTTGAAGACACGACCGCTGCGCTGAAGGGCTACACCGCCGTCAAGACCCCGGCCGACTTCTTCAAGCTTTATGCCGAAAACAGCAAGAAGGCGTTCGACGCTGCGGTTGCCCAGACCTCGAAGACCAGCGAACTGGTCGTCAAGATGGCCAACGACAGCTTCGCGCCGATCTCGAACCGCGTTTCGGTGATCACTTCGAAGATGAAGGCCGCTTAAGGCGCCTTTACCTTCCGTTGGCGCGGGCACTCTCCCCCTCCCCCCGCCTGCGCCGACACTCTCAAGACCGCTCGCTTCCCATGGAAGCGGGCGGTTCTTGTTTTGGTGCGACCAGCCGACCCCGGCTGGCGAACAAGAGGTTAAAAACCGCGCGCGCGCCTCTTGCGCTTCGCCAGCGGCTTGCGATATTCCTGCCCATGATGCTTTCAGTCTCAATCCACCCTGCAGTCCGCGCGATGGCGGACAAAGAAGACGGCTCGCCCGGCACCCCCGGCGTCGGCATCGCTACGCGCACCCGTGCCAAGGCGAAAAAGCCATCGATGTACAAGGTGCTGCTACTCAACGACGATTACACGCCGATGGAATTCGTCGTGATGGTGCTCCAGCGTTTCTTCAACATGGACATCGAACAGGCGACGCAGGTGATGCTGCACGTCCACCAGCAGGGCGTCGGCGTGTGCGGCGTGTTCAGTTATGAAGTCGCCGAGACCAAGGTCAATCAGGTGATGGACGCCGCGCGCCAAGGTCAGCACCCGCTGCAATGCACGCTAGAAAAAGCGTAATCTAACCCGCGCGCCGCGTCTGCTCCGCCTTGAGCGCAGGCGAAGCCTCGCCCTTTAAATCACCGTAGCCCAGCGACGCGCCGCATCCCGGGCAGACAACCGCGGTCCCCACGTCGGTCCCGCACGCACGATGGATATAGCGCATCGCCGGGCCACCGCCCGTCTCCCCCTCGCGGTACGCCCAGCGTTCGGCCCAGCCGCGCATGGCGTACAGGACATCGAACAGATCCTTGCCCTTGGCCGTTAGCCAATATTCGTGGCGAGCGGGGCGGTCCTGATACGGGCGGCGCTCCACCACGCCTTCGCTTTCGAGCAGCTTGAGCCGCGCCGAAACGAGTTGCGGGCCGAGGCCGGTGTTCGCCGCGATGACCTCGAAACGCCGATTGCCAAAGAACAGGTCGCGCAGGATCAGCAGCACCGCGCGATCGCCGAGCAACTCGGCCGAGCGGCCGACGGGGCAGTAAGTTGCTGACAGATCGGTGCGTTTGGGCATCGACCGTCCTTCATTCCCGTCATTGCGAGCGAAGCGAAGCAATCCAGAGTGGCGTAAACCGCTCTGGATTGCTTCGCTTCGCTCGCAATGACGACGTTATTACGCGCACTCTCAACCAACTCTCTTTGACGTCCTCAAAAATCTCTTGTCACTATGATTATCATAGTTACTATCGAGCGCAAGAGGAGAGTCGCACATGCCCAATCCCGCAGCCGTGATCATCGGGGCCGGTGACGCCACCGGCGGCGCCATTGCCCGCGCCTTCGCCGCCGAAGGCATCACCGCCTGCGTCAACCGGCGCGAGCGCAATGCCGATCAACTCGAAGCGCTGGCGCAGTCGATCCGCGACGACGGCTTGTCGGCCCGCGCCTTTCCTGCCGACGCACGCGACGAAGCCGCGATGATCGCGCTGTTCGATCAGGTCGAGGCCGAGGTTGGGCCCATCGAGGTCGCGGTGTTCAACATAGGCGCCAACGTCAATTTCCCGATCAGCGAAACGACGGTGCGCGTTTACACCAAGGTGTGGGAAATGGCGTGCCTCGGCGGTTTCTTGATGGGGCGCGAGGCGGCAAAGCGCATGACCCCGCGCGGCCGCGGCACAATCATCTTCACCGGCGCCACCGCAAGCCTGCGCGGCGGGTCGGGCTACGCCGCCTTCTCGGGCGCCAAGGGCGCGCTTCGTATGCTCGCGCAAGCAATGGCGCGCGAATTGGGGCCGCAGGGCATCCATGTCGCGCACACCGTCATCGACGGCGCGATCGACACAGACTTTATCAAGGGCCGCCATCCCGATTTCGACAATGCCAAGGCGCAGGATCTGATCCTCAATCCGGCCGCCATCGCCGCCAATTATGTGATGCTGCACAAACAGCAGAAAAGCGCCTGGACGCACGAACTCGACCTTCGCCCCTGGGGAGAAAAATGGTGACCAAGACCGCCCAAAAGACATTGGAACTCATTTTCGATTTCGGCAGCCCCAACGCTTATCTGGCGATGAAGGCGCTGCCCGAACTGCTCGATCGCACCGGCGCCGACCTGCTTATCGCCCCCTGCCTGCTCGGCGGCATTTTCAAGGCAACAGGCAACAAGGCGCCGATGATCCAGTACGCCGACGCCCCCGCCAAACTCGCCTATGAAAATCTGGAGATGCGGCGCTTCATCGAAAAACATGGCCTGAGCAAATTTCGGATCAACCCACATTTCCCGGTCAACACGCTGACCATCATGCGCGGCGCGATCGTCGCGGACGACGAAGGCGTGCTCGACGATTATATCGACGCGGTAAACCGCGCGATGTGGGAAGACGGGCTGAAGATGGACGATCCGGAGGTGATCGCGACTTTCCTGTCAGCAAACGGCTTCGACGGCCCCGCGCTGCTCGCGCGGACGCAGGAGCCCGAAATCAAGGCCAAGCTCGTCGCCAACACCGAAGCCGCGGTCGCGCGCGGGGTGTTCGGCATCCCGACCTTCTTTGTCGGCGATGCGATGTTTTTTGGCAAAGATCGGCTTGGTCAGGTCGAAGAGGCACTCACCTGACCGTCAGCGCGCCGCGGGTATCTGTGTCCCCCTCCCGGCGACGAATATCCCCGCGACCACCACCGCCAGCCCGGCGACATGGAACAGGTGAAGCGTTTCGCCCAGGAACAGCATCGCCAGTCCGGCCCCCATCAGCGGCATCACGTTCAAATATTGCGCGGTCGCCGCCGACCCGATCAGTTCGACGCCGCGATTGAAGAAGAGATAGGCAAGAAACGACGGGAATATCGACACATAGGCGATAGCCAGCGCGCTGCCCGTCGTTGGAACGATCAACCGCCCCGTCCAGATCTCCATCGTATAAAAGGGCGCGATGACAATGATCCCGACCATGATCGATGCCGCGAGAAAGCTGAGCGGATGCACGGGCGGGCGGCGGCGCAGCAGCACTGAATAGAGCGCCCATAACAGCACCGCAAAAGCGATGATCGCGTCTCCGCCATTCAGCTGCAACGCCAGCAGCATCGCCGCGTCCCCGCGCGCGATGATGATCAGCACGCCCGCCAGCGACACCGCCACACCCGCCACTTGGCGCGCACTCGTCCGATCCTGCATGACCAGGGCGCCGACCATCAGGATCAGCGCGGGCTGCGCCGACTGGATAAGCATCGAATTGAGCGCCGTCGTCGTTTGCAATCCGGTGTAAAGCAGCGTGTTGAACGCCCCGATACCGAGCGCACCCAGCACCAACATGATGGGCCAATGCGCCCGCAGAACGGCGGCATCGCGCTTCAGGTGCGGCCAGGCGAATGGCATCAATAACGCCAGTGCGATGGCCCAGCGCCAGAAGGATAATGCTGCGGGCGGCACGACATCGCGCGCGGCGCGCGCGACGATCGAATTGCCGGCCCAGAACAACGCCGTCAGCGTCAGCAGCAGATAGGCCCGCGACCACAGCGCCGCCGCCGACCCATTGTCCTTCACCATCGCGTCTCGACCCTGTTGATTTTGAACCGCATCACCCCAACCGCAGTCGGGGTAATGGGATATATCGAAACCTCGCACCGTTTCCAGGGCCAAGACCCTAGCTGAAATCCAGCTGGATGATATCGCTCGGCGTCGCGCGGCAATACATTTCGACCGGCTTGGCGCCGTCGGGATAGGTCGCGGTCATCGCGGCCCGGATCCTCCAGCCGCCATTGCCCTGCTCGAGCGAGACCAGCTTATCATATGACAGCTTCGTCCCCCCGGTCACCCCGATCTGGCGCGCCGCATCGGTCATGCAGTTTTGGACCGATGGCCGCGCCGCGCTCGGCAGCCCGCTCAGGTTCGCGCTCAACGTCGCGGGTCCGCGCGGCGGATGCGTCGCCGCGCTTTCCTCGGTCGTCCCGTCGGGCGATTTTTTCTTTTTGCTGAGCAGCAACGCGAGCAGCCCGCCAGCAACGACGACGCCGCCGATGATCAGCCCGGTGCTCGGCCCCTTGTCCTTGTCGGGCCGGGTCGGCTGCACATTGCGATAGCCATAGGCGAATTCGGCGCGGCAGCCCTTGTCGACCCAGATATAGTCAGCGGTATAGCCCCATTGCCGCCCGGCATTACATTTGCCCGCAATTTTGCGCGTCAGTTCGACGCGGTTGTTCGTCGGCACATTGCACTGCTGATATTTATAGCTCCACGATTCGCAGTTCAGCGTCCCGGCATAACCATCAACCGGCTGCGGCAGGGGCGTCGGATAGCCGCCGTTATTGGCATAGCCATAGCCGAATTCGGCGCGGCAGCCGCCCGACACCCAGATCTGGTTGGCCGTGAATCCCCAGTCGCGCCCATTGGAACAGCGCCCGCCGATCACGCGCAGCAGATCGACACGGTTGTCGGTGCGGACGTTGCAGCGCTGAATCTTGTTATTGCGCGATTCGCAGCGCAGCGTCCCCTGATAGCCGTCGCCAGGTCGCGGCGGCTGGATTTGCGGCCCACCAGGCGGATAAGGATAGGTCGATTGCGGCATCGCCGGGACGGCAAGCTGGCTCGCGATCAACGCCGTTGACGTAACGATCGTGACGATATTGTTCCGCATGACCTTCTCCCCCGTGAAAAGTCGCCTCGGTTCGCACTGCCCTTGATCGATCCGAGTATCGTATCGGATAGTTTCACATTTCGGACCAGAACGCCACGGCGAAAGGCACGCCCGCTTGCGCGCCCGCGCCCGTGCGCTAAAGACAACCGATGGATCAAATCGTCATTCGCGGCGGCCAGCGACTCAAGGGCCGTATCCCCATCTCCGGCGCCAAGAATGCGGCGCTCACCCTGTTGCCCTGCGCGCTGCTCACCGACGAGCCGCTGACGCTGCGCAACCTGCCACGCCTCGCCGACGTCGATGGCTTTGGCCATTTGCTCAACCAGCTCGGCTGTTCAACGACGATCGAGGGGTCGCGGCCCGAGGATTTCGGCCGCGTGATGACCGCGCGCACGACGACGCTGACCTCGACCGTCGCGCCCTATGATATCGTCCGCAAGATGCGCGCGTCGATCCTCGTCCTCGGCCCGCTGTTGGCGCGTGCGGGCGAGGCGACGGTGTCGCTGCCCGGCGGCTGCGCCATCGGCAACCGTCCGATCGACCTGCACTTAAAGGCTCTCGAAGCCTTTGGCGCTCAGATCGAGCTGACCTCGGGCTATGTGAAGGCCGTTGCGCCCGGCGGCCGCCTTGCGGGCGGCAAGTTCACGTTTCCAGTCGTGTCGGTCGGCGCAACCGAAAACGCCCTGATGGCGGCGTCGCTCGCCAAAGGCACCTGCGTCCTCGAAAACGCCGCGCGTGAGCCCGAGATCGTCGACCTGTGCAACTGCCTCGTCGCGATGGGCGCGCAGATCGACGGCATCGGCACCGAAACGCTGACGATCGAAGGCGTCGATCGCCTGCACGGCGCGACGTACCGTGTCATGGCCGACCGGATCGAGGCGGGCAGCTACGCCTGCGCCGCTGTGATCACCGAGGGCGACGTCGAACTGGTCGGCGCCAAGGCCGACGAGATGGAAGCGACGCTGTCGGCACTGCGGCAGGCCGGTGCGACGGTCGAGGAAACCAAGGCGGGCATTCGCGTTGCGATGTCGGGCCGCGCCGAGCCTGTCACGCTGTCGACGGCGCCCTATCCCGGTTTCGCGACCGACATGCAGGCGCAGTTCATGGCGATGGCGACGCTCGGCAAGGGCGCATCACTATTTACCGAAACGATCTTCGAGAACCGCTATATGCACGTCCCTGAGCTTGCGCGCATGGGCTGCGACATCGATGTGCGTGGCCGCAGTGCGGTGGTGCGCGGGGTGGACCACCTCGTCGGCGCACCCGTGATGGCGACCGACCTGCGCGCCTCGATGAGCCTGATCATCGCCGGATTGGCGGCTAGGGGCACGACCGAGGTCAACCGCGTCTATCACCTTGATCGCGGCTATGAACGGCTGGAAGAGAAATTGCAGGCGGTGGGCGCAGACATCGAACGGATCAGCGCTGGTTAGCGGCGGGCGCGCTAATCGGCGTCGACGGGTACCGACACCGTATTCCCGCTGACCGAGGGCCGTTCGGGCCGTTTCGCCACCGCGATCACCAGTCCGACCAGCGCAACGACGCCGCCGCCGATCGACAGCGGTGCCCAGCGATAGCCTTCGAACAGCGTCGAAAAGCCCATCGCGATGATCGGGATCAGCACGCTCGACCACGCCGCCTGCCCCGGCCCGACGGCGCGAATGATGTTGAAATAGAGCGGGAACGTCACCGCGCTGGCGATCACGCCAAGGTACAGCACGCCGCCGAGATAGGCCGATGTCGTCTCGATGACCGGCGGGCCAGTCGTCACCCATGCGAAAACCGCATCGCCCAGCGCACCGAACAGCATCGCCCACGCGATCATCACCACCATCGACTGCGCGCGCGCGATGTTGGTCCCTTGCATCACATTGGACGCCGACGCGCTCATCACGCCGCACAACGTCAGCGCGGTACCGATCAGCACTTCGCCCGCGCCGACATTTGCGGCGCGATATTCGTGGAGGATCATCATGCCAACGCCGACGATCGCGATCCCGGCGCCGAGCAGGAAGCGTCCCTCGACCTTGGTTTTCAGAAACACGCGGCCGAGCAGCGTATTCGGGACGATCAGCAGCGCAAACAGCACCGCGACCAGTCCCGATGTGATATGCTGCTCGGCGCGATAGACAAAGTTGAAGTTGAACGCGAACTGCGCGAAGCCCAGCAGCGCGGCAAAGCCCCAGCCCGCCCCCGACAGCGTCAGTCTCTCCCCGCGCCACATGGCATAGGCGAACATGGCGGCCGCCCCGACAAAGAAGCGATAGGCGACCGACCAGCTAGGCGGCACAACGCCGAGTTGTCCGGTGATGACGATCCACGTCGATCCCCAGATCAGGGTAACGAAGAGAAACGGAAGAAGGACGCGCGGCGTCAGCAGTCCGGGCGGCGCACTCACAGCGCCGCGATCGCGGCGGCGAACGGCGCGACTGCGTCGGCGTCTTGATCCCAGCTGGCCACCAGTCGCGCGGCGCCTTCGCCCCAATCGTAAAAGTCGAATCCCGCGCTGCGCAATTTTGCAGCCTCTTCCGGCGTCAGCCGCACGAACAATTCATTCGCCTCGACCGGGTGCATTAGCCGGTCGCCGCACGCTCTTGCCAGCGTGGCCGCTCCGGCGTTGGCAGCGCGCGCATTGTCGAGCCAAAGGTCGTTGGTCAGCATCGCGCGAATCTGTGCCGCCACGAACCGCCCCTTGCTGAGCAGATGGCCACCACGTTTTTTGAGCTCGCGCACACCAGCGCCACCGCTGCCGCCGAAAAAGACGATCGCTTCGGCCATCATCGCACCATTTTTGGTGAAGCCAAACGACAGCGCATCGACCCCGGCGCGCCAGGTGACGTCGGCGGGGGCGCAATCCAGATAGGCGACCGCATTGGCAAAGCGCGCCCCGTCCATGTGCAGCTTCATGCCATTGGCCCGGGCGATCTGACTGATCTCAGCAATCTCGTCGGCGCGCCAGACGAGGCCATATTCGGTCGCATTGGTGATGCTGATCGCCGCGGGCTGTACCTGATGCACGTCCTGGCGGATCCCTGCGATCCGCGCTTTCAAGGCTTCGGCGTCAATCTTCGCCCCGCGCCCCGGCAACGTCATCAGTTTGGCACCGCCCGAATAAAAGGTCGGGGCGCCGCATTCATCGACCTCGATATGGGCTTCCTCATAGCAGAGAATGCCCTGCCATGGCCGCACGAAATGGGCGAGGATGATGCTGTTCGCGGCGGTGCCGGTGGGGATCCACACAACTTCGCAATCGGTCTCGAACAGCTCGGAAAATGTCGCGTCGAGCGACATGCTCAGCGCATCGCCGTCATAGGCGGTATCAACATGATTGGCCGCAGCGAGCGCTTCCATCACCACCGGATGCACCGTTGCGGCATTATCGGAGAAGAAGCGGGTCGCGGTCACGATTCGCGCCTTAGCGCAGGTCTGCGCGTCATGCTAACCCTTCATTCCCATCATTTCGGTTGTGTTTCATTAACAGTATCGCCGTCCGCCTCGCCAGCAGAACCGCGCGCGATTGTCGCGCCGCCAGCGACACCCAGCCCGCCGGCCATACCAACGCCGCCGCCCATCCCGCCGCCGCGTTCGCCGCCGCCACCCTGGCCGCGCCCCGACCCGCCGCCCTTGCCGCCGCCGCTCGACGGGCGGGTTGGACCTTGAGACGGGATCACGACGTCGTCGGGTACCGGGTCGAGATCGAGCGCCTGGCGAATGAAATCGCGCAGCGTTACGACCAGATCGTGAACATGGACCGGCCGCCCATCGGCCAGTTCGCGCGCGGCGCGGCTCGCAAGCCTTACCTGGTCTTCGGTGCCGAGCAGGATGATGTCGGACAGCGCTGCTTCGACCGCATCGCGGATCCGACGCGGCCGGTCCGATTCGCCGTCGCCCGATTCCTCCCGCCCGTTTTCACCCGACAAGTCGATCGGCGGCGTAGCCTCGCTCTCGGCGGACGCAACTCGCCGCATGTCGCGCAGATGTCGCGGATCGACCGTCAGATCACCGGTGAAGGAACCGCCGAGCGTCTTGTACGCCGCCATCAACGTGCGCAGCCGCTCGTTGATCTGGCGGTTCATCCGTTCACGGCGCTGCTGGATCGTCATCATCACCATCAACCGAATGCCGACCCCGATCAGCGTGACGAGGGCCAGACCGAGCAGCGTCGTGCCGATGGTTTGCCATGATGAAAAGTCGAAAAACCGCATCCGGCGCCTCCCGTCAGCGGCTATTGTGGCGCCTTACGCTTGGGGAAGCCATCGGTTTTTGCCCAATGTATCTACGAGACGGACACCGAGGAACGCCGCCGATACACCGACTTCCCGAACGTCCGCGATTTGCGAACATCATATTGGCCCGGCCATATCATGCGGGTGCGGACCCCGTGCCGGTCGATCAGAAGCCCCACACGCGGGAGCGCCAATCGGCAGGGACGCCAATCATGCTCCGAGTTTTTCAAGGCTTTTTCATTTTGCATCGCGAAACATCCACTTATTCCCGCCCGCGAAGCTTTTCTTCTATATTTTCACTTATTTACTTCACCTGAATAGCCTGCGCCGACGACGGAGTCATGCCGCCGTCGATGCAGAACGGCGCAGGGGTATTGCGGCTCGGCGCGGCACCGCACAAATTTGCGACGAGGCGCCCCCGCCACAGCTCAGCGGTCGCGTTTGGCCAGCAGCTTCAGGCGCAGAGCGTTGAGCTTGATGAAGCCTGCGGCATCCTTTTGGTCATAGGCGCCGGCATCGTCCTCGAACGTAACATGGCGCTCACTGTAGAGGCTGTTGGGCGACTTACGCCCGACGACGTTTGCATTGCCCTTGTAGAGCTTGAGCCGCACCGTGCCGCTGACCTTCTCCTGGCTATGGTCGATCGCCGCCTGCAACATCTCGCGCTCGGGCGCGAACCAGAAGCCGTTGTAGATGAGCTCGGCATATTTCGGCATCAGCTCGTCTTTGAGATGCGCGGCGCCGCGATCGAGGGTGATGCTTTCAATGCCGCGATGGGCGCGCGCATAAATCTCGCCGCCGGGCGTCTCGTACATGCCGCGCGACTTCATGCCGACGAAGCGGTTCTCGACGAGGTCGAGGCGGCCGATCCCGTGCTTGCGGCCGAGATCGTTGAGCGCGGCGAGCAACGTCGCAGGCGACATCGCCTGCCCGTTCAGCGCCACGCCATCACCGCGTTCGAAATCGACCGTGATATATTCGGGGGTGTCGGGCGCATCCTCGGGATTGACCGTGCGCGAATAGACATAGTCGGGGGTCTCATCCCACGGGTTTTCGAGCACCTTGCCTTCGCTCGAGGTGTGCAGCAAATTGGCGTCGGTGGAAAACGGGCTTTCGCCGCGCTTGTCCTTGGGCACCGGGATCTGGTGCTGTTCGGCCCAGGCGATCAGCGCGGTGCGGCTGGTCAAATCCCATTCGCGCCACGGCGCGATCACCTTGATATCGGGGTTGAGGGCATAGGCCGACAGTTCGAACCGCACCTGATCATTGCCCTTGCCGGTCGCGCCATGCGCGACCGCGTCGGCGCCGGTTTCCTTGGCGATTTCGACCAGCCGCTTCGAAATCAGCGGTCGCGCGATGCTGGTGCCGAGCAGGTAATCGCCCTCGTACCGCGCATTGGCACGCATCATCGGGAAGACGAAGTCGCGAACGAATTCCTCTTTCAAATCGTCGATATAGATATGCTCGGGCTTGATCCCCATCAGCTCGGCCTTGGCGCGCGCGGGTTCCAGTTCCTCGCCCTGCCCCAGATCGGCGGTGAAGGTCACCACTTCGCAGCCATAGGTAACCTGCAGCCACTTCAAGATGACGCTGGTATCGAGACCGCCCGAATAGGCGAGGACGACGCGTTTGAAGGACTCGGACATGATGGCACCTTTAACGAGAGAATGACGCGGGCGCGGCTAGCAGCCCCGCCCTCGCGACGCAACGCCCGCCATGCGTGCCGCGCGGAGCGGGGGCGGAAGTTGTCAAACTTGTCACTCGTCTTTCCCCCCAAAATTCGCTCACCGGGCCGCGGGCTCGGCGCCGGGCCGAACAAGAAAAATCGGCGACTGTCCCCTTGCGCCAAGTAAGCGGTTGTTCCGCGGCGAAAGCCGGGTTCCAAGGCGCCACAAAACGATGTTCGGCTGCTAACGCCTTGGGCCCCGGCTTCCGCCGGGGAGCATGTACTTGCTTGAACAGGACAACCGCCGAAAAATCGACCATCGGCGGCGACCCGTGCGTCTTTACCGGCGATGGAAGCACAGCGGAACATTGTAGGAAAGGCGCGCACGGACCTATTTTTATCGCGCCGTTCCAACGCACAAGCATTCCATTTGCCGCCATGCATATTTGCTTGGCCGCGCTGGCGAGGGTCGCTAGTATCCGATGAAACTATATGTCTTGGACGAGGAATTTTATGCGCCTGACCCTTGCTTTCGCCGCCGTTGCCGCCGCTTTTGCCGCCTCCGCTCCTGCCGGTGCCGACGAAGGCATGTGGACCTTTGACGGGGTGCCGACCGACGCAATTCGCAAGGCCTATGGCTGGGGGCCCGACGCGCAATGGCTCACCCGCACGCAGGCTTCGGCAGTGCGACTGACCGGTGGCTGTTCGGCGTCGTTCGTGTCGAGCGAAGGGCTGATCCTGACCAATCATCATTGCGTCATCGGCTGCCTGCAAAATCTGTCGACCGCCGACAGCGACCTGGTCGCCGGCGGCTTCAACCCCGCCGATCGGGCGCGCGAGCGCAAATGCCCGGGCCAGCAAGCCGAAGTCGTCACGTCGATCACCGACGCGACCGCCGATATTCAAGGCGCGATCAGCGCGCTGACCGGTACGGCGTTGGTCAAGGCACGCGACGCGCGCATCGCCGAAATCGAGGCCGCAGGCTGTACCGATCGCGCCAAGACCCGCTGCCAGGTCGTGACCCTGTTTGGCGGCGGCCAGTACAAGCTGTACAAATATCGCAAATATAGCGACGTCCGCATTGCCTGGGCGCCCGAATTCCAGGCCGCCTTCTTTGGCGGCGACCCCGACAATTTCAACTTTCCGCGCTATGCGATGGATGCTGCCTTCCTTCGCGCCTATGAAGACGGCAAGCCGGTCGCGACGCCGACCCACCTGAAATGGAACCCGCGCGCACCGCAGGAAGGCGAGATCACCTTTGTCGTCGGCAACCCGGGATCGACCCAGCGCCTGCTGACCGAAACGCAGCGCGAGTTCCAGCGCGCCGAGCGCCTGCCGCTGACCTTGATCCTGACGTCCGAATATCGCGGGCGGCTGATCGCCCAGATGGAAGGCAGCCCTGAAAAGACCCGCGAAGGCGGTGACACGCTGTTCGGCTATGAAAACAGCTTCAAGGCGCAATCGGGGCAGTTCCGCGCGCTGAACGACCCCGCCTTCACGGCCAAGATGGCGGCGGACGAGGCCGACCTGCGCGCGCGCACAAAGGGCAACGCCGACATCGGCGATCCGTGGGCCGAAATCGACACGGCGATGGCGAGTCGCCGCGATACCTATCTCGACAGCGTGTTCCTTGAGCGCGGCCCGGCGGCTTATTCAACGCTGGCGGGCTATGCGCAGACACTCGTCCGCGCAGCGGCCGAGCGCACCAAGCCCAACAACGAACGCTTGCCCGGTTTCACCGATTCGGCGCTACCGCTGACCGAAAAACGTCTGACCGATCCGGTGCCAACCTATCCTTGGCTGGAAGAGACCGGCGTCGGTTTCTGGGCGAGCAAGGCACGCGAATATCTCGGTACCGACAATGCGGACATCCAGGCGCTGCTTGGCAAGGAAAGCCCCGAAGCGCTCGCCGAACGGCTGGTGACGGGTAGCAAGCTCGCCGACCCCGCCTACCGCAAGCAATTGTGGGACGGCGGCGCAGCAGCCATTGCAGCGTCCGACGACCCGATGATCCGCTTCTTCGCCAAGCTCGATCCGCGCTCGCGCGAAATCAAGACGGCGTTCGACCGCGACTATGACGCCCCGGTCACCGCCGCCCAGGCCCGGCTCGCCAAGGCGCGCTTCGCCGCTTATGGCGACAAGCTCTATCCCGACGCGACCTTCACGCTGCGGCTGTCCTATGGGCAGGTCAAGGGCTGGGACGAGCGCGGCAAGCCGGTCGCGCCGATGACAGTGATGGGCGGCACCTATGACCGCGCGACGGGCCAGTCACCCTACCAACTCGCCAAGGGTTTCGTCGACGCGGAAAGCCGGATCGACAAGGCCACAGTCTATGATTTCGTCACCACCAACGACATCATCGGCGGCAATTCGGGGTCGCCCGTGATCGCGCGCGACGGCAGCGTCATCGGTGCGGCCTTCGACGGCAACATCCACTCGCTCGGCGGCAATTTCGGCTACGACGGGACGCTGAACCGCACCGTGGTCGTGTCGACGGCGGCGATTCAGGAAGGGTTGGAGAAAATCTGGCCCGCCCCGGCGCTGGTCGCCGAGCTGAAGGGCGGAGCGAAACGGCGGTAATCGCCCGACAGGAGGGACCGCGATGGCAAAAGCCGAATTGAAGACCAAGGCGACCGAGGTTTCGGCCGCCGAATTCATCGCCGCGGTCCCCGATGCGCGGCGGCGCGAGGAAGCTGCGGCCATCGACGCAATCCACCGCCGCGTGACCGGGCTCGATCCCAAAATGTGGGGGCCGTCGATCATCGGCTATGGCAGCTATGACTATGTCTATGACAGCGGCCGGTCGGGGACGATGTGCCGCGCCGGGTTCAGCCCGCGCAAGGCGGCGTTGACGATCTATCTGATGGGAAATTACTGCAACCGGCAGGACGAGGCCGACGCGCTGTTTGCGCAGCTCGGCAAGCACAAGGTCGGCAAGTCCTGCCTGTACATCAACAAGCTGGCGGATGTGGACCTCGACGTGCTGGAAAAGCTGGTCGCGCTCAGCTGGGAGAGCATGAACGAATATTATCCGGGCTAAATTCCCGCGTACCATTCATAATCGATGCGATCTTCCCAATAGCCGCCCTTGCCAGCGCCGATGGCGTCGAGGCTTGCCACCGCTTCGATCGCATTGACATATTTGGCGTGCTTGTAGCCCAGCTGGCGTTCGATCCGCAGCCGCAACGGCGCCCCATTGGCGATCGGCAGCACCTTGTCGTTGAGCGCCCACGCGAGGATCGTTTGCGGATGGCGCGCATCGACCATGTCGCAGCTTTCGTAATAAAGCGCATCGCCGAGCCGGTCGGCGCAGCGAAAGACGATGTAACGCGCGCTGTCCTTGACCCCGGCGGCGGCAAGGATTCGGCCGAGTTGCACCCCGGTCCACTGCCCGATGGCGCTCCACCCTTCGACACAGTCGTGGCGGGTGATCTGGGTGCGCTGCGGCATCGCGCGGATGTCGGCCATCGACAAGGACAATGGCCGCGCCACCAGCCCGGTGACTGCGACCCGCCAGTCGGCAAAACCGCTCGCCACATGCGTGGCATAAGCCGCGCCCGCGGGCAGGCGGGTGCCGTTAGGGCGGAAATAGGGCGACAGGTCGGCGCGGCTGAACTCGCGCGCCAAGGCATTGCGGTCGGTCAGCGCGCGCTGGCTCGCCCGGTTCATCTCCTCGCCCATCGACAGGATCTTGCGCACCGCGGGCGCATCGTTGATCGCGTCGCAGGCCGACAGCAACGGCAGCGTCGCCGCCAGCCCCCCGGCGCGGGCGAGCAGTTCGCGCCTTGGGAGAATGAGCTCGCTCATGCGTCTTTCTCCGGCGGCAGGCGGAACCAGCCGGTCACGATCGACCGGATTTCGTTCACCGGTCCCGCCAGCAGCACCATGGCCATGTGAACGACAAAAAACGCCACCAGCGCCCACGCCGCGATGAAGTGGATCGAGCGCGCCGACTGGCGCCCACCGAAGACATCGAGCAGCCATGGCGCCGTCGCGTTGAACCCCGGCGACATCGTCAGCCCGGTTGCGATCATCAGCGGCAGCAGGATGAAGATCACCCCGATGTAGCTGAGCTTTTGCAGGATGCCGTAACGCGCTGCCGCCTCGCCGGTCGGAAAGCGCAGCCGCGCATGGTCTTTCACATCGTGCCAGATATGCCGCGGCGACCATTCGGCGCGGCGCACGTGCAAATCCTTGCGCAAATGCCCGCGCAGCAGCGTCCACAGCATATAAAGCGTCAGTCCGATCGCCATCACCCACGCGAACAGCAGGTGCCAGCGCCGCCCGTCAGCGAGGCTGTAACTGGTCGGGATTGTCGCCCATCCCGGGAAAGCCCATGTTTTCTCTACGCCCGCGGCATCGGTCCAGCGGCCGAGCACGCCGGTCGTCTCGACCCGCCAGTCACCGACGCGCAGATAGCCACTGTCCGCGGTCGAGCCGATCACCAGCCAGGCGCGATCGAAATTGGCGCCATATTCGCCCCAATAGAGCCGCGGATGCGCATTGAAGATCGTCAGCCCGCTCATCAGCAGGATGAGCAGGGTGACGGCGTTGACCCAGTGCCAGATACGCGTCGGCAGCCGGTGGCGATAGACGCGCACCGGTGCCAGCGGCGCCGACGCCGACGGAGCGACGGGAGTTTCAGCCTCAGCCATGATCCCGGTTCGCTCCTTCACCGCGAAAAGTTACGCAACGACCTCCGCCGCATATTCGGCGCGATACTGGTTGCGCAAACTCACCTTGTCGATCTTTTCGCTGCCGAGCTTGGGCAATGCGTCGTTCGACATCCATATCTTGCACGGAACCTTGTACGGCGCGAGCCGCGCGCTGAGAAACGAACACATATCCTCTGCCGTAAGGGTGCTGCCGGGCTTCACCCAGATCACCGCGCCGACAACCTCACCCAGCCGCTCGTCGGGCAGACCGAACACCGCGCATTCATTGGTGTCGCCATGCTCGTAAATCGCCGCTTCGACTTCCTGGCAGCTGATATTCTCACCGCCGCGGATGATGATGTCCTTTTTGCGGTCGACGATGAACAGATAGCCGTCCTCATCGACATAGCCGAGATCGCCCGAGCGGAAATAGCCATTGTCGAAGAAGGCCGCCTTGGTCGCGGCTTCATTGTTCCAATAACCCTCGAAATTGGCGACCGAGCGGATGCACACTTCACCGACGCTGCCCTGCGACAGTTCGTTGCCATTGTCGTCGAGGATCGCCATGTCGACGAGCGGCTTCGATGCCGGTCCCGTCGACATCGGCTTGGCGAGATAATTTTCGTTGATGATCCCGCACCCGACCGCGTTGGTTTCGGTGAGGCCATAGCCGAGCAGCGGTTTGCCCTCACCCATTTCGGTCGCGAGCCGTTTGACATGCTCGGGCGGGCGCGCCGCGCCGCCGCCGGCATAGCTTTTGCACGTCGTGAGATCGTAATTTTTGCGGTTCGGATGGATCAGGATTTCATAGCTCATCAGCGGCACGCCGACGAAATAATTGCACTTCTCGTCCTGGATCAGCCGCATCGCCTCTTCGGCATTCCATTTCGGCATCAGCACCAGCTTGCGGCCGAGCGCGAAGCTTTGCAGGAACACCGGAATTTCGGCAGTGACATGGAACAGCGGGGTGCAGATCAACGTCGCGGGCTGAATGTCGGACATCTGCCCGTCTTCGGTCAGCAAATGCACGATGCTCGCGGTCTGCGTCACATAGTTGAAGATTGCCTGACACACCGCCTCGTGCCGCGAATAGGCGCCCTTCGACTGGCCGGTCGAGCCCGAGGTGAACAGGATCGTTGCCAGATCCTGGCCGGTCAGCACCGGCAACACCGTCGCGGCATTGCCGCCGGCGCCGGTGATCGGCGCGATCGCCTGATCGATCGGCTGGGTCAGGTCGAGCGTGATGACTTTGGCGCCATGCTCGACCTCTTCCAGCCGCGCGGCACGCTGCACGTCGGCAATGACCAGCATGGTTTCGCTGTCGGTAATTCCTGCGGCCAGCTCGCCGCCCTGCCACCAGCCATTGAGCAAGGTCGCGCACCCGCCCGCGAGCAGGATGCCGATGTAGGACACGCACCAGGCGTTGGCGTTGCGCATCGCCAGCCCGACGCGATCGCCGCGCTGCACGCCATAACCATCGATCAAGCCCGCCGCGACCTGCCGCGCGGCCACATAAACCTGCTTGAACGAGAGCCGCTCGTCGCCTTCGACCAGAAAGGTCGCATCGCCATGCTGCGCAGCAAAATACGCAACATAGTCCGCCAGGTTGGTCGGCGCGTTGGTGATGAAGGGAAGCTGCCGGCCGAAGCGTTCGACGGACCCGACCTGGATCGGTCCGCCCGGACCGGTGATCAGATTATAGGCGGCTTCCAGGCGCAAATCGAGCGCTGATGGCATCTTGTATCTCTCCTCTTGGTCTCGCTGGCCTAACCCCTTATGGGGAGGCCTCTCCTGGGGAAGGACCGCGCGACTTTATGTTTCTTTTTGCAACCCTAGCCGAAGCAACGCAATATGTGAACTTCCATGATCTGATGGGAGAAAACAGCGAGATAGCGTTCAGCATTTTCGGCCTGCCGATCCGCTGGTACGCGCTTGCCTATCTCGCCGGCATCTTTGTCGGCTATTGGTATCTGCTCAAATTGATTGCGCAGCCGGGCGCCCCGATGGCGCGGCGCCACGCCGATGACATGATCTTTTACGCGATGCTCGGCATCATCATCGGGGGGCGGCTCGGCTACGTCCTCTTCTACAATCTCGGCAATTATATCCAGAAGCCACTCGAAATCTTAAAGCTGTGGGACGGCGGCATGTCGCTCCACGGCGGGGTAATCGGGGTGCTGATCGCGATCTGGTATGTGACGCGCAAGGAGAAGCTCAGCTTTCTGCGCTTTTGCGATTATGTCGCCTGCGTGATCCCCTTCGGCCTGTTCTTCGGCCGCCTTGCCAATTTCGTGAACGGCGAACTGTGGGGTCGGACGACGAACGTGCCTTGGGGGATCATCTTTCCCGACAGTGGATCGATGGAAGCGCGCCACCCGAGCCAGCTGTACGAAGCGGGGCTTGAGGGGCTGTTGATGATGGCGATCCTGGGCTTCCTCTTCTGGCGCACCGACGCGCGCTACAAGCCCGGATTCCTGTTCGGTATGGCGGCGATCATTTACGGCCTCAGCCGCTTTGCCGTCGAATTCGTGCGCGAACCCGACGTCCAGCTCGGTACCCTGTCGTGGGGGCTGACGATGGGCCAGACGTTGACCGTGCCGATGCTCCTGCTCGGTTTCTGGCTCGTAGCGACGGCGAAGGGACGCCGCCAGCGGATCGAGCCGGTCGCCGGACCCGACAGCGTTGCGTGACGGACCGCCGACACCTGCCCAGCTGATCAGCGACATCGCGGCAGCGCGGGCGATGACGGTGGCCGACTATATGGCCGCCGCGAACGGCCATTATTATGCGACGCGCGACCCGCTGGGCGCCGCGGGCGATTTCACCACCGCGCCCGAAATCAGCCAGATGTTCGGCGAGATGATCGGCGTGTGGATCGCCGACCTGTGGGCGCGCGCGGGGAGCCCGGCCTTTCGCTATGTCGAGCTTGGGCCGGGGCGCGGGACGCTAGCCGCCGATGCGTTGCGCGCGATGGCGCGTTTCCAATGCGTGCCGCAAAACATCCACTTTGTTGAGACCAGTCCCACTTTGCGCGCGGCGCAACTGGCGCGCATCCCGGCTGCGCTGCATCATGACGACATCGACGACCTGCCCGATGACGGCTCGGCGATCATTGTCGCCAACGAATTTTTCGACGCCCTGCCCGTCCATCAATATGTCCGCACCGCAACCGGCTGGCGCGAGCGGATGGTGGAGCGGCAGGGCGACCGCCTTGCTGCGGTGCCGGGAGAGGCGCCCGCCGACGACCTTGTGCCCGCCGCGCTCCGCAATGTCGCCGAAGGCAGCATCGTCGAGACCGCGCCCGTGTCGGCGGCAATCATGCAGCGCTGCGCCTTTCGCCTTGCGCGGCACGGCGGCGCGATGCTGGTGATCGATTATGGCTATAGCGGCCCGGCGGCGGGCGACACGCTGCAAGCGGTAAAGGCGCATCGCTTCGCCGATCCCTTCGCCGATCCGGGCGAGGTCGATCTGACCACGCATGTCGATTTTGCCGCCCTCGCCGATGCGGCCGCTCCCACGAGTGCGACCGTCAGCGCCGTCGCGACCCAGGGCGACTGGTTGCAGCGGCTGGGCATCGATGCGCGGCTGCAATCGCTCGCGGCAGCAGCCCCCGGCCGCGCCGACGAGCTAAAAGTTCAGCGCGACCGGCTTGTCGCAGCCGACGCGATGGGCAAATTGTTCAAAGTCATGGCCATCACCGCAGCGGGCTGGCCAAGCCTCGCCGGGTTCACAGGAGACAGCGCTTGACCACCATTCACCTCGCAACCCCCGACGATGCACAGGCAATCTCTGACTTTGCGACCCGATCCTTCACCCACACCTTCGGTCATATCTATGACCCCGCCGATCTTGCCGCCTTTCTCGCGACCTGGAACCCGCCAGAACGTGTCCGCGCCCAGATCGCCGCGTCCGATCATGACATCGGGTTGGTTCGCGACGCGGCCGGTGCCATCCTTGGCTATATCAAGATGGGTCCGGTCGATTTCGACCTGCCCGCCGAGCAGCCGACCGACGACGCCGTGGAACTGCACCAGCTGTATGTCGCCGAAGCCGCCAAAGGCACCGGCGTTGCCGCGGCGCTGATGGATTGGGGCATCGCCTGGGCGCGGGCGCGGGCGTCGATTCTCTATCTTAGCGTCTTTACCGAAAATGCGCGCGCGCAGGCCTTTTACCGCCGCTATGGTTTCTATGACGTCGGCCGCAATGAATTTCGCGTCGGCAATCATATCGACGAAGACCGCTTTTACCGGCTCGACTTGTGACCACGCCGTTCGCTACCGCCGCGCCGCTCGCGGACGTCCCGCACGGCTTTTTTGGCCGTCGCGGCGGCGTATCGACGGGCGAACTGGCGTCGCTCAACTGCGGCCTAGGATCGGGCGATGACCCGGCACTGATCGCCGAGAACCGGCGGCGCGTGGCCGATGCGGTGCTGCCCGGCGGGACGCTCACCGGCGTCTATCAGGTCCATGGCAATCGCTGCGTCATCGTGGATGATACCAGCGACCTCGCCGCGCGGCCCGAGGCGGACGCGCTCGCGACGCGCAGCCCCGGCATCGTGCTGGGTATCCTGACCGCCGATTGCGTGCCGGTGCTGTTCGCCGACTGCGACGCCGGTGTCATCGGTGCCGCGCACGCGGGCTGGAAGGGCGCGCTGGCCGGGGTCACCGACGCCACACTCACCGCGATGGAAAGCCTTGGCGCGGACCGCGCGAACATATCCGCCGCGATCGGGCCGTGCATTGCGCGCGCTTCCTATGAGGTCGACGACGGATTTGTACAGCGCTTCACCGCCGACGATCCCGCCAACGAACGCTTCTTTGCCGCGGCCAAGCCCGGTCATGCGATGTTCGACATCGCCGCCTATGTCGCGGCGCGGCTTGCCGCGGCGGGCGTCACCCGAATTGCCATCGGCGGGCAGGACACCTATGCCGAGGCAGAGGATTATTTCAGCTATCGCCGCGCGTGCCACAAAGGGGAAAATTCCTATGGCCGTCAGTTGTCGGTGATCGGCCTGAACTGACACATTTGGGGGACGAATGACACGCACGCGCCTGTTTGGATTGATCGGCGGCCTGCTGACCTTCATCGTCATGCTCGCGCTGCCTGCTCCGGCGGGCATGGAAACCACCGCCTGGCATGTCGCGGCGATGACGGTGCTGATGGCGATCTGGTGGATGACCGAGGCGCTGCCGCTGACCGTCACCGCGCTGCTGCCCTTCCTGCTCGTCCCCGCCTTCGGGGTGATGGACGCCAATGCGATCGCCAAGGAATATTATTCGCCGATCCTGTTCCTGATCCTGGGCGGCGCGTTCCTCGCGCTCGCGATCGAGCGCGTCGGGCTCCACCGGCGCCTCGCGCTGGCGCTGCTCAAGCGCGCCGCGCCGACCGCGACCGGGCTGCTGTTCGCCTTCATGGCGGCAACCGCGCTGCTCAGCATGTTCATTTCGAACACCTCGACCGCGCTCATCATGATCCCGATCGCGCTCGCCGTGGTGCGCGCGGGCGGGGTGCGCGAAGGCGAGACCGAGGGTTTTGCCGGGGCGGTGATGATGGGCATTGCCTTTGCCGCGTCGATTGGCGGGCTCGGCACGCTGGTCGGCAGCCCGACCAACGCGATCGCCGCGGGGCTGATCGAAAAGGCGCTGGGGCTGCGCATCTCGTTCCTCGACTGGATGATCTACGGTGTCCCCGTCGTGCTGCTCGCCACCCCCGCGGCGATGTTTATCGTGGCGCGCGTCCAGCGGTTGTCGGCGCACCCCTTTGACGGCCAAGGCGCCGCCGCCGCGCTCGGCAAGCAGGCGATCTGGTCGACCGCCGAACGCCGTGTCGTTCCCGTCTTCCTGCTCGTGCTGGTCGCCTGGATCGCGCAACCCTGGCTCGAACCCTTGCTGCCCAAGGGCGCGCTGACCGATGGCACGATCGCGGTTGCGGGCAGCCTGCTGCTGTTCGTGCTGCCCGACGGCACCGGCCGCCCGTTGCTGGTGTGGAAAGAGGCCGACCGCGCACCATGGGGCGTCATCATGATGTTCGGCGGCGGCCTCGCGCTTGCTGCGGCGATCACCGCGAGCGGACTGGCCGCCTGGCTCGGCGCCGTCCTCGCCCCGCTTGGCAGCATCCCAACGATCGCGCTCGCGGCGATCATCGTCGCGCTCACCATCCTGATCACCGAATTTGCCAGCAACGTCGCGACCGCCAGCGGCATCATGCCGGTGCTTGCGGCGCTGATTGCGGCGACGGGGGTCGATCCGATCCTGCTCGCGCTGCCCGTCGCGATGGCGGCGAGTTGGGGCTTCATGCTGCCCAGCGGCACCGGCCCCAACGCGCTGGCCTGGGCAACCGACCATATCGCGCTGCCGCGGATGCTGAAGGCGGGACTGGCGCTCGACGTCATCGGAGTGCCGTTATTGATCGGGGTGATCTGGGCGATTGCAATGCTGGGGTGACGCGCGGACCAAAGGGCGCTAGTTGCAACGGAAACTAATCTGACCCCAAGGAAAACTTTATGCCCCCCATCGACAACAGCGACCTCACCGGCACCACCCCGCGCCGCAAGCCCAAGCAGGACGTCACCGAAATCGGCGGGCGCACCCTGTCCCCGGCGACGCTGATGATGGGTTATGGCTATGACCCGATGCTGTCCGAAGGCTCGCTGAAGCCGCCGATTTTCCTGACTTCGACCTTCGCCTTCGAAAGCGCCGCGGCGGGCAAGCATCATTTCGAGGGGATCACCGGCAAACGCCCCGGCGGCGCCGACGGCCTCGTCTATTCGCGCTTCAACGGCCCCAATCAGGAAATCCTCGAGGCCCGCCTTGGCGTCTGGGAAAAGGCCGAGGATGCACTGGTGTTCTCGAGCGGCATGTCGGCGATCGCCACCCTGCTCCTCGCGCACGTCAGCATGAACGACGTCATCGTTCATTCGGGTCCGCTCTATGCCGCGACCGAAACGCTGATCGCGCGCATCCTGTCGCGCTTTGGCGCCGCCTATGTCGATTTCCCCGCCGAAGCGTCGCGCGAAGAAATGGATGCGATCCTTGCCAAAGCGCAGGGCATGGCGGCCGAAAAAGGCGGCAAGGTTGCGATGGTCTTCCTCGAAAGCCCCGCCAACCCGACCAATGCGTTGGTCGATGTGCAAGCGATGCGCGCCGCTATCGACGCGACTTTTGCCGAAGGTGCGCGGCCTCCGATCGCCATCGACAACACCTTCCTCGGCCCGCTGTGGTCGAAACCGCTGGCGCACGGCGCCGACATCGTGCTGTACAGCCTGACCAAATATGCCGGTGGCCACAGCGATCTGGTCGCGGGCGGCGTGGTCGGATCAAAGCATTGGCTGGGGCCGATCCGCATGATGCGCAACACCATCGGCACGATCTGCGACCCCCACACCGCGTGGATGCTGCTCCGTAGCCTGGAGACCGTCGAATTGCGCATGAGCCGCGCCGGCGAAAATGCCGCCAAGGTTTGCGCCTTTCTGCGCGACCATCCGAAAGTCGAGGGGCTCGGCTATCTGGGCTTCCTGCCCGAGGGGCGGCAAAAGGATATTTTCGACCGCCATTGCACCGGCGCCGGATCGACCTTTTCGCTGTTCATCAAGGGCGGCGAGGCGGAGAGTTTCCGTTTCCTCGACGCGCTGAAGATCGCCAAGCTGGCGGTCAGCCTGGGCGGCACCGAAACGCTCGCCAGCCACCCCGCCGCGATGACCCACCTGTCGGTTCCCGACGCGCGCAAGGCGTTGATGGGGATCACCGATAATCTGGTCCGCATTTCGATCGGGATCGAGGACGCGGATGATTTGATCGCTGATTTTGCGCAGGCGTTGGACGCGGTTTAATCACTCCCCTCCCGCAAGCGGGAGGGGTTGGGGGTGGGCGCGAGCGTAGCGAGCTTCCAAGGTCGCGAAGGCCCACCCCGCTGCGACTAACGAGCAAGCTCGTAAGTCTCACTACCCCTCCCGCCTGCGGGAAGGGATAGCTACTTCCGTGCCCTCCAATCGACCACCGACCAGCCCATCTGCGGCGCCAGTTTTTTCAACCCCCGCGACGGCGTCGTTGCCACCGCTTCGTCGGCAAAGCGCAGCATTGGATGGTCGGACACATGGTCCGAATAGGCGCGGATATGCGCGCTATCGCGGGTGATTGCGTTGGCGGCCATCCAGCCGTCGATCCGCGCAAATTTGGCGTCGCCATAACAATTGTCGCCCGACAGGCGCGCATGGATATGGTCGGCGCCGTCGGACTCGTCGAGCTGCGTCGCCAGCACATCCTCGATGCCCAGCCGCTTGGCGATCGCATCGACATAGAGGTGGAACGACGCCGTCGCGAGCAGCAACCGGTACCCGGCTTCGCGGTCGGCGGCGATCTGGTCGAGCGCGGCGGGATGCAGTCCGCGCGCTACCACCTTGTCGGCATAGCTTTCCGCGAGCGGCGCAATTTCCGCGCGCGCGAAGCGCTCGCCGACCAGCAGCCGCAAGTTGATCGCCTTCAGTCGCGAACGGTCGATCAGACGCAGCGAATAGGCCAGACTTGCCAGCCCCACGAGCGGTAGCAACAATAGCCGCCATTGCTGCCGTCGCCTCGCAACATGCATCAAAAACCCGCTGTAAGTCCCTGATCGGGTTATCGTCCGGTCCATATCATACATCGCCACGCGGTGCGCATAGTCCGGCGGCGGGGGGAGCGGAGGTGTTTCCATCCCTTCATCATAGAAGCGCGCCGCGCCCGGGCCAAGGGGGACCGGATTCGCTTGCCGTGATGGGGCAAATAATACAATGTCCTCCGCACGATGGTGGCCAGAGCGGATTTCGAACAGAGCGAGGGTGCCGATGGCACCGACATCCGCTTCACCGGCCGGCTGACGCTGGCGCGGCTGGGCGATTTGCCGACGCGGCTCGACGCGCTTGGTCCGATCGCCACGCTGGACCTGTCGGCGCTCGAACGGATCGACACCGTCGGGGCGTGGATCGTCACCCGGACGGTTCGGGACCATGGTGCCAAGGTGATCGGCGCCAGCCCCGAAGCGCAACGCCTGCTCGAAGCGCTGGCCAGCGACAAAAGCGAGTATCGCGTCCACCGTGACCGCCGCCCACCGTTAACCCGCATGCTCGAACAGGTCGGCACCGCCAGCGTCGGCGTGTGGAACGAGCTTCTCGGTATCATCGGCTTTTTTGGCGCGATGATCATGGCGCTCGGCACCCAGTTGCGCGCGCGGCGGCGGCTACGATGGCACGCGATCGTTACCCGTTTCCAGACCGTCGGCCTCGATGCGCTGCCGATCATCGGCTTGATGACGTTCCTGATCGGGATCGTCGTCGCACAGCAAGGGGCGGTACAACTACGCCAGTTCGGGCTGGAAGTGTTCACCGTCAACCTGGTCGGCCGCGCCTCGATCCGCGAGCTGGGATTGTTGATGACCGCGATCATGGTCGCGGGCCGCTCGGGCTCGGCCTTCGCGGCGCAGATCGGCACGATGAAGCTGACCGAGGAAATCGACGCGATGCGGACGATCGGCGTCTCGCCGATGGAAGCAATCGTGCTGCCGCGGGTTGCCGCCGCGACGATATTGATGCCGCTGCTCGGTTTTTATGCCAGCATCTGTGCGATCATCGGCGGCGGCGTGTTCTGCTGGATCGGGCTCGACATTACACCCGTCACTTACGTGCAGTTGCTGCGCGACATCGTCCCGATGACCGATTTCTGGGCGATGCTGATCAAGGCACCGGTATTCGGCATCCTGATCGGCGTCACCGGCTGTTATGAGGGCATGCAGGTGCGCCAGAATGCCGAAGAAGTCGGCAAGCGGACGACCTCTGCCGTGGTTGCCGCGATCTTCCTCGTCATCGTGCTCGACGCGATGTTTGCCGTGTTCTTCTCGTCGATCGGATGGAATTGATGAGCGACGCGATCGACGAACAGGTTGCCGAAGAGCTCGCCGCCGCCGACGCGGTACGGCCCGAAGAATTCGATTATGCGATCCGTATCCGCGGCTTGGGGAACCAGTTCGGCGACGCGGTAATCCACGAAGGGCTCGACCTCGATGTCCGCTCGGGCGAGATTATGGGCGTCGTCGGCGGGTCGGGCACCGGAAAATCGGTGCTGATGCGCTCGATCATCGGGCTGCAAACGCCGACCGCAGGCGAGATCGAAGTTTATGGCAAAACGCTCGATACCATCGCCGACGAAGAAGAATCGCGTGACCTGCGCCGCCGCTGGGGCGTGATGTTCCAAGGCGGGGCCTTGTTCTCGACGCTGAGCGTTGCAGAGAATATCCAGGTGCCGCTGCGCGAATATTATCCGCGCACCGACCAGAAATTGCTCGACGAGATTGCAGCGTACAAGGTCGCGATGGTCGGGTTGCCGCCCGATGCCGGCCCGAAATATCCCGCCGAGCTGTCAGGCGGGATGGTCAAGCGCGCTGGCCTCGCGCGCAGCCTTGCGCTCGATCCCGCGCTGCTGTTCCTCGACGAGCCGACCGCGGGGCTCGACCCGATCGGCGCGGCCAAGTTCGACGAACTGATCCGCGAACTGGCCGACACGATGGGGCTGACCGTGTTCCTGATCACCCACGACCTTGATTCGCTTTACGCAACTTGTGACCGCGTTGCGGTACTCGCCGAAAAGAAGGTGATTGCGGTCGGCACCATCCCGGAACTGCTTGCCACCGAGCATCCCTGGATACAGGATTATTTCAACGGACCGCGTGGCCGCGCTGCGGCTGGCGGGAACCAAACCGCGAAGCCGCGATAGGAACAGCTGATGGAAACTCGCTCGAACAACGTCCTCGTCGGCGGCTTTGTCCTGCTCTTGACCGCAGCACTCGCCTTTTTCATCGTCTGGCTGGCCAATGACAGCGGCGGCGAGAAGCGTGAATATGACGTCTTTTTCAAACAATCGGTCGATGGACTGAATAAAGGGTCCGCCGTGCAATTCTCCGGCGTCCCGTCGGGTCAGGTGCGCGAGATCGCGCTGTGGCCCGACGACCCGCAATTTGTCCGCGTCCGCATCGAGGTGAACGAGGGTGTCCCCGTATTGCAAGGCACGACCGCCGCGATCGAGGGTGTCGGCTTTACCGGCGTCTCGCAAATTTCACTCGACGGTGCGGTCAAGGGCGCGCCGCCGATCACCGACAAGGGACCGGCGGGCAAGCCCGTCATCCCGACCCGCGTCGGCGGCTTGGGCGAACTGCTCAACACCGCGCCGCAGTTGCTCCAGCGCCTGTCGACCCTCACCGAACGATTGGCAGAACTGGCCGATGACGAAAATCAGGCGAGCATGCGCGGCATCTTGAACAATGTCGAAGCCTCGACCGCGATCCTTGCGCGCAACGGCCCCGCCATCGAACGCGCGCTCGCCGACACGCGCATCGCGATCCAGCAGACCGGGGTCGCCGCCGAACAGATCGGCAATCTGGCCGCCGCAACACAGGGGACGATCGACCGCAATGTCGATCCCGCCATGGCCAATCTGCGCAACACGCTGGCCTCGGCGAACGAATCGATGAAGACGCTGGAAGGCGCGATCGCCGATGCCCGCCCCGGCCTCAAGACCTTCAGCGAAACGACAATCCCCGAAGCCAACGCGCTGATCCGCGACCTGCGCCGCACCTCGGCGTCGCTGTCCAGCCTCACCGACAAGCTCGACCAACAGGGCGCCGGTGCCGTCCTGGGTGGCAGCAAGCTGCCCGATTACAAGCAATGAGGACCAAGCCCGCCATGTCCAATCGCCTCCGCCGCATTCGCACCCCGCTGCTCGTCGCTGCCGCCGCCGTCTCGCTGTCGGCGTGCATCGGCCTTGGCGGCAAGACGCCGCCGTTCCTGCTCACCCTCGACGCCGCAGCCGCGCCTAGCGCAGGCGCCGCGCGCACCGCCGCCGACGCCTCGACGCTGACGATCCTGATCCCGACCGCCCCGCAGAAACTGCGCACGACGCGCATCCCGGTGCAGCAGGACAATAGCAGCGTCACTTACGTCAAGGACGCGCAATGGGTCGAAGCGCCGCAGCGCCTGTTCCAGCGGCTGGTGTCCGAAACCGTTTCCGCCAGCACCTCGCGCGTCGTCCTCGACGAAGGCCAATATCTGACCGCGCCGGGCGAACAGTTGGCGGGCCAGCTGATGGAGTTCGGCGTCGATGCGCGGTCCGGCGAAGCGGTCGTCGTCTATCAGGCAATGCTGGTGTCGGCCGGCGGCAAGACGGTCAGCCAGCGCCGTTTCGAGGCGCGCGAGGCGATCGGCGGCGAGGTCGAGGCGAAGCTGGTCGGCGAAGCGCTGACCCGCGCGGCGAACAAGGTGGCGGGTGAAGTGACGGGATGGTTGGGTGGCTGAACACCAAGCGAGGAATAGCAGCTAGCGACCAATTGCAGACGTTTCTTATCTCGTCACCCTGAACTTGTTTCAGGGTCCATGGCCTGCCGTTTCCTTCGGCGCAGCGTGGGATGAGAGGTCAGGCCATGGATGCTGAAACAAGTTCAGCAATGACGAAATTGGAAATGGCGGCTTCCCACCCCATTTCTGCCGTCACCTTCCGCACACGAAAAAGGGAGCGGTCGCCCGCTCCCTTTCCCCGCCCCTGCCGCCGACCCCACCGGGGAGTAAGGGTCGACGTCAAAGCTGACCGGGTTCAGTTGCCCGATTTCTCGATTTCGGCGATCGCCTTGTCCAGATCGGCGGCGACCTTGGCGCGCATGTCTTCGGACAAGCCGCGCGCGCGTTCGCCTTCGGCAAAGGCCTCGCGCGCCTTTTTGAGCGCCGACAACCGCGCCGCCTTGCCTTCGGCGCTGTCGTTGCAGGCGAACATCTGGACGCGGGTGCGTTTGTTGCCGTCGCTCTCGTCGCGATTGACGATCGGCGCCGCCTTTTTGCTGTCGCCGCACTTGCCGAGCACCATCGTCTGGCCATGCACCGAAGACCAGGCGCCATGCGGCATGGGGGGCATCGGCGGCATTGGGGCCAGCACGGTGCGCACGCGTTCCTTGCGCTTCGCTTCCAGCTTGTCGGCGATCGCTTCGGCCTGCTGACCGGTGATGCCTTGTTCCTTCAGCGTTGCCAGCACATCGTCGCGCGACAGGCTGCCCGGCATGCGGACATCGATACGGCGCAGCTTGTCCTTCCCATCGGCGGGTGCAAACATCACCATCGGCGCCTTGCCTGCGCCGTCGCCGTCGCCGTCGCGGCGGATGACAATGCGATGCACTTCACGCTTCTTGCCATCCTTGTCGGTCGTCACGTCCTCGCTGTGATCGGTGAAGACCATGATGCCGGGAGCGTCGGGTGCGTCGGGCGCGACAGGCGCGTCGGTGGGCAGCGGCGGCGCGGGCGGCATCGGCGGTGCGGGCGGTTCGGCCATATCGACCGTCTGCGCGGTGGCGGTCACAACACCCGCCGGCACCAGCGTCGCGGTCGCCGCCAGCACCGCCAGCGTCGCGCCGCCGATCAGCAACCGGCCCGCCAGCCCGCGCTGTTTCGAAATATCCCTCCGCATCAACATCGTCAGCCTCTCCTGCAAATTATCATGAACCGCCATTGGCGCCGCCAGCGATAGCCGCGATCCGACGGCGGCTTTGGCAATTGCGGTGGCGTAGCGCGCGGTGCGCTCGCCGCGCATGTCCGCGTCGGCCATCGTCAGCACGCGCGCGTCGCACGCCGCCTCCTGATCGAAACGAAAGGCACGGATCGCGCGCCACGCAAAGGGATTGAACCATTGCGACGCCAGCAGCACGAGCGCGGCGGCATTCGCCCACAAATCGCCATGACGATGATGCGCCAGCTCGTGATCGACCGCGAGCGCGCGCTCGTCGGCGGCGTAGCGGGCAAAGAAATCGTGCGGCACGGCGACGATGCGGTGCCACAGGCCGAAGGCAACCGGACCATCGACCGCGTCGCTCATCACCAGCCGGATTTTCCCGATCGGCTCGAGCTCGACCGCTTCGGCGAGCACCGAGGTACGGAAGCTGCGATGCGACAGCAAAGCCATCGCGAGCACCGCAGCCATGCCCATCGCCCATATGACAAAGACATAGGGCATGGCATCGGCGAACGACCATGCGGGCGTCGCCGGAACCATCATCGGCGCGTCAGCCGCGATCAGTATGACTTCGCTCGCGTCGGAAACCGTAACCGGCTCCGCGAACGGCAGCGGCGGCAAGACCAGCCGCAGCGCCGGGATCAGCCACAGGCTATACCCCAGCCGCGGCCCGAAATGGCGCGCGAAGGGTTTGCGGATCAGCAGCACCGCCAGCACGAGCAACGCGGTGGTGAGCAACGTGTCGCCCCACACCTGCATCCATGTCGCGGCGCTCATGACTTGAGCTTCCGCAGCAGCGCTTCGATTTCGGCGATGTCGGTGTCGGTCAGCGCCTCGCGATCGGCAAGGTGCGCGATCAGCGGGCTGACGCGGCCGCCGAACAGGCGATCGACGAACCGCTGCGATTCCTCGCCGACGGCGTCGGCGCGTTCGATCGCGGGGCTATAGAGATAACGGCGGCCGTCGGCCTCGGCGTGCACCGCGCCCTTCTGGACCAGCCGCGCCAGCAACGTCTTGACCGTCGCCTGCGTCCAGCCATTGGCCTTGCCGATCCGGGTGGTCAGGTCGGCCGCAGTCTGCGGGGCGTCGTCCCATAGGGCCGACAGCACCTGCATCTCCGACTCGCTTGCTCTTTCTGCCATTAGAACCCCTCCCATTGGCACCGCTCATCTGCGATGCGACTACAAATGTAGTCAACGGGCTGAATGGTCGATGAACGAAGCTGAACGGTCTGCATCGATCATCCCGGCGAAGGCCGGAATCTCGCCAGTGCGTCAGGGCGCGAGGGTGAGATCCCGACCTTCGCCGGGATGACGTCTTTGTCGTGTCGGAATATTTGACAGTATGCGATCGCGGTAAGGAATCGCTAACCACCGTCTCCCGCGCATATCGGTCGCCACGGTGAATTGGCACGGCAATTGAATAGTATCAGATGTTCCCGAGTGTTCCGCTCAATTGGAGCGGTGGGGGGCATCGGTCTGGTCCCTGATGTCCCCTGCCCCCACCGGGAAAACCCCACTTGCCCCCGATGCAGACGGGGGGCGGAGCGGCCGAAAGGCCCCGCCCCCCGGAAGCTTTACCTCTCTCGATTTTCGAATAAGGCGCACGGTTGGAAGCGGCCGGTTGCGGACTTGAGCGATCCTCCCCCAACGGGGGAGGGGGACCACCCGAAGGGTGGTGGAGGGGCACAGGAGGTATACGCAGCGCCGGACCGGATACGTCGCATTTTTCGGGGAACCGGGCCGTGGCGCATCACATCAGTGGCAAGGCAAGCCGCCTGTACCCCTCCACCAGCTTCGCTGGTTCCCCTCCCCGTGCCGGGGAGGATCGGCGACTTCCGCTTCCCACCCCGAAACCGACAAACAAAAGCCCGCCGGAACGCATGCTCCGGCGGGCTTTTGTCTTTAAGCGCAGTTCATTCCGCCCGCGCAGGTATCCCGGTCATCAGCGTGTGAAGCTCACCCGCTTCCCACATTTCCATCATGATGTCGCTACCGCCGACAAACTCGCCCTTCACATACAGCTGGGGGATCGTCGGCCAGTCGGAAAATTCCTTGATGCCCTGGCGCACTTCCATGTCCTGCAGCACGTCGACGGTGTCATATTCGACGCCGAGCCGGTCGAGCATCGCGATCGCGCGCGACGAAAAGCCGCATTGCGGGAACAGCGGCGTGCCTTTCATGAACAAAAGGACGGGATTGTCGGCGACCAGCTTGGCGATGCGGTCGTGCGTGGGTTCGGTCATAAGTGTCTCCGGCGGCGCATCGCGCCCTAAACTTGGTGATCGTCCCTATGAAGGAACGGCGGTGGTCAATTGCAAGGCATGAAGTTCGCCGCCCATGCGTCCGCCGAGCGCCGCATAGACCGCCTTGTGCTGCGCGACCCGCGTCATCCCGCGAAAGGATTCGCTGATCACATGCGCGGCATAATGGTCGTTGTCGCCCGCCAGATCGGTAATCGCGACCTCGGCATCGGGAAAGGCCGCGGCGATCATTGCCCGCAAATCATCGACGCGCATGCCCATCGGATCAGCCCTGCTTGTCCATGAACTGGCGCCGTGCCTCGACCGCCTTGTCGTTCAGCGCGGCGCGGATTTCGGCGTCGCTGATCTCGACCTGCGCCGCGGTCAGGTCGCCCGCGAGCTTGCGGATGACATCTTCGTCGCCCGCTTCCTCGAAATCGGCCTGCACCACCGCCTTGGCATAAGCGTCGGTCTCTTCGGGGGTCAGCCCCATGCGCGCGGCGGCCCATTCGCCGACCAGTCGATTGCGCCGCGCGGTGATGCGGAACTGCACCTCCTGATCGCGGGCGAATTGGGCCTCGAAGGCGCGTTCACGATCGTCGAATCCGCTCATATTGTCCTCACGGGTTTGAAACTGTCGCCTTGCAGATAGGTTGCGCGCCCCACCGGTGCAAGCGACCTGTGCCGCTGATCACTTCCCTTTTACAAGCGAAGGGGTTAGGGTCGGGACGAGGGAATGGGTCGCACCGCAGCAATGAAGACTGCGCCTTGCCACGATTAAGTCGGCAGGGCGCCTCTGGCCTTGTGTTTGGGGAATTGGTGATGACCGTTCGACGTCCGTTTTGCCTGCCGATTCTGGCCGCGCTCGCGTTCGCAGCGCCCGGAGCCGCGCAAGCGCAGGGCACCGACCCCACGCTGCGCGACAGTTTCTCGATCGGTGATCAGGGCGGTTCGCTGTGCGCCGTACAAGCGACCGTGCGCGACGCAGTCATCGACGGCATGTTCGATCGCGCCTGGGTGATCCTGTGCCGCGACGCCAGCCAGCCCGTCGGATATGTCCGTATGCTCCGCGCCGGCCCCGACGCCGCCAAAGCGCGGATCGAGCGCGGCCGCGCCGACACGATCACCTGCGCCGCCGACGGAACCTGCACCGTCAAGGACAGCAGCGTCGTATGGCAGACGCGGATCGAGAGTGACGGCAATACGGCGTACACGGTCGAGGGCTTTGCCGCCTATGGCGACGCACTCAACCTCGCGCTCGAATCGATCCGGCAGCGCAAGGTCGTCCCCGGCGTGATCAAGGTCGCCACCACGTCGGTCGGCGCCAACGACGGCTTTGCCCGTACCCTGGCCGGGGCAATCGACGTCGACAAGGCATTGGCCGAAGGATACCGGCGCAACCACAGCGGCGATTATGCCGAAGCCGCCGAATTTTTCGAAACCCTGTCGCGCCGCACCCAGGACGATGAGGCGGCCGCCGACATCGATCCGACCGAATTCACCCTGAACCGCGCGCTGCAACGATCCAACCTCGGCGAGTTTGGCGAAGCCGAACGGCTGTTCACCGAAGCCGAGGCTGTTCCGACCAGCGACCCCGTCCAGCTGCGCCTGCGCCGCAATTTCCGCGCCATCAACGCCTTGAACCAGCGCGACTACGACGGCGCGGCCGAATTGTTGCAGCAACCGGTTGCCCCGCTGACCAACGCGGTCACCGTCGATGGCGCCAGCATCACCCTCACCCCGACGATCGTCGCCGGGGTCAACAGCGGCAGCAATGCGCGCGCCGTCCAGCAAGGATCGGACCGCGAACGGCTGACCCCGCTCGAACGCGCCCAGATCATCGATGCGCAGGCGGTCCACTTGCTCGGCACCGTCGAGCGGCTGCGCGGCAATGGCGCGGCGGCCAAGGCGGCGCAGATCAAAGGCCTTTCCGACGCAGTCGCGGTGCGCGAAGGCCGGGTGACCTCGATCGTGCGGCTGCGCTCGCAGATGCTGGGCGAGCTTGCCCTCGCCGAAGAGGCGCTGGGCGACGTCGCCGCCGCCGATGCACGCTTTGTGGAATCGGTGAATGCGCTCGCGGTCGAATATCCCGAAACCAATGCGCTTGCTTCGGCGCGCGCGCGCTACGCCGCCTTCCTGACCCGCCATGGCCAGGACGACAAGGCGCTGACCATCTATCGCGAAGTCGTCACCGCACTCGCGGGGTCGCAACGTTCGACCACCGGCATGGCGAACATGATGGCGCCCTATTACCGGCTGCTCGCCAGCCGCGCGGCGACCGATCCGACTGCGGTCAGCGATTTCTTTGTCGCCAGCCAGTTGCAGGTCCGCCCCGGCGTCGCCGACACCCAGGCGGTGCTGGCGCGCGAATTGTCGAGCGGCAGCGACGATGGCGCGCGGCTGTTCCGTCAGGCAACGACGCTGAACCGCGATATCGAGCGCGCCCGGATCGAGGATGCGCGGCTCGGCCAATTGCCGGTTTCGCCGGAAATCAATGCGCTGCGCGCCGATCTGAAGACCCAGCTCGACAATCTGTCGTTCCAGCAGGCCGAAACGATCGTCGCGCTGGGCGCCTTCCCGCAATATCGCGTTGTGGCCCCCGGCAAGCTCGACCTGAACGAGTTGCAGCAGGTGCTGCGCCCCGACGAAGCCTATCTGAAAATGCTCGTCGTCAGCGATTCCGTCTATGCGATGCTGATCGAGCCCGGCGGCGCGCAGCTGTGGAAATCGGACATCAGCGCCGGGGCGCTCGACACCGCGGTCGACACAATCCGCTCGACGATCTCGATCTTCGAAAATGGCCGCCGCGTGACCTATCCCTTCGATGCGGCGACCGCGTACAAGCTTTACGGCCAGTTGTTCGCGCCCGTTGCAGCCAAGCTGCCGACCGTCGCGCACCTGATCTTTGAACCCGACGGTGCCATGTTGCGGCTGCCGATCAACTTGCTCGTCACTGCCGACACCGGGCTTGCGGCCTATGAACAGCGGCTGCTCGATCCCGACGCCGATCCGTTCGACATGCGCCAGGTGGCGTGGCTCGGGCGCACGACGCGGCCAAGCACCGCGGTCTCGACGCTCGCGTTCCGCAATGCGCGGCAGGCGGCCCCCTCCAAGGCCGCCAACCAATATTTCGGGCTGGGCCAGAACCTGCCCGTGAATGGCACGACGCTGCCCTCGCTCGGCTCCCGTGGTGCGGTGAGCGGCAGGGCCAGCGTCGACGGCAATTGCCAGTGGGACGTGTCGCAATGGGCGCGGCCGATTTCCGCGGACGAACTGGTGACCGCGCGCAATGCGATGGGCGGCGACGCGGGGACGCTGCTGACTGGCGGCGCGTTTACCGACAGCGCGGTCAAGACCCGCACCGACCTCAGCGACTATCGCATCATCCATTTCGCGACCCACGGGCTCGTGACCGCCCCGCGCCCCGCTTGTCCTGCGCGCCCGGCGCTGATCACTTCGTTCGGTGACGGCGATTCGGACGGGCTGTTGACCTTCCAGGAAATTTTCGACCTCAAGATCAACGCCGATCTGGTCATTCTGTCGGCGTGCGACACCGCGGGCGCGGCATCGGTCGCGGCGACCCGCGAAGCCGGGCTGTCGGGCGGCGGCAATGCGCTCGACGGGCTGGTCCGCAGCTTTATCGGCGCCGGCGGCCGTTCGGTCATCGCCAGCCATTGGCCGGCACCCGACGATTTCGACGCGACCAAGCGACTGATCGGCGGGCTGTTCGGTGCCGCGCAGGGTACCAGCGTCGCCGACGCGATGTGGGGGACGCAGATGCGGCTGATGGACGACAAACAAACGTCGCATCCCTATTATTGGGCGGGCTTCGCGATCATCGGCGACGGCGGCCAGCCGCTGCTGCACAGCGGCGCGGCCACCGCTGCCGCACCCATCGGGGAGGTCGCTGGCCGCGCCGCCCGCTAATCCGATGACGCTGACCGACACCACACTACCCGCGGCTGATACGGTTGCGCCCGAAGGCCAGCGGCCCGCGGTGCCGCTGGGTAAACGTGTGCGTCGGATGGTCATGCAGCTTGGCCCGTCGCGGCTGGCGGCGACCATCCTGTTCCTGATCGTCGCCATTCTGATCGCACGCTTCAGCTGGCAGATGCCGTTGGTCGATGCCGCCGAGCGCGCGCTGTACGACGCGCGCGCGACGCTGATGGCCCCGCATGTGGAACAGGACAAACGCATCGTCCTGGTCACCTATAATGACGAAACCCTGTTCAACACCGGCATCCGATCGCCGCTCGACCGCACTCTGCTCGCCAATGCGCTCGGTAATATCGACCAGATGGGCGCGAAGGCGATCGGCATCGATATCGCGTTCGATTCGCCGCGCCCCGATGACGAGGTGCTGAAAACGCAGCTACGCGCGATGACGACCCCGACCTGGCTCGCCTATGCCGAGCAGGCGAGCAATCCGAACACGATCTTTTACGAGCAGCAGAAGTTCCTCGAAACCTTCATCGCCGCGGTCGCGACCGACAAGACGAAGCCGACCAGCGTGTTGTTCCGCACCGACGACGATAGCGTGATCCGCAACTGGCCCGACCGGCCCAAAGACCTGCCGCCGCTGATGGCCAATGCGATGGCGCCGGTCGATCCCGCTTACGGGAATTTCCGGGGCAATATCCGTTTCCTCGTCCCCGCCCGCGCCGCGAAAGGACAGGAAGAGCCGGTATTTTCCAACATTCCGATCGACAGTTTCGCGATCCCGATGGACGATGAAACACGCGCCGCCTTCGCCGAAAGCATCAAGGGCCGCTACGTCCTGATCGGCGGCGACATCATCGACAACGATCAGTTCAACACCCCGCTCAGCCGCTTCACCGATCCGATCACCGGCCAGCACGAAACGATGATCGGCTTGGAAGTTCACGCCCATATGCTGGCGCAACAGCTCGACAATGCATGGTCGCGGCCGCTCGCCGGTCCGGTGCTGTGGATCCTCGCCATCCTGATCGTGCTCGCAGGCGGGTTGACCAGCCTGATCGACCTGCGCGCGCGCTGGGTCGCTCTCGCCTTTTTGGGGCAAATGGCCTTTTTCATCGCCTTCCCCTTCTGGCTCCAGGGTCGCGGCGTCGATACCACCACCCTGCCAACCTTTGGCTGGGCGATCGGCTGGCTGTTCGGCTATGCTGCGGTTGGCACCGCAGCGCGCACCGTGGGCTCGCGCCAGCGCGCCTTTGCCCAATCGGCGCTCGGCAAATATCTACCCGCCGACGTCGCCGCCCAGATCATGCGCGATCCCGACCAGCTGTCGCTGCACGGCGAGCGGCGCAACATCTTCTGCGTCTTCACCGACCTCGAAGGGTTTACCAAGCTCAGCCACGCGGTGACGCCGGAAACGGTGGCGCGGCTGCTCAACGCCTATCTCGACCGCTTGTCCGACATCGTGCTCGACCATGGCGGGACGATCGACAAGTTCGTCGGCGATGCCGTCGTCGCCTTTTGGGGCGCCCCGCTCAGCCGCCCCGATGACGGACCAAAAGCCGCCGCCGCCGCCCTCGCCATGTACGAAGCGGGCGAGAAATTCCGTGTCGACCTGGCCGAGGGTGTGCCGCCGCTGGGCATGACGCGCGTCGGGCTGCACGTCGGCGATGCGATCGTCGGCAATTTCGGCGGCGAAGGACGCATCCAATATACCGCGCTCGGCGACGCCATGAATACGGCTTCGCGGCTTGAGGCGGCCAACAAGGCGCTCAAGACCGGCGTGCTGATCTCGGCCGAAGCCGCGGCGCGGTCAGATCGCGATGATCTGATGCCGATTGGGCGAGTGACGCTACGCGGCCGGGCGCAGCCGGTCGATGTCCTCACCCCGCGCCCCGATCTCACCCCCGATCAACGCGCCCGCATCGCCGCGATGGTCGCGGCGCACACCGCGGGCGATAAAAATGCCTATGTGATGGGCGCCACAGCGCTGGTTGCCGAATTTAGTCAGGATGCAGCCATCATGTTCCTGATAGAACGTCTGAACAATACCGAAAAAGGAGAAAGCTATGTCCTTTCCTGATCTGCCCATGCGCCGCCTCAGCCTTACTGCCGCCGCCACTGTCATGGCGGTGGCCGTCGTCGGCACCGCTGCCGCGCAATCGATGGTCGTCCGTTCGACCGGGCCTTCGGCACCCAAATATCCGACCGGCGCCAAGCTGAAATCGAGCGACAAGCTGACGCTGGTTTCGGGTGACAAGGTTGTGTTGATGCAGGCGGGTAAGACGCGCACCCTGTCCGGCCCCGGCACCTTTGGCGCCAGCGGCACGATCCAGACCAGCCAGTCGATGAGCGGCACCGTCACGCGGATGCTCGCCAAGGGGCCGACCACGCGCTCGCGCGGCGGATTTTCGCGCGGTCCGAACGATCCTGTGCCTGTCGAAGCGCGCGCCCCCAATCTGTGGTTGCTCGACTATCGCGAAGCCGGCACCTTTTGCGTCGTCGATCCGGCGACGCTGATGCTGTGGCGCCCGAATATGGAAGGCGACACCGCGCTGGAAATCGAAAGCGCCGGCAAAAAAACCACCGTCGCGATCGTCGATGGCGCCAATTTCCGCAAATGGCCGACCGACGTGCTGCCGGTGCAATATGGCGTCGATTATCGCCTGTCGGGTGGCGGCCTGACCGCACCGATCAAGGTCCGTTTCGCGGCGCTGGCAAATGCGCCCGACACCGTGGAGGGATCAGTCGATATGTTGATGGCCAAGGGCTGCGCACCGCAGCTCAACCGGCTGGTCGATGCCATGTCGGACGCCGAAGCCGGTTGAGGCGAATGGATTCGGCTGGGCATTGAACCCGGCCGAGCCATCTGATACAAATCAGGCGAAAATCTGCCGAACCAACATCGGCAGAACCTTTCCTTGGGTCGAACAATTCGCGCTGCCGGTTTCCGGCAGAGCTTTATGAATTTCCGCACCGCGATTTCGCGGCCGCGTTCGTACTTAAGGGGTGGTGATGATTACGGGGGATTTGGGGTATATTGCGCGCGTGCGGCTGAAACGGGTCGCGCTGCGCCGAAACTTGATTGGGTCGGCGGCGCTGATCGCGGTCGCGATGCCCGCCGCGGCACTGGCCCAGGCCACGCCGCAGATTCCCACCCGCGAGGAAATTCAGCAGCCGACGCTGACGCCGCTGACCCCGCCCAATGAACAGGTGGTATCCGCCGAGGACGGAATCGAGCGCGCGCCCTGCCCGCTCGGCAATCCCGAATTTTCCAGCGTCCGCATCACGCTGCGCGGGGTCGAATTTTCGAGCGTCGAGGGCATTGATACTGCGATGCTGGCGTCCAGCTGGTCGGACAAGGTCGGACAGGATCTGCCGATTTCGGTTGTCTGCGACATCCGCGATCGCGCCGCGACGATGCTGCGCGCGCGGGGCTATCTCGCCGCCGTCCGCGTCCCGCCGCAGACGATCGACGACGGCATCGTGCGGCTCGACATTCTCGCCGCGCGCATGTCGCGCATCGAGGTGCGCGGCGATGCCGGTGCCAACGAACCGCTGCTGCAACGCTATCTCGCGCGCCTCAACGACCAGCCAGTGTTCAACATCGTCGATGCCGAACGTTATCTGCTACTGGCGCGCGACATTCCCGGGCTCGACGCACGGTTGACGCTGCGCCCCGGCAGCGCGCCGGGCGAAGTGGTCGGCGAAGTCACCGTGGCGCGCACTCCCGTCCTGTTCGACTTCAACGCCCAGAATTTCGGCTCGCGCGACGTTGGACGCTGGGGCGGCGTGGCGCGCGTCCGCTTTGCCGGGCTGACCGGAATGGGCGACCTGACCACCGCCAGCTTCTATTCGACCCCCGATTTCGACGAGCAGCAAGTCGTCCAGCTGGCACACGAATTCCGCGTCGGCGGCGAGGGACTGCGCTTTGGCGCCAGCTATACCTATGCCTGGACGCGCCCCGACATCGCGGCTTTCCCGATCAAATCGAAAACGCAGATTGCCAGCCTCTTTGCGTCCTATCCGGTGACGCTGACGCAGGCGCGGCGTTTCACCATCGGCGGCGGGCTCGACCTGATCGATCAGGACATCGGGCTGGGCGGCGTGCCGATCAACCGCGACCGCTTGCGCGTGTTCAACCTGCGCGCCGATGCCAGCTGGATCGATCCCGCCTCGGTCGCCGGCCGCAGCGGCTTCAGCCCCAGCGAACCGCGCTGGGCTTTGTCGACCTCGCTCGAAGCGCGGCGGGGGGTCAATTTCCTGGGGGCGAGCGACGATTGCGGCCCCGGCGGCGCGACCTGTTTCCTGCCCGGCGCGGTGCCGCTGACCCGCGTCGAGGGCAAGCCTGATGCGTTCCTGCTCCGCGCCAATGCGCTCGCCGAATGGCGGCCGCACAAATTGTTCACCCTGTCTGCTGCGCCGCGCGCGCAATGGGCGAGCGATCCGCTGCTCGCCTATGAAGAGTTTTCGGGCGGTAACTTCACCGTCGGACGCGGCTTCGATCCCGGCACGATCATCGGCGACAGCGGCGTCGGCGTCGCGCTGGAGGCGCGCTACGGCTCGTTCGTCCCCGCCAACACCAAGGCGTTCGCGGTCCAGCCCTTCGCCTTTTTCGATGCGGCGTGGGTGTGGAACAAGGATACGGCCTTTAACGGCCTCAATCCGCAGAAACTCTATTCAGCAGGCGGCGGGATGCGCGTTGCCTATGGCGACGTCGCGCGGCTTGACGTGACAATGGCGGTGCCGCTCAACCGTGGCGGCTTCCTGACGCAAAAGCCCGACCCGCGGCTGCTGGTGTCGCTGACGACCCAATTTGGCGTGAAGGCGCGCTGACCCATGACGATTTCATCGAGGATCACTGACATGCGTGCCACCGCAACCCCTTTCACGACCCGAAGCGGTAAGCGACGCCTGCTCGAAAGCTGTGCGATCACGGCCGGCTTGATGGCGCTCGCTTATGGTGGGCCGGCGTTGGCGCAGGTCAACGGCACCGGCACGATCGTCACTGGCGGCGTCGGCAGCTCGATCAACAACAATGCGGGCACCAATACCACCACAGTGAATGTTACCGCCAATCAGACCATCATCAATTGGGTTCCGACCGACACCGCTACAACAGGCGGAGCGATTGATTTCCTGCCGACCGGTGAAAACTGGAACTTCACGGGATCGGGCAGCTACATCGTTCTCAACCGTTTCGTGAACGGCGGCGGCGGATCGCTCAGCCGTCAAATCGCCCTCAACGGCACGGTCAACAGCGTCGATTTTGCCACATCGGGCGGGCGCGGCGGCAACATCTGGTTCTACAACGCCGGCGGCATCCTGATCGGCGCCACGGGGGTCATCAATGTCGGCAGCCTAGTGCTGACCGCCAATGATATCTTCACGACCGACGGCCTGCTCGGTCCGTCGGGCGAAATCCGCTTTCGCGGCGCATCGGGCAGCACGTCGAGCGTGACCGTCGCGGCGGGTGCCGCGATCAACGCCAACAACGCCTTCGACCCCGGCAGCAGCTATGTTGCGCTGGTCGCGCCGCGTATCGTTCAGGCTGGCGCCGTCCGCGTCGACGGATCGGTTGGCTATGTTGCCGCCGAGCAGGCGGACATCCGCATCAACAGCGGGTTGTTCGACATCAATGTGACTGTCGGCGCCGAAGGCGGCAACGTCATCACGCATACTGGCACGACGACCGGCCCCGCGCACCAGCAGAATGATACCGACCAGAGCCGTATCTACATGGTCGCTATGCCCAAGAATGACGCCGTCACCATGCTGGTGTCGGGCCAGGTCGGCTATGACGATGCGGTGTCGGCGCAGACCGATGCCGACGGCGCGGTGCGCCTGTCAGCCGGATACAACATCTTCAACGGCGAGCTGGGTTCGACCCCGGTGAACGCCACCGCGGCGAACATTGCGGTCAACGACACGTTGTTCCGCAGCAGCACCTATGCCCGCGCCAGCGGCGCTTTCCTGGCCCAGCCGTTGCAACAAGTGCCGGCCGAGGGGCCATCAACCTTTTTGCCGCCGCCCCATGTGGGCCGCGTCGTCGTTCAGGGTGACGGCACCTTCATCGGCGACGCCAGCGCCACCATCAACGTCGGCGCCGGGCAGATCGTCGGCGCGACCGGCAATCTGACCCTGTCGTCCAACGGCGCCAATGGCGCGCCCGGCAGCGCCGCCGTGAACGTGACCAGCGGACAGCTGCTGACCGGTGGCACGCTGGCGGTTCTGGCCGGCGGTCAAATCGACGCCACGACGGGCAACAGCAGCGCTGGCGACGCCACCTTCACTATGACCGGCGGTCTGGTCCAGCTCGGAAATCTGTTCGTCGGCGCGGATGCCGCAGCGGACATCGGAACCGATGGCACCGCCGGAACCGGCACCGGCGGGACCGCGACGATCGCCCTGCTGGGCGGCGTATTGAACAGCGGCTCGGTCACGGCTTCGGCGACCGGCACCGGTGGCACCGGCCCCAATGGCAGCGACGACAATTCTTCGAACATCATTCCCGGCGGCATCGGCGGGACCGGCGTCGGCGGCAGTGCGTCGATCGTGATCGACGGGGCGGTGGTTACGGCAACCGGCGCCGTCGCGGCTTATGCCGATGGTCAGGGCGGCGCAGGCGGCAATTTCAGTGCCTTTAGCGGCATCGCCGATGCGGGCGGACTAGGTGGCAACGGTCAGGGCGGCATCGCGACGATCGACATGATATCGGGAACGCTCAACACCGGCGATCTGATCGCCGGCGCGGGCGGGTTCGGCGGCGACGGCGGCAATGTCTTTGCGTCGAGCAGTTCGGGCTCGGTGACGGGCATCGGCATCGGCGGCGACGGTGGCAGCGGTCAGGGCGGCATCGCGACGATCAACCTGAACGCGGCGGTCAATGCGTTGGGAACGGTGGCCAGCATCGCGGCTGGACAGGGCGGCGATGGAGGCTTTGGGCTGCTCGGCGGCAGCGGCGGCGACGCGCTGGGTGGACTGGCCCAAGTCATCGTAACCGATTTCGACGCCGGTTCGCTGTTCGTCAACGTCGATGCCTCGGCGCTGGGTGGCAGCGGTGCATTCGGTAACAATGGCGCGGGTGGCAATGGCGGCAACGCGACGGGCGGTACCGGCCGCATCGAAGCGACAGGCGACAACGGTCTCGTAACGCTCGATCAGGCCAATTTCCAGATCGACGGCACCGGCGGCAGCGGCGGCAGCGCGGGTTCGTCATTCTTTGGCGCCGCAATGGTCGGCGCAGCGGGCGGCAACGGCGGATCCGGTCGTGGCGGCACGCTGGAAATCGTCGCTAGCAGCGGCGCGACCGTCATTCTTGAAACCGACAGCGGCGGGCTTGTCTCGCTCGCCAGTAACGGGACCGGCGGCAACGGCGGCTCTGGCGCGTTCAACGGCTTTGGCACCGGGTTTGTCGGCGGCGACGGCGGCGACGGCGGCGCTGCAACCGGCGGAACCGTGCGCCTGTTCGCCAATGGCGGCACGATCGCATCCAACGGCAGCCCCGTCACCATCACGGTCGGCGGGACGAGCGGCGACGGCGGCTTCGGCGGCACCGGGACCAGCGGCAATGGCGCAGCGGGCGCGGTTGCGCAAACCACCGGCGGCCGGGCGCTGATTGAGGCGGCAGGTTCGGAAACCGCCGCGCTGGTCAACCTCGGGGTCACGACGATCGCCGCCAATGGCGATGTCGCGGGCCGTATCGAAATGCGCACCTCTGGAAGCGCAGCGGTCCGCATGACCAGCCTGACCGCCGCAGCCTTGGGCGATGCCCCGCCGACCAACAACGACACCGACGAAGCCCCAGCGGGCATCTTTTTTGCTGCGAGCGGCGGCACGATCGCCACGACCGGCAACATGTCGCTGACCACCGACAGCTCGTTCGGCGTCTATGCGCGGTCGAACGGCACCGTCAGCGCCGGCGGCAGCCTGACGATCGACGCGGGCGATCAGATCGACATCCGTCACGATGCCCGCGAAGGCACCGCGCCGACACTTCAGGCCGTCGGTAATCTTACCGCAACCGCGGGAAGCATCAGCGGCGCGCCGGGCAGCTTACTGGGTGCAGGCGGCACCCTGTCGCTGACCTCGACGCTGGGGGCGATCGGGGTCGATCGGCTCGACGGCAACAATATCGTCATCACCGCCGCGGGCGCGGCATCGGTCGAACATGCCGAGGCCGACAATGATTTCACCGCCACCGCGGCCAGTTTCCGCACCGGGCTCAATTCGATCATCACCGGCGGCGACATCGTCGTCACCTCGCCCGGCGCGGTCGATCTGGGCAATTCGACGGCGGGCGGCTTCGTCCAGGTCAACGGCCAGTCGATCGTCTTCAACAACATCGACGCTGGATCATCGGTATCGCTGACCGCGACCGGCAATGTTGCAGGCGCCGACGGGATCAGCGGCGGATCGATCGATGCCGGGGGCAACGTCAACCTGCTGGCGACGCGCATCGCGATCACCGGCACGATCACCGGCGCATCGTCCCTGTTTGCGACCAGCAGCGCCGGACCGATTGCGATCAATCTGGCGACGATCGCCGATGACATTGCCATTTCGGCGCGCGGCGACATCACCGGCACCTATAATGCGGTCGGCAATATCCGGCTGCGCTCGGGCGCCAACATCAATGCGTCGGCCAACGCCACCGGCTTTGAAAGTTCGAGCAGCGGCCCGCCGATCGCGGCGAGCGTGTTCGCCGATGCGGTCGGCAATGCCACCCTCGCCAACAGCAGCGCGACGGGCATGTTCGGCGTCAACGCCGGCGGATCGGCTTCGCTCAGCGGGGTCAATGCGGGCGAAGACATCTTGGTGCTGGCGGGAACGACCGCCACGCTGACCAACCTGACCGCAGGCGACGATCTGACGGCGATCGCTGCCGGGGGGATCATCGCCAATGGCCTCGCCACCACCGGTGCCGGACCCGATAGCGCGACGCTGACCTATCGTCCCCCCAGCCCGGTCGGACCCGGGGGGTTCCAGATCAACACCTCGCCGCCTGACCAGTCGAACATCGTGCTGACCGCGTCGGCGGGAAATATCGGCGGCGGCAATATCGATGCGTTCGACAATCTGACCCTGACCGCGTCGGGCGCCGTGACCACCACCGGCACGCTGGGATCGGGCCTGGCGACGCGCATCTCCGGCGACAGCATCGCTTTTGCCGGGATCGACGCGGGAAGCACGGTCGATCTCTCGGCCGTGGGCGCCATTACCGGCACCAACATCGCTGCGGGCGGCGACATCAATGCGTTCGGTGACAGCATTGCCCTGACCGGCGCCGTCACCGGCGACGCGTCCTTCTTCGCCTTTGGTCTCGGCGGCCCGGTAGCGGTGAATCAGGCGAACGTCGCAGGGACGATTTCGATCTTCGCCGACGGCGACCTGACCGGCACCTTTGTCGCGGGCGGCGACGTCCGACTGAATTCGAACGCCAATGTCACCGCATCGGCGACGGCCAACGGCGGTTATGTCGATGGCAACGGCGGCATCGCGCAGGGCAATGTGTTCGTCGAAGCGGCGGGCAATGCCGCGCTGACCAACAGCGCCGCGGCGCGCATGTTCGGGGTCAGCGCCGACGGATCGGCGACGCTGACGGGCGCCAGTGCGGGCGAAGACTTGCTCGTCATCGCCGGCACAAATGCCGCGCTCAGCGGCGTGACCGCGGGCGACGATGTCGACGTCCGCGCCGCTGGCGAGCTGACCGCCACGGGGGTTCGCGCCACCGGAACGGGCGCCGACACCGCCATACTCGGCTTTGTCGGAGGCAGCGGCTTTACGATCGGTTCGGGCGAAGGCGTCTCGGCGACAAACGGCGCCGACATCATCCTCTCCGCCGGCGGGCCGATCACCGCGTCGACCCTGTCCGCCGCCGACGATATTCTCGTCACGACGACCGGCGCCATCGCGATCAACGGCGCGACGACGCTGGGCCAGGGCGCCATCGGCGGCAGCAGCGACATTCGCACGCAAGGCGGCAACACCGCGCTGGCCGGGCTGAGCGCCTTTACCGACGTGCTTGTCACCGCAACCGGTACGCTCGACGCCACCGGCACCGTCGCAGCGGGCCGCAACATCGCGATCACCGCCGCCGCCGCCAATCTGACGACGCTGGCCAGCCCCGGCGGCGCATTCATCACCACCCTTGACGCTGGCGGTAACCTGTCGCTCGTCACCTCGGGCGACATTCAGGGTGGCAGCGTGCGCGCTGGGGGCGACCTGACCCTGACCGGCGCGCGTATCGACATCACCCGCGCCCAGACCACCGGCACGGGTCCGTTGACCCTCACCGGGACAAACGGCGTCAATGCCACCAATATCCAGGCGGGCGGCGCGACGCTGCTCAATGCCAGCAACGGCGCGGTCACGTCCGACGGATTGCTCTCGGTCGGCCCGGTGACCGTGACCGGCAACAGCATCAATCTGGACACCGGCGGCAACATTGTCTTTGCCGTCCTCGACGCCGATGTTGGCGACGCGGTGGTGACCAACAGGTCGGGGACGCTGACGATCACGTCGAGCGTCGTCGCCGGTCGAACCACGCTGACCTCTGAAAACGGCAATGACATCATCATTTCAGGGTTGGCCGCGAACGCTGCCGACATTTCGGCTGAGGGCGATATCGTCGTCAACGGCGTGCTGACCGCGCGGAATATCTCCTTGCGATCGAACGACATCATCATCGGCAGCGGCGCCCGCGTCGGCACCGCCGGCAGTACCGAGGGGCTGTCGATCGAGAATAATGACGTGTTCAGCCAGACCTTCGTCGGCGGCACGGGGACGCGCAATGGCTTCCACCTCGACGCCAGCGAGCTGACCCGATTGTTCGGCACCGACATCGAAATCTTTGCCCCCGATGTTCAGGTCGTGAGCGGTGCATCGGTCGGCAGTAGCGCGCCGCCCGATATCATCGTCGACAGCTTTACGCTGGCCGGAGGCGCCGCCGGTTCAAACCTTGGCGCCAATGGCGCGCTGACGATAACGACCCCGGGCAAGATGCGCGTGATCGGCAATGTTCAACTGACCGGATTGTCCGATACCAACGCGCTGAACCTGTTCGCCGACGACGCGCTAGAGGTCATTTTGGGCCAGGGCACCGTGCGGCTGGTCAACGGCACCAACGCCGCCGGACAGCTCAACATGGTATCCGACGACATCATCGTCGCAACCACCGCCGCGATCAACGATGTCGGCGCGGCGACGACGACCGACGCGATCGAAGCGCGCCTCGCGCAAAACGACGGGGTGCTGCTCGACGAAGGATCGCTGTTCGCACGCGGTATCCGCGCCGATGTGATCCGCGGCTTCTATGTCCAGAACAGCGGCAGCGGCACCGAATTCGCCAATCGCCGCGGACTGACCTTTGGCGCGGGCGGGCTCAACGTCCTGACCGAAGGCAGCGGTTCGCGGATTGTCATCAACGGGGTCCAGCTGGGTGCGACCGGTCAGGTAACCGGGCTCGACACCATCCCGCTGCTGACCATCGGCGGATCGGCGCCGTCGGCGGGCGGTTTCGACCCGCGCTCGACCTTCAACGGCTGTCTGATCGGCAATGTCGCCAGCTGCTCGGCCGTCAGCTTCGACTTCGAAAACAGCTTCCCGGTCCAGGACGTCATCGAGGATGAGGCCGATGCCGAGGATGAGGATGGCAACGGCCAGAGCCTGCCGGTGCCGTTAATCACGATGCGCGATCTCGATCCGCTGAGCGGCGAACCTTTGCTCGACGATCCGGTGACGGGTGCAGGCAACGACGATCTGTGGACGCCGACCGAGCAGCCATAAGGCTTTCGGTTGACGGAGCCGCTTGGGGCGGGGCATGGGCGCAGGTATGACCGACGCCCATGCCCCGCAACCGCTGATGCTGTTCAACAGCCTGACGCGCAGCCTTGAGGAATTTACGCCCGTCCACCCCGGTGAGGCGCGCGTCTATAGCTGCGGCCCGACGGTCTATAACTATCCGCACATCGGCAATATGCGCGCCTATGTCTTTGCCGACACGCTGGGGCGCACGCTGTCGTTCAAGGGCTACAAGCTCACCCACGTCATCAACATCACCGACGTCGGCCATCTGACCGACGACGCCGATGCGGGCGAGGACAAGATGGAGAAGATGGCGGCCGAAAAGGCGCAGTCGATCTGGGACATCGCGCGCCACTATACCGAGGCCTATTGGGCCGACATCAAGGCGCTGAATATCCGCCAGCCGGCGCACTGGTCGATCGCCACCGATTACGTGCCGCAGATGATCGAGTTTGCGAAGGCGATCGCCGACAAGCATTGCTACGAACTCGACGGCGGCCTCTATTTCGACACAACGACCGTCGCCCACTACGGCGCCCTCGCACGCGCCAAGACCGAGGATGGCGAGGGCCGCATCGACGAAGTCGAGGGCAAGCGCCACGCCGCCGACTTCGCAATCTGGCGCAAGACTCCCGCAGGCGAGAAGCGCCAGATGGAATGGGATTCGCCCTGGGGCAAAGGCGCCCCCGGCTGGCATCTCGAATGCTCCGTGATGTCTGAAGCCCTGCTCGGCTTTCCGTTCGACATCCACACCGGCGGCATCGACCACCGCGAGATCCACCACCCGAACGAGATCGCGCAAAATCAGGCACACAGCTGCTCTGATGCGAGCGGCGCGCGCATCTGGATGCACAATAATTTCCTGATCGAACGCAGCGGCAAGATGAGCAAGAGCGCGGGCGAATTCCTGCGCCTGCAATTGCTGATCGACAAAGGCTATCACCCGCTGGCGTACCGCCTGATGTGCCTGCAGGCGCATTATCGCAGCGAGCTGGAGTTTTCGTGGGAGGGGTTGGGTGCTGCTCAGACGCGCCTGAAGCGCTTGGTGATGCGTGTAAGGAATATGATTGAAGGACCGGAATCAACACAGAATCTCCCGCTAGCGCCGGAAGGGATTCAGGATGAAGTCATCCGCCGTCTCGTGCAGGCCGCAAGCGAGCAAATGTCCGATGATCTCAATACGCCGACCTGCCTGACATTTGTTGAAGAGATTGCTGAGCTAAAAAGCGGCTCGGCGACCGATAAGCTCGGCGCCCTTTTACAAATTGATAATATTCTGGGGCTGAGCTTACTTCGCATTACCCGCGCAGACCTCCGCATCCGACCAAAAGCCGCCACCATCACCGAGGCGGAAATCGAAGCTGCCCTCACCCGCCGCAAGGAAGCGCGCGCCGCTAAGGACTTCGCCACCTCCGACAAACTCCGCGACGAGCTCGCCGCCGCGGGGGTCGAGGTGATGGATGGCGACCCGCTCGGTTGGGACTGGCGGCTCGACCTCAATTAGAACGTGATCGAGTTGGACTGACACACCGCTTTCCTTGTCTCGTCATCCCGGCGAAGGCCGGGATCTCGCCGGTGCATCACCCCTACACGGTGAGATCCCGGCCTTCGTCGGGATGACGATTCAATCGGGAATGATCGCGCTTTAAAGGCTTGTCCCGGCCTCGCGGGCTGCTAACTTCGTTGCATGTCGCAACTGATCTGCTGGCTGCTCGTCGGTCTTGTCCATCTGATCCCCGCGCTCGCGCTGGTCCGCCCGGCGTTGATCACGCGGCTCTATGGCGTCGCGCCGGACAGCCCGATCTTCCTGCTGATGCACCACCGCGCGGCGCTGTTTTTCGCCGTGCTCGTCGCCTGCGTCTGGGCCGCGTTCGACCCCGGCGGGCGCAAGCTCGCGACCTTGCTCGCCGCCATCTCGATGCTCAGCTTCCTGTTTCTCTATCAATCCTATGGGCGCCCCGCGCAGCTCACCACCATCGCGCTTGTCGATCTGATCGGCCTTATCCCGCTCGCTTGGGCAGGCTGGCACGCATTTCAGCAGTAGGAAATCTATGACCAAGACCGTCACCGTCCTGTCGGGACTCATCCGCCCGCTCGTCGAAAACCGCCTGCCCGACTGGGTCGAACCGCGCTTTTTCCAGTCGAAGGACGAGGCGCTTGAACTCGCACCGTCCGCCGAGATCGGCTGGTTCGACATGTATGATAAAAAGGACATGGCCGCGGTGATCACCGCCGCGACCGGCCTCAAATGGCTGAACTCGATCTATGCCGGGGTCGACGGCATGCCGCTCGACCTGCTCGCCGAGCGCGGCACAATCGTCACCAACGGCGCCGGGATCAACGCGATCACCATCGCCGAATATGTCGTGATGGGGATGCTGACCGTCGCCAAGGGGTACCGCGACGTCGTCCGCGCGCAGGAGCGCCGCGAATGGTTGATGGATTCGCCGGGCAAGGTCGAATTGTTCGGGTCGAAGGCGCTGCTGCTCGGCTATGGCGCGATCGGCAAGTTGATCGAGGAGCGGCTGAAGGCGTTTGCGGTCGACGTGACCGTGGTGCGCCGCTCACCCGGCCCGAACACGCTGACTCCCGATCAATGGCGCGCAAAGCTTGGCGATTTCGACTGGGTCATCCTCGCGGTCCCCGCAACCCCCGAAACCGACGGCATGATCGGCGCCAGCGAACTCGCGGCGATGAAGCCGAGCGCGACGTTGATCAATATCGCGCGCGGCAGCGTCGTCGATCAGGACGCGCTGGTCACCGCGCTGAACGAAAAGCAGATCGCCGCCGCGTTCCTCGACGTCACGACCCCCGAACCGCTCCCCGCCGACGACCCGCTGTGGAGTCTCGACAACGCGCACATCACCATGCACCTGTCGGGCCGCGCGCAGGACAAGATGTTCGTGCGGTCGGCGCAGCGGTTTCTGGAAAATCTGGAGCGCTGGAAAAAGGGTGAAGCGGTCGAGCCGCGGGTGGATTTGACGTTGGGTTACTGATCTGGACAGAAAACGGGGAATGATATGAACAAAATTGCGATCTTATTCGGCGCGCTTGCGCTGACCGCGGCGCCCGTTGGCGCGGCCGAAAAACCGACCGCCCTCATTTACCGCGACAAGCCGGTCAACGGCTATCTCGGTGGCAACAGCGCCTTTCCAGCGGCATTCGTCGGGGCACCGCTTTGCGAGGGCGGCAAATCGGCCTCTGACGCAAGCAGCGGCTGTGTGTCGCTCAATAACGACGGAACCGGGACGTGGGAAAATGACGTCGGTCCCGGCGCGCGGCAGCCTCCGGCTCCAATCAAATGGTATGTCATTGCCGATCAGGCTGGACCGGTAACCCGTGTCAGCGACGCCGATGCCGACACCTATTTCGTCATTCTTGAATTCACCGCGCCCTATTATTCCCGGGCGGTCGGCGACATGATCGCCTTTCCTGCGCGGCACATAAAGTCAGCACCGGCGCGGGTCGTGATCGACAGCAAATATCGCAATCTCAACTAGGCGGGTGTCGGCGAAAGACGGCACTTACGCCGGCCGTTCCGCCTTCAACTCGCGGACCAGCGGCTGCAGATGCGCGTCATATTTCGCCAGCATCGTATGCGCCCCGGCAAAGTCGTAAAAGCTCACCAGTTCGCGGCCATTCCAGCGGTGGAGCGCATAGGCCGGGTCCTCGGCGACGATCATCGGGCGGTCGTCGGGGCGCTCGGCGTCGATCGGGCGCAGGTCGAGCGAGACTTGCGGCGCGGTCGATGAGCAGATGGCGACGGTGCGCCCCTCCCACGCCACGGTCACGCTGCGATGCAGGTGGCCGCAGATCAGCCCGCGGACCTGGGGGTGACGCCGCACGACGTCGGTGAAGGTCGTCACCCACGGTTCGTCGGGATGGGTGTTCATCCATTCGATGCCGCTCTCGATCGGCGGGTGATGCATCACGATATAGGTCGGCTTGGCCGGATCTTTCGCCAGCTCGGCGTCGAGCCACGCTGCGCGGGCATCGCAGAACGCGCCGCCATGGCGGCCCTCCTCCAGCGTGTCGATCGTCACCAGCCGCATTTCGGGCAGCTCGATCGTGTATTGGACAAAGCCGTTACCATCGCCAAAGCGTGGAAACTGCGCGTGGAAATTATCGCGCAAATCATGGTTGCCGACACTGGGCCACACCGGGAAAGGGCAACGTGAAAAGGCGTTGGCGAGGCGGCGATAGCTTTCTGCATCGCCGCGATCGGTGATGTCGCCGGTAGCGAGCAACAGATCGGGACGGTTTGGCCCCTCGATCAGCACATCGAGCACCTCGTCAAGGCGCTTGCGGTTGTACTCGGCCGGATTGTCCGGATCGAACCCCAAATGGATATCGGTGATCTGCGCGATCAGCACATCCGTCCCCTGCTCCGGCCCGCTGGCCCCGGTCCCAAATTATCCGCCCCGTCTTGCCGCGTGCAAAGAAGGTGTGCGCCACGTCACATTGTAAAGACCCTGCGCCCCGACGCCTGTGATCCCACTCACACCATAGCTACCACGCAGGGGTTTATTTGTGATTGCCGCGGCGTTTACCTTCCGCTGACGGTTCGGAACCCAAGGCTGACCGCCGTCGGAGTGATATTCGTGACACATCGCGCACGGCGATTCGGTCGCGGTTTCGACCTTGACCAGCCGCGCACCGCCTTCGCCGACATGGCAATCGCGGCACTGGCGCAGGCCGGGGACGAGCAGATTGGCCGATGTTTTCGACGTGGGCGCGGCGGTGTGACAATCGGCGCAGTCGGTCTCGCGGTGCGCGTCATGGTCGAACCACCCCTTTTGCAGATAGCGCGCGGTCTGGTTCACCGCGGCCACGCGCCAGCCATTCCCGGCCTGCGGGGCAAAGATAGTGTGGCAGTCATAACAGGCGCCGCCTTTCGAGAACACCGCGCGCACGGCATCCTCGGCGCGGCCGGGCCGCACTGCGACTTCGCGGAAATAGATATTGTACACCTGCCCCTCGGCATAGGCGCCGGGGCGCCGCCGCTGCATCCCGCCAAGTTGCAGCGGGCGTGCGGGCGGGGTGGAGCGATAATAAGCGGTGAGGTCGGCGACGACCTGATCGGGCTCGCCATGGCGCAAAGTGCGCGTCGTGCCGCCGACGGTTTCGAACGCCAGACTGTGACACATCGCGCAGTCGCGTTCCATTTCGACCGGCTTGACGCGCACCCCGTCGGCCTCGACGCGGTGGCAATTTTCGCATTCCAGCTTTTGTCCGAAATCATAACGGCCGCGGAAACTCGCCGCCATGCGCGCGACCCCGCCGGTCGCTTGTAGGTGAACATCGTGCGGGAATTTCAGTCCGTTATAGTCGACCGTCCCTTTGCCCGGCGCCGCGCGCGCCAGCTTGGCACTAGGAGCGGCACGGACCAGCGGGCGGAACTCAGGATGGCTGCTGCCGAAATCGGCGGCATCGGCGAGCAGCGTCGGATGCCCCGCGGTTTTCAGCCTGCCCTGCATCCCGTCGTGGCAATCAGCACAGAATTTCTGCGGCGTCGCGGGCATCGGCCCCGCGCCTTCATGCTCGGTATGGCAGTCTACGCAGCGCCCCTGCGGCCGGTTGAACACGTCCCCGACGTTCGCCAGCAACTTGTCGAACCCGCCATCGGGCGCCCGCGCGGCCAGCAACATCGCGGTCGGTGCCCCGGCGTGGGCGGTGCTCATCGTCTTGTGCTCGCCGGTGTGGCAGCTGACGCACGCCTTGTCGGTCACCGCGACGAACGGTTCGACATGGCACGACTGGCAATCGTTTTTCAGGCTGGCATGCGCGCTCGACAACGGTCCTGACAACCAAGTGCTGTCGGCGTGAAAACCGTCGGGGCGTTCGTCCATGCTCTTATAGCTGTACCAGGCCCAGATCGGCCCGACCAGAAAGGCGAGCAGCATCAGCACGCCAAACGCCCACGCGCCCATGCGCTTGCCGATCATCACGCTTTGCAGCGAAAAGGCCTTGGCCTCGTCGACATCTTTCGACGATTGCGACAGCTCGTCGATCCGCTCGACGAGCAGGATGATATTCTCGTCCTCGCGCGCGATCGTCAGGCGATGCCCGCCAAAGCGCAGCTCACCGCCCGCACCGCTGTCGATGTCGGCGACGGTTTCGGACCGGCCGTTGAGGTCGAACCCCAGCCCCTCGCTTGCGGCGACGCGAACGTGGCGACCGTCGGTGCTGCTGATCGTCGCATGATGCGGGTTCACCGCAAGATCAGCGACATGGATGATATTGCTGCCCTCGCGGCCCAGCGTGATCGTGTCGCCCGGCAACGGCTGATCGCGGACGATCTGCTTGCCCGTCTTGGTCGTCGAGATGCGGCGGAGGATAAAGCTCATCGTCCCCGCCTCACCAGTAAAAAAAGACGCTGATGATGTGCGCCGACAGCGCCGCGATCAGCGCAAAGGTCAGCGGCACATGCACATAAAGCCAGATTTCGAGCAGCGCGCGCAGCCGCAGATGCGCGCGCAGTCGCGCCAGCGCCGCGACCTTTTGCTTGAGCAGCCCCACCACCTTTTCGCGCGCTGCGGCATCACTGCTGCGCGAAGCCGCCAAGGTCCGCAGCGCCGCAGCCGTCGCGCAATGGGGATAGCGTCCACCAAGGCGCGCGACGATGCCGCCCGCGAACGGATCCTCGCCCAGCGCCGCCAGCACGGGCGCGGTATCTTCGGGGGTCAGCGGCTGGGCGGCGCTGTGCAGCTGGCGGTCGAAAGCGCGGATCGCCTCGAGCATCTGCATCTGCGTCATCTCGTCGCGGTTGTTCGACAGCGCCGCGGGCAGGGTCGCATAGACGATGACCCCGTACAGCCCCGACAGGATGACCAGCATCATCAGCGCCCACGCAAGTGTGTGGACATTCCAGCCGAGCTGGAACCCGGTGTGCCAGGTGCCGATGACGATCAGGCTGAGCCCGAGATAGACATGCGCCGACGTCCATGCCTTCAGCGACCAGTAATCGTTGGTCATCTTGCGCTTGCGATAGCCGAGCGCGGTCAGCCACAGGATCAGCCCCGCGCCGATCGTCCCCAGCGTATAGCCGTACCAGCTGCCGCCATTATGCCGCGGCGTCACATCGACCAGCGCGTAAGAGATGATGATCAGCAGGCACAGCCCACCCGAAACTTTCGCCCAGCGGAACCCCGCGTAGCGCAGGAATCCCTCATGCTTGCGTTCGCGGACGCGCTCGGTCTGGGTCGCTTTGTTGCGCCGTCGCTTGAACAGGCTTGCCATCAACCGGCGTCCTCTTCCAGCCGCGCGATCGACAGGAATTCTTCGGGCGACACGCGGATCGCGGCCCCCGTCGGACACGCCCGCACGCATGCCGGGCCGCCGGAGATGCCTTTGCACATGTCGCATTTCACCGCGATCTTCTTGGGCTTTTCATCGCCCAACTGCTTCTTCGTCCATTTGGGCGACGGCTCACCCGGACCGGGGCCGAAACCGGTGAGCAGCCAGCGCAGCAGGCTCGGCTTCTCGGGCGGCGCCGCTTCCATGCGGATCACACCATAGGGGCAGTTGCGCATGCAATTGCCGCAGCCGATGCAGCCCGGCTCCATGAACACCTCGCCATCGGGGCCACGGTGGATGACGTTCGGCGGGCAATCGGCCATGCAATGCGGATGCTCGCAGTGTCGACAGCTGGTCGGCACGTGCAGGTGGGCGAAAGTCTTGCCCGCTTCGCGATCGAGCCGCGACAAGCCCTCATGACTGTCGGCGCAGGCCTTTTCGCAATTGTCGCAGCCGACGCACAGATTCTCGTCGATCAGCAGCGCGTCGGTTGCCTCGCCCAGCCCCTCCTTCATGATGAAGCTCGCGGTGTCCGAATAGAGATCGACGGCGCTCGAATAGCTGGCTTTGCGCGATTCGATGAAGTCGTTCATCTGCGCGCGCTCGGCCACGGCGGCCTCGGTCGCGGCGCGCACCTGCGGCCGCTTGGCGAGCATATCCTTGAACTGCTGGCCCTTCAGCCGGATCACTTCGCTCGCGACCGCGGCCTTCACCGTGGCGTTGCGCGGCGCACCGCTCAGCACCGCCATCTCGCCGAAAAAGCTGCCCGCGGGCAAATAGCGCAGGAAGATCGGTTTGCCGCCGATGTCCTTCTCAACCACCATCGACCCCGAACGGATGACATAGACGTCGTCGCCCTCGTCCCCTTCGGCCAGCACGACCTTCCCCGCCGGAAAGCGTTCGATCGCGGGATCCTCGACGATGGGTTCAAGATCCTCGACGGTGAGTCCGCCCTTGAAAATCTGGAGCAGTTGCCGTTCGAGCGAGATGCGGTTGATCACGCGCTTCGCCCCTGGCACCGCCGCCATCAGCTTGAGCGCCGCGGTGCGCGACACTTCGACAAAGATGCTGTCTTCGCCGGCGCGGATCGTGGCGCCGCGCTTGCGGCCCGAAATCAACCCGACCTCGCCAAAGATCGAACCCTGCTCGATCGGCACGGTGAAATCGGGGCCGACCTCGACCACCGCATGACCGTCGGCGATCGCGAACAGCGACGACCCCGGATCGCCCTTTTCGAACACGACGTCACCCTTGGCATAAAAGGCGACCTTTGAATCGAGCATGAATTCGCGCATCTGGAGCGGCGACACGTCGGCAAAAATACGGATGCGGGTCCGCAGATATTCCAGCCATTCGCTGACCGATTTCTGCTGCGGCAAGGCCGCAAAGATCGCCGCCAGATCCTTTTCGTCGGCGGGGGTCAGCGCCTGATTGCCGTTCAGGAACTCGACGACGTCATAGCCCTGGTTCATGCAATGCTTGATCAGCGGATAACCCGCGAGGGCGCCGATGACATAAAGGCCGGGCACCGTCGTCTCAAAGGTTGGCGACAGCTTTGGAAAGGCCTCGCGGTCGGGACCGGTGAACTCGATCCCCATCGATTCGACAAAGCCGCGCGGCGCAACTGACCCCAGTCGCGCGACGATCACATCGCATTCGATCTTTTCCTCGCCAGTCGGGGTTTCCAGCGTCAGCCAGCCGGGTTCGACCAGCTTCGGCTGGGTCTCGGTGCGGATCGACATAAAGCCATTCTCGCCCGCCTCGGTCATGTCGGCGACATTCTTCGCCTTGGCGCGCGCGAAATCCTTCGAGCGGTTCAGGATCGTGACGGTATTTTCGAGCGCTTCCTCGGCGACGCCGAGCGCATTTTCGATCCCCGCATCGCCCGACCCGACGACGGTGATATGCTTGTCCTTGAAATCCTCGGGATCATCGACCTGATAGATGATGTGCGGCAGGTCGGCACCGCCGCAGCGCATCCGGTTCGGATTGCCCTGCGTCCCGATCGCCAGCACGATATTCTCGGCGTGAAAGACGTCGCCCTTCGCGGTCTTGATTGCAAACGCGCCCTTCTCGCCGGTCACTTCGGCAACCTCGGCGTGATACGCCACATTCACCTTGTTGTTCGCGGCATCCTCGTCCCAATTGCCCAGGATATATTCGCGCGCACCCTCGGCAAAGCGGCAGTCGGAGCGCAGGTCGAGCCGCTCCGGCGTCGCCAGCACGCGCTTGCCCTTTTGATATTTGAAGATGGTGTCCGACAGATGGTCGGTTTTTTCGAGCAGGATATGGCTGAGCCCCAACTGCGCGGCGCGCGATGCGGCGCTCAGCCCCGCGGGCCCCGACCCGATGATCGCAACCTTGACTGGCTCGCTCATGCGCGCGCCAAACCGCGGCGCCCAACGACGATCCAGTCGCTGGCGATGATGCTGACGAACGCGCGCATGGGCATCCTTCCCCCCTCTCGCCAGCCCCCCGGCGAACTCATAACGGATGCGACCCGGACTAATGCCCTGGACGCAGAGCTATGCCCCTGAAAGCGGGGAAAGGTCAACCGATGACGAAGAGATTCTGATCGAGAGCAAAAGCTTGCCGCGAAGCCGCGCTATCGTACCGCTACGCCGTCGCTATTTCCCCGCGCGAACCTGGTTGTCGACACCCTGGATCGACACCTTCGGGCGACCCTTTCCATTGACACGCCACGTCACGATATTGTCGACGCCCGAGACCTTAAGCGGGGCGCCCGGTCGCAGGCTGACCGTCACCTGATTATCGACGCCGTTCAGCGTCAGGCTGGGGCAATCACCGACAAAGGTGATGCGGTTGTCGGATCCCGATACCGCGGCGGGCCGACCCTCGCAATCAATGGTCAGCGTCTGATCGACGCCATCGACGCTCGCGCCGTCACGCGTTCCCGACTGGGCGGCGGCATGTACTGGGAGGGACAAGCCGAGCAAGCCCATGGCGATCAAAACTTTTGAATCGAACATTTTCAAGGCCAAGATCTTTATCCTTCGCGATGCAAAACTCGCTTGGATCAATGATTTGACGCGGCGTCAGTTCCATGACTTTGACAGGCTGTCGACGGGCTTTTCTTCTGGAAAGAGGACCGCGCCGGGTTCGATCGATGGATGTCCCGCAAGCTTGCCCAACCGTGACGACCGACCTTATCGGGCGTCATCGATCACCTGCATCCGCGGCGTTGCGGCATCGTAAGTGGCGGTGACTTTGCATGGCTTGACGAAGCATTGCCGCTCTACACGGGCCGCAACCGACGCCGGGTCGATCTTTGGCTTTTTCTTCCTGTAGCTCCCGAGCGGCTCAACCACCCTTTTCGTCACCGCGCTCGTCCAGCCCGCTTTTCCTTTCGCATCTACGAACCGAACCAACACGCCGTTCGCGACATAAGCGTCGATTGCGCAAGATACGCCGGAGTCCGCCCGGCAGCGATCAAGAACCGATTTCCGTGCCTCCGCCGAATTCTGGCTTCCACTCATCAACCAGGCCTTGTTTTGCGAAGCAGCAGGCGCGGTGCCTTCCGGTCTGGCAAGCAACGCCCAATGGTGCCGCTTCACCCCATAAAGGGGAAAATTGTCGATGACGAAATTGGCCGGCGGCACTTCATCTTCTGGTATGGACCATGGCCATATAGTTTCTTCGAACTCGCAGCCGAATGAACTTTTAAGGCACTGCAGTGCAAGCGCTTGGTATCGAATCGATTCCGGTGTGCCTTTGGGAACATCAGCGCCGGATTTAATCCAGCGCAGACCCATCGCATCGATCATCACACCGAAAGGGGCATATCCATATACCGTTTCGTTGAGGACACATCCTTCACCCATCGCTGCCTTACACGCCGCAAGCGCCCGTTTATTGGCCGAATCCGCAGTCCAGTGCCCGCGCGAAACCCAATAGGAAGACGTATCGATGTGCGTCACCGCCGCCATGTAGCTGGGCTGGGTCGGCCTAGAGTATGTAGCACCTGTTTGCGATGTGGATCTGGATTCATCGTCACCACCATCGCCGCCTTGGTCATATCCTGGAATCGGAGCGCAGCCGATAAAGTCCTGCGACCCGGTTTCGTACATTCCAGGTGGGCAGCGGCCCTCGGCCAATGCGGTGCCTGGAAGCAAACAATAAACACCTGCCAGTAAACACGGCAGGAGGAAACGCGCCGCGCAAATCCGAAAACGCTTCATTTTGTATCCTCAACTATTTGCATTCTTGGCGTCGCTGCATCGTAAGTGGCGATTATTCGGCATGGTCGGGCTGCGGCAGGGCATACAACGTCCACGCGCTCTTGCGGCGTAACGGCGTCGGACAGCGTCAGAGCTTCCTTCTTTCCTCTCTTTTTCTGTTTCGTTTTGGCGCGGGCTGGCACAGCGCTGGTCCAGTGGTTCTGGCCGGTCGAGTCCACAAAATGTACCAGTTGCCCGCCGACTTTAGGACTGCCTGACGCATTGTAGGCTACGGCATAAGTCGAAATGGCGCACGCCACCCCGGCATCGGCCTTACAGCGGTCGAGGACTTCCTTGCGTGCCACCACGGAACCCTGCCGACCGCTGATCAGCCAGCTCTTGTTCTGCCAGGCGGCCGCCGGGGTTTTGCTCGGCCGCGCCACCAGCGCCCACTGGTTTTGGGTGAGTGCGCCTTTTGGAAAATAGTCTTCGGAATAATTGGCATCGGGATCATCGTCGACCGGCATCAGCCCGTTCGGTTTGCTCCCCAGAAATTCGCAGCCAAATGAGTTCTGTCGGCAATATTTTACGGCTGGATCGCGCATGGCATCCCATCCGCGCGCTTCGCGCTGATATGGGTCCACTTTTATCCACACCTGGCCCATCGCGTCTATCGCGACAGTTATATGACCCCAGGAATCGAACGCTTCGGCGATGGTGCATCCGCCGCGCGTTGCCCTGTTGCAGCCATCCAACGCACCCTTTTTGGCAGAATCCACGCTCCGATGGCCGACCGTTATCCAGACGGACGAGGTGTCGGCATGGTGAGCCGCCGCCATATAACCTGGCTTCATGGGAATATGGGGCCGCGAAGGCGTCGATCCCGAATCATCATCGCCGCCATCATCGCCGCCTTGGTCATAGCCTGGAATGGGGGCGCAGCCGATAAAGTCCTGCGACCCGGTTTCGTACATTCCGGGCGGGCAGCGACCCTCGGCCCAAGCGGCTTTGGGAAGCAAACAATAACCAACTGCCAGCAAACACGGCAGCATGAAACGCGCCGCCGATATTCGAAAAGGCTTCATCGAATATCCTCACTATGCCGCAGAGCGAAGTGACCGGTCATTTACCCGGCGCCTGCAACAATCCGCTGCACGCTTCGCTAGTGCTCGCACCGCCCCATCCGGGCGCGTTGCTGTCGACACCGATCCGGACGTCGGCAACGCGGCGCACCCCGTTTTTGTCGGGGATGGTGACGAATTGTACGTCACACGCCATGTAGGTGCCTTCGACCCAAGTAGCGCCGCTGGTGCTGCCGACCAGCACGCGATTGTCATATTGCTGGCCATAGGAAAGAATACGCAAGTCGCCGGAATCCGAGACGAAAGGCCGCCCCATCTTTGCGACCACATCCTCCTCGGGCTTTGCCTGCCAGACCATAAGAAGCTGGGCTTCGGTGCTGCGAGGCTTGCGGTCGCCGCGCAGCTTTGCGGCGGCTTCGTCGAATTCGAACCCGACGGCCATATTCTTGGTGCTCTGCTCATATTTGCCGCGAATCTGTGCCGTCAAGGTTTCGAGTTGCTTGGTCATGACGGCCATTTTCGCTGTGGCCTCCGCTCGCTCTGCGTCGGTTGCGGGTCGGCTGAACATACCGGTTGGGTCCGGCCGCTTGCTGCCGCGCCAGAGCCGCGACCAAGTGAGTTCAATCTGCTCCGGCCCCGTTGTTTCGGCCAGGACCATGACGCTTTCGGTAAACCCAAGTGGCTTCAGTTTCGCATTGAACGCAGCCATGTCGAAACGCTGGTTGCGATAGGAATCGAACATCGCCGTTTTGATATCGGCTTCATAGCAGGCAAGTTTTCGCGCCTTGAGCATTGCCGGATCGCTGGTCGTTGCCCACGATCCCGGCGGAATGTCCTCATTCCGCAAATCGCGTCGTAACATCACGCTGCCTTCACCGATCCGCATCCTGACAGGGGCCGATTTCGGAATGGCCTTTTCCGCTTTGCCGGTCGCCAATGCGAACATGCTCGGGCATTCGAACTGCAACCGCAGCATGGTCCATTCAGGCTTTGCCGCATTTTCATGGATGATGGTGACGTCGAGCTGTTTGATTTCGATCGGGCCCAGCGCCTCGCTGGGCGATGTGCGGTTCATGACCAGAGTCTGCGAATAATAGGCCTGACGGTCGCCCGGGTCGCCATCGACATGGAAAAAGAGCGCCTGCGCCGAAGCGGCAGACGGGACGAAGCCGACACCGATCGCCATCAGCATGGCGATCTGCGGCGCGAGAAATCGATTTGTCATGATCTTAGCTCGCCTTGCGTTTGTTGACGCAATTTTCGAGCTGCTTGCGCGCGGCAAGGCCGTCGTTCCATTCGATCTTCAACACCGACTTGCCTTCGACCAGCACGTCGAAGCCCCATGTTTCTTTCATTTCTGCCAGCCCCGCCTCGATTGTCGGCACGGCAAAGGCGATCGAGGCATAGACTTCGCCGGGAAGCTTGTAGTTGAAAGCCTGAACCGACTGCGAGGTGCCGTCGCTTTGATCGAGCGTAACCTTAATTTTTTTCACGTCCGGCGATCCGGTGATGTCTGGCCCCGAAAATGTCAGCATCGCGCCGTCATAATCTTTGCCCGGACCCGATATGCGGACCATGGCTTCGCCCTTCATATATAAGGCCGAGCAATATTCGCCGGGCTGCGGATTGTTGCTATCCTGAAAAAAATCCCAGCCACCCTTGTGGTAACGATCATAGGCCGCCTTGAACTCTGGGTCTTTCATTCGCTGTTGAAGCTCGGCGCCGAATGCCGAAGATGCGTCAGCGATGCCGGAAATGTCAGCCATCGCCTCTGCCATCGGATCGCGGGGCCGTTCGCCAGCGGGGCCGCCGTCGTCGTCGCGGCCGTTATCATTCTGCTGCGGCGTCGCCGCAATGTCGTTCATCTGTTGGTTATGCTGCGCCTGCGCCGCGCAGATATTGGGCAAATCGGAACAGGCTTGGGCGGGCGCGGAAAGCTGGAAGGCCAAGATGGTGGCCGCGCCGAGCAGGGCAGGTCGGAAATATTGCATCATCATCACTCCAAAATCATCTTGCGCGCCATCACTTCACGTCCTCGATCACCTGCATCCGCGGCGTCGCGGCGTCATAGGTGGCGATGACGCGGCACGATCCAGGCGGACATATCCGATCAATGCGTTCCTGCACCGTGACCGGATCGGGAGCCTCCACGAAATCAGGATCGTCACGAAACATCTTCTTATATTTCTTCTTCTTTGGCTTCGTCGTCACGGCGCTGATCCAGCGATTTTTCCCGCGGCCATCGACGAAATGCACCAACAGGCCATTCTCCGACCCAGTGTCATTGGTCAGCACCTCGTTATCGCTGACGGCATAGGCCGATATGGCGCAGGGCATCCCCGAATCCGCCTGGCACCGATCAAGGATTTCCTTGCGGGTCGCTGCCGAATTTTCTTTGCCGCTGATCAGCCAGCTTTTGTTGTGCGCCGCTGTGGTCGGCGTCGTCGGACGCGCGACCATGGCCCAGCGATTCCAGTGCAACTTACCTTTCGGGAAATAGTCCTTAACCTGATCTATACTGGGATCGAGATCGAGATAGATATACTCGCTACTATACCCGCCCATCCTCGAACAACCGAAGGATTTTACCTGACAGTCGATCCGGGCTGGATCGGTTATTCTGTAGTCATAGGTGTAAGGAGCGCCATATTCCCTCATTTCCTCCTTGATCCAAGTCTGGCCCATTGCATCTTCAGCGAGGTATATTGTGCCTGGGCTGGGAACCGCCGCAGCGATGTAGCATCCGCCGCCGGTTGCCGCGTTGCAGGCGGCCAACACATGTTTTTTGGCGTCGTCGCCATTCTTGTGAGCTACCGATGCCCATGTAGATCCGGTATCGACATGATAAGCCACCGCCAAAAACCCCGGCGTTGAAGGGCGTACATCATATTGATAGCTGGGTTCGGAATATGGACGAAATCTGCTGTCGCGCTCGTTGCCACCTTGCGGCGGCGTGGCGGCGATGTCGTTCATGTCGCGGGCGTGTTGCGCCTGTTGTTCGGCAGATTGAGCGTGCGCCGCACTCGGCAGCGCAGCCAGCGCAGCCAACGCCATCGTCGCGCGCCTAATATCACGAGAAATCATTTGATTATCGTCCTTTGCGGAGCCGCGGGCGAAACTTCTCCAAATATGACTTTAATGGGCTGCGGAACGCGGGTCATCGATCCACATGACCCGGGTCACTAGCGCCGGGCATGGCAAAATAGCGTGAAAAGCCAGTGCGATATGGGGCCCGGTTGCAACGCATGCGACGGGCGTAAACCGCCCGTTAGGCCGCCACTGTGACGGAGCTCACAACTAGTACACCGCCGTCGGCGGCGGCAGTTCAGGCGAGTTCGAACATCGCCGCGAGACCGGTCGCCGCGGTCGGCTCGAACCGCGACCAGCCGTCGGGACCAAGCCGCTCGATCGGCCGGAAACGCGCCTTATACGCCATGCGCGCCGACCCTTCGATCCAGTAACCCAGATAGACATAGGCCAGCCCGGCGCGCGCGGCGCGCTGGACATGGTCGGCGATGATATAGGTGCCCAGCCCCTCGCGCAGCGGGTGCGCAGCGTCGAAGAAGCTGTAGATCATCGACAATCCGTCGCCCTGCCGGTCGGTCAGGCAGCAGCCGATCAGGCGGCCCTTGCTGCCGTCCGTCGTCGGCTCGCGATATTCGATCATATAGCTGTCGACCGGGGTCTGTTCGACCATGTCGGCGAAATCCTGCTCGTCCATGTCGGCCATCCCGCCATTGGGATGGCGCGCGCCGAGGTACGAACGCAGCAGCGCATATTGTTCTTCGGTCGCCCACGGTTTGCACGCGGTGGCGACCAGGTCGCTGTTGCGGCGGATGGTGCGTTTCTGCGAGCTGCTGGGGACAAACTCGCTGGCGCACACGCGCACCGATACACATGCCGAACAATCAGCACAGCTCGGGCGGTACGCGACCGACTGGCTACGCCGGAACCCGATCCGGCCGAGCGCATCGTTCAGCTCGTTCGCGGTATTGCCGCTCAGTTCGGTAAACACCTTGCGCTCGGTCTTGCCCGCCAGATAGGGGCAAGGCGCCGGGCTGGTGACGAAAAAGCGCGGGAAACGGAACGGTGCGGACACGCGGTTTGGACCTCCAGATAGGCGATGCGGAATCCCCCCAACGCGGGTCCGACGCTCACCACCCACCAACTATGCCGCGCGGCGTCAATGGTGCAAAGGCCGTTTACCATTTTTAGTCGTGCCGTTCTGACTCAGGTCGAAAATTATCTGAATCGCGCGGTAAGGATTGTGCCGATCTGAATCACAATGCGATTGCACTCTTACGATGTCATCCCGGCGAAGGCCGGGATCTCATCCTCAGGAGATTACGCAATGGTGAGATCCCGGCCTTCGCCGGGATGACGGAAGATGATCAGCTATACCCGCGCAGCTCGTCACCGGTCAGCGTCGCGACGTGCAGCACATTGGTCGACCCGGGCGTACCGAACGGAACCCCCGCCATCATCACCAGCTTCGCGCCCGCTTTGCAGATACCGTGGCGCAGCGCCATGCGCTTGCCCTTGGCGATCATCTCTTCGAAACTGCCGATGTCCTTCGTCGGCACCGCATGCGCGCCCCACAGCAGGCCAAGCCGCCGCGCGGCTTCTTTTTTCGGCGTCAGAACAAGCAGCGGCGCGTTGGGCCGTTCGCGCGCAACGCGGCGCGCGGTCGATCCCGACGCGGTGAAACAGATGATCGCATCGGCGGCGATCGTTGCGATGATGCTGCCCGCGGCCTCGGCCAGCGCGTCGGCGGTCGTCGCATCGGGCAGCGTTTCGGTGAAATGCAGGCGGCGGAAATAATCGGGGTCGCTTTCGACCGAGCGCGCGATGCTGTCCATCATCGTCACCGCCTCGATCGGGAAGGCACCTGCAGCGGTTTCCGCCGACAGCATGATCGCATCAGCGCCGTCGTAGATCGCGGTCGCAACGTCGCTCACTTCGGCGCGCGTCGGCGACGGCGAGACGATCATCGATTCGAGCATCTGGGTTGCAACGACCACGGGCTTGCCCATCCGCCGCGCGGTCGCGACAATCCGTTTCTGTAGCGGCGGCACCGCCTCGGGCGGTAGTTCGACGCCCAGATCGCCGCGTGCCACCATCGCGGCGTCGGCGAGCTCGAGGATCTCTTCGATCCGCTGCACCCCCGACGGCTTTTCGAATTTGACCAGCAACGCCGCCTTGCCGCCGATCAGCGTGCGCGCCTCGGCGACATCTTCGGGCCGCTGCACGAACGACAGCGCGATCCAGTCGACATGCTGTTCGAGCGCGAAGGTCAGGTCCTTGCGATCCTTTTCGGTCAGCGCCGCGAGCGGGACGACGACGTCGGGGACATTGACCCCCTTGCGATCCGAAATCTTGCCGCCGACCTCAACCACCGTGTCGATCCGCGTCGGCGACACGCCATGGACACGCAGCACCAGCTTGCCGTCGTCGATCAGCAGCCGCGTGCCCACCTCCAGCGCCGCGAACAATTCGGGATGTGGCAGGTGAACCCGTGTCGCATCACCCGGTGCCTTGTCGGCGTCGAGCGCAAAGGGCGCACCGTTGATCAGCTCGACCGGTCCATCGGCAAACGTCCCGACGCGCAGTTTCGGCCCCTGCAAGTCGACGAGGATCGTCGTCGGACGCCCGGTTTCCTTCTCCAGCGCGCGGATCGCGGCGATCACCTTGGCGTGGCCGGCATGGTCGCCATGGCTCATATTGACGCGAAACGCGTCGGCGCCGGCGCGGTGCAGCGCCGCGATCATCTCGGGATTCGCGCTCGCAGGACCAAGCGTCGCCAGGATGCGCACCTTGCGCTGGCGGGGGGTAAAACTCTGGACCACAAATGCTCCGAACCGATAAAAAGCTGGGGCCGCTTGCGTAGGCGCGTTGCCCCCGGCAAGGCAAGCCGCGTATAGCTATTCATGCCATCAGCAGAAGGAAAACCGCCATGTCCTGCAGCGACGATCAGGCCGCCCCGAACGACGCGCTCGACACGCTCGACGATGCGGTCGCCGCCGCGGCCTTCCGCCGCCTCGTCCGCCTGCTCCAGCATCGCAGCGACGCCGCGAACATCGACCTGATGGGGCTCGCCGGTTTCTGCCGCAACTGCTTGGGCGACTGGATCGCCGAGGCGGGGGGCATGGACAAGGAAACGGGCCGCGCGATCGTCCACGGCATGCCGACCGCGGAGTGGAAAGCCCTGCATCACACCGCCGCTACCACCGAACAGCTGGCGCGGATGGAAGAAAGCATGGCCAAGAACCCGCATCACTGATCTTGCTCCAACCGCGCTTTGCGGACATGAACTCGGGAAGTGCCGCATAGGCAGGGAAAATGGGGAGAATGGGGCGATGCGTATGACATTGACAGGAGCGATGCTGGGCGTCGCCCTCATGGCCAGCGGCCCGCTCGCCGCACAACCGTCCGCGACCACCTATATCCATGCCGGGCGCTTGCTCGACCAGCCCGGACGCGAACCGCGCGGGCAATCGACGATCATCGTCCGCGACGGCAAGATCGCCGAAGTGCGCGACGGCTTCGCCACGCCCGAAGACGGCGCGAAAGTCGTCGACCTGAAAAACGCCTTTGTCTTGCCCGGGCTGATCGACATGCACGTCCATATCTCCAGCGACGACAACCTGCTGCGCAGCCGCCTCGAAAGCTCGGGGCGCGACGTCGAGGATGTTTTTGTGATCGCGCAGGGGAACGCGCGCCGCACGCTCGAAGCGGGCTTTACAACCGTGCGGGACCTCGGCGGCGATGGCCGGACCACCACGACGCTGCGCGATGCGATCAACAATGGCGTTATCGTCGGACCCACCGTCATTCCAGCGGGGACGATGATTTCGGTGACCGGCGGCCATGGCGGGGTCAATGGCCTCAACCGCACCCTGACCCACGCGGTCGCAGCCGAGCGGACCAACATCTGCGACGGACCCGACAGCTGCGCCAGCGCCGTCCGCGCCCAAATTTCGCTGGGCGCGGAGGTCATCAAGTTCGCCGCGACCGGCGGAGTACGCTCCAATGTCGCGGGCGGGCTGGGCAAGCAAATGTCCGATGCCGAGATGAAATCGGTCGTCGACACCGCGCACAGCTTTGGCCGCAAGGTCACCGCCCATGCGCACGGCAAGGAAGGCATCGACGCCGCGCTGCGCGCCGGGGTCGATTCGATCGAACATGGCAGCTTCATCGACGATGAGACCGTCAAACTGTTCAAGACATCGAATGCAGCGCTGGTGCCGACCGCGGTCGCGCCGATCGCCGCGCTGGCGCAGGCGCGGCGCGGCGACGCGCCGGGGCCGCAGCTCGCCAAGGCCGAGGAAGCCGCGGCAGCGCACGCCGCCAGTATGGCGCGCGCGATCAGGGGCAATGTCCGCATATTGTTCGGCACCGACTCGGGCGTCGCGCCGCACGGCGACAACGCCAAGGAATTCGCGCTGATGGTCAAGGCCGGGATGACCCCGGCGCAGGCGATCAAGGCCGCCACCAGCGACAATGCGGCTGAGCTCGACCGGCCGATCGGGGCGATCCTGCCGGGGCGCGAGGCCGACATCATCGCCGTCGGCGGCGACCCGCTGGCCGACGTCACCGCGCTCGAAAAGGTCGATTTCGTGATGCGGCGCGGCGTCGTCCACAAACTGGGCGGCAAGCGTCAGGCGTTTCCGCCCGAGTGATGCGGCGCCGCCAAGAAAGCATGGCCAAAAATCCTCGGGGGCTTTAGGGACGCGCCAACCGCGATTCTCGCGCCGCATCATCCCAATCACCGGAGCATAAAATGAGCGAAGCCACCGTATCCGACGAACAACTGCGCCTTTTCATCGAGCGCATCGAACGGATGGAAGAAGAGAAAAAGGGCGTCGCTGACGACATTCGCGACACCTACAACGAAGCAAAGTCGCAGGGTTATGATCCAAAGATCATGCGCCAGATCGTCCGCTTGCGCAAATTGCCGATCAATGATCGCAAGGAAATGGAAGCGATCCTCGACGTCTATAAATCGGCGCTCGGCATCGACTGAGCCCCCACAGCGATCAGCACAGGAGAGTGACGATGTTCAGCACCACCACCAACACCGTCGAAGGCCGTCCGGTCCGCGAATATCTGGGCATCGTCACGGGCGAAGTGATCGTCGGCGCGAACCTGTTTCGCGACCTGTTCGCGTCGATCACCGACATCGTCGGCGGCCGCTCGGGCAAATATGAAGACGTGCTCGCCCGCGCCCGCAAGGAAGCGATCAGCGAAATGGAAGCCGAAGCGGCGCGCCTTGGCGGAACCGCCGTGGTCGGCGTCGATCTCGACTATGAAGTTCTCGGCCAGAACGGATCGATGCTGATGGTCAGCGCGTCGGGAACTGCCGTCGTCCTCTGACGCTGTTGTCTCTTGCTGGCCGCCGCTGTAGGGCGGCGCCAGCTTTCAAATTGACCGATGGAGGGTGGCTTGGCCGGCCATAGTAAATTCAAGAACATCATGCACCGCAAGGGTGCCCAGGACAAAAAGCGCAGTTCGCTGTTTTCCAAGCTTTCGCGGGAAATCACCGTCGCGGCGAAAATGGGCCTGCCCGATCCCGACGCGAACGCTCGTCTGCGCGCTGCGATCAACGCCGCCAAGGCGCAGTCGGTGCCGAAGGACAATATTCAGCGCTCGATCGACAAGGCGACCGGCGGCGACGGCGATAATTACGAAGAGATCCGCTACGAAGGCTATGGCCCGGGCGGGGTGTCGCTGATCGTCGAGGCGCTGACCGACAACCGCAACCGCACCGCGACCAACGTCCGCACCGCCTTTGCCAAGAATGGCGGCAACCTCGGCACCTCGGGCAGCGTCGCGCATGGCTTCGACCGCCTCGGCCTGATCAGCTATCCCGCCAAGGCGGGCGACGCCGATACCATATTCGAAGCCGCGCTCGACGCCGGCGCGAGCGACGTCGAATCATCCGAAGACGGCCACGACATCTGGACCGAAATCGACGGTTTGCACGAAGTCGCCAAAGCGCTGGAAGCCAAGCTGGGCGAAGCCGAGGGCGTGAAGCTCGCATGGAGACCGACGCTGAAGAGCGAAATCGCCGACGAAGCGACCGCGCAGACGCTGTTCAAGCTGATCGATACGCTGGACGACGACGATGATGTCCAGACCGTGTGGGGCAATTACGAAATCCCCGATGCGGTGATGGAGAAACTGGGTTGATCCATATCCTCCCTGTCGCGCAGCGATGGGGAGGGGGACCGCTCGCGAAGCGAGTGGTGGTGGGGCAGCGACGGCGGCGCCAAAGCCCCTCCGTCAGCCCTTCGGACTGCCACCTCCTCATGCCTGCGGCACAGGGAGGATAAGAGCGATGATCATCCTCGGCCTCGACCCCTCGCTCAGTTGTACCGGCTGGGGCGTTATTCGCGTCGAGGGCAGCCGGATCAGCCATATCGCCAACGGGCAGATCAAGACCGATGCCAAAGCGACCCTGCCCGACCGCCTCGCGCATCTCGACACCGTGCTCGCCGTAGTGATCGCCGACCACGCCCCGATCAGCGCCGCGGTCGAGGAAGTGTTCGTCAACGACAACCCCCAATCGACGCTGAAGCTCGCCCACGCCCGCGGCGTCGTCCTGCTCGGCTGCGCGCGCGCCGGGCTGTCGGTGGGCGAATATGCTCCGCGACTGGTCAAGAAAGCGATCGTCGGCACGGGCGCTGCGGCGAAGGAGCAGGTGCAGGCGATGCTGCGCGTACTGCTGCCCGGCGCGAAGGTCGTTGGGCCGGATGCAGCCGATGCGCTGGCAGTGGCGATCTGCCACGCGAACCATCGCCCGCGTTTCTAGTCCAATATTTTCGCACGAAGACACAAAGGCACGAAGGGATTCGTGTTTGCCGCAAAGCGGCCTTTCAATTCCATTGTTGCGTAAAAATCTGACCTTGCGGAAGAATGGGGCCTGTCGGCCCGGACTATCTTCTTCGTGTCTTCGTGTGTTCGTGCGAACCAATCTCCTTCCTTGTTCCCTTTTCATTCCTCCCGCGCTAGGCAGGCAAAATGATCGCGAAACTCACCGGACGCTTGGACTCCAGCGGCGCAGGCCATGCGGTGATCGACGTCGGCGGCGTCGGTTATCTGGTCGAGGCATCGGCGCGCACCCTCGACGCGCTCGGCGCCATCGGCGGCGAGGTCACCATCCACACCGAAATGCTGGTCGGCGAGGATTTCCTGCGCCTGCTCGGCTTTGCCAAGGCCGAGGAACGCGACTGGTTCCGCCTGCTCACCAGCGTTCAGGGCGTCGGCGCCAAGGTCGCGCTCGCGATCCTCTCGGCGCTCGAAATCACCGACCTGCAACGCGCGCTGGCGAGCGGCGACAGCGCGATGATCGCCCGCGCCAACGGCGTCGGCCCGAAACTCGCGCAGCGGATCACGCATGAGCTGAAGGACAAGGCGGGCGCGCTCGGCGGCATATCCGGCAGCGGCGCGACTTACATATCCGCCACCCCCGGCCCCCTCGCCGACGCCGTCACCGCCCTCACCGGCCTCGGCTTCAAGCCCGGCGAAGCAAGCGCCGCGGTTGCGGCGGCGAGCGAGGAATTGGGCGCGGATGCCAATCTCGACGCGCTGGTGCGACTGGCGCTCAAGAAGGCGGCGAAGTAAGATGTCCGTTGGAAGGAAAAGACCATGCAGGTAACCGCTGTGCTGACCCCGGCAAAAGAGGGCGGCTTCGTCGCCTATAATCCCGAAACCGGCACGACGAGCCAAGGCGAAACGATAGAGGAGGCGATCGCCAATCTGCGCGAGGCGGTCGAACTCTATCTCGAGATGTTCCCGCTGACGACGGGCGGCCCGCCGCTCGTCACCTCGTTCGACGTCGATGCCCGCGCCGCGTGAATGCCAAAGTTGCCGGTTCTTTCGGGTCGCGACGTCGTCTCGGCGCTTGAGCGGCTGGGCTTCGTCCAGATGCGCCAGCGCGGCAGCCACGTAATCTTGCAACGTGACGGAGTGGGCGTCGTTGTGCCGCTGCATCGCGAGTTGAAAACGGGGACGTTGGCCGGGGTCATCCGGCAGGCTGGATTGTCGCAGGACGAGTTTTTGGGCGCGGCGAAATGACCACCCCCACCCGCAACGCATCCTGCCGCTGCGGCGAAATCCGCATCACTTGCACCGGCGAACCGATCCGCGTGTCGGTGTGCCATTGCCGCGAGTGCAAGGCGCGCAGCGGCAGCGCTTTTGCCGCGCAAGTCCGCTTCCCCGCCGGGCAGGTCCGCATCGAGGGCGAGGCGAATGCGCGGATGTGGCAATATACCGGCGCCAGCGGCAACCCCGCCGACTTCTTTTTCTGCGGCACCTGCGGGTCGGGCGTCTGGTACCGCGCGCGGCCCTATCATGACGCCTATGCTATTCCGCTCGGCAATTTCGAACCCGGCCACGGCTTCGTCCCCGACACTTCGGTGTACGAGGACCGCATGGAGCCTTGGGTTTCGATCACCGGCGAGGCAATAGAGCATCATGACTGAGCCCACCGCCGCCCGCCGCCCCAAAGCCCTTGCCTTCGACGTCTTCGGTACCGTCGTCGACTGGCGCAGCAGCATCGCCCGCGAATCCGCGACCTTTCTCGCCAAGATCGACCGCAGCGACATCGACCCGCATGATTTCGCCGATCAATGGCGTCGCCGTTACCTGCCCGCAATGGCGGCGGTCAGCGGCGGGCAGCGCGGCTTCGTCAAGCTCGACATCCTGCACCGCGAGATGCTCGACGCTGTACTGCACACGCAGGGCATCGACCCCGCCACGCTCGACCCGGCGCTCCTCGCCGACTGGACCAACGCCTGGCACCGGCTCGATCCCTGGCCCGATAGCGTCGCGGGCATCGCGCGGCTGCGCACCGCCTTTCCCGTCGTCACGCTGTCGAACGGCAATGTGTCACTGATGATCGATATGGCGCGCCGCGCCGGGATCGTGTGGGACGCCATCCTCGGCGCCGAATATGCCCGCGCGTACAAACCGCAACCCGCCGCCTATCTCGCGACCGTCGATGCGCTGGGGCTGGCGCCGCAGGAGCTTTGCCTCGTCGCCTCGCATCACAGCGACCTGGCCGCCGCGCGCGGTTGCGGGCTGATGACCGCCCATATCGACCGCCCCATGGAATATGGCGGCGCCCGCGCGCCCGATGCCGACGCGGCGCAGGATTGGGCGTATAGCGCCGACAGCCTGACCGACCTGGCGGCGCAAATGGGATGCTGATTTGACCGACCTCACCACCCCCATCCGCACCCCCGAGGACGCCGACGCCGCGCTGCGCCCCAAAACGCTCGCCGAGTTCGTCGGTCAGGCAGCAGCGCGCGAGAATCTGCGCATCTTTATCGAAGCCGCCAAGTCGCGGTCGGACGCGCTCGATCATGTGCTCTTCTACGGCCCGCCAGGCCTCGGCAAGACGACGCTCGCGCAGATCGTCGCGCGCGAGCTCGGCGTCGGTTTCCGTTCGACCAGCGGCCCGGTGATCGCCAAGGCAGGCGACCTCGCCGCGCTGCTCACCAACCTCGAGGATGGCGATGTGCTGTTCATCGACGAGATCCACCGGCTGTCGCCCGCGGTAGAGGAAATTCTGTACCCCGCGATGGAAGACCGCGCGCTCGATATCATGATCGGCGAAGGCCCGTCGGCGCGATCGGTGCGGATCGACCTGCCGAAATTCACCCTCGTCGGCGCGACGACGCGGCAGGGGCTGCTGACGACGCCGCTGCGCGACCGCTTCGGCATCCCGGTGCGGCTCAACTTCTATACTCACGCTGAGCTGGAGCAGGTGATCACCCGCGCCGCACGCCTGCTCGCGCTACCGATCGCGTCCGACGGCGCGCTCGAAATCGCCAAACGCTCGCGCGGCACCCCGCGCATCGCCGGACGGCTGCTGCGCCGGGTTCGCGATTTCGCGACCGTCGCGGGGCACAAGGTCGTCGACGCCAAAGCCGCCGACGCCGCGCTCAACCGGCTCGAAGTTGACGCGCTTGGGCTCGACGCGATGGACCGGCGCTACCTGACGATGATCGCCGATATTTACCGCGGCGGGCCGGTCGGGGTCGAGACGATGGCGGCGGGCCTGTCCGAACCGCGCGACACCATCGAGGATGTGATCGAGCCCTATCTGCTCCAGGTCGGCCTGATCGCGCGCACCGCACGCGGGCGGATGCTCAACGCCAGCGCGTGGAAGCATCTGGGGCTCAATCCCCCCGCGGGATCGCAGGACGGTTTGTTCGATAAATAATTCCGTCGCCCCCGCGGAGGCGGGGGCCGCAATCGGCCTGTTTCGCCGCTGCCGCGTAAACCGACAGCGGCCCCCGCCTGCGCGGGGGCGACGGATAATATACCCACCAAACGGCTCCCATCTGCGACGAACCGTTGGTTAGGGGTTTGCGACGAGTCGAAGGCCCGCTATCGATCAACCCCATGGTAAACGCCCCGCCCCCTTTCATCCCCGGCGCCTTCGTCGGGGCTGAGCATCATTATCGGGCGCGCGTCTATTTCGAGGACACCGACCTGTCGGGCATCGTCTATCACGCCAATTACCTGCGCCATATGGAGCGCGCGCGGTCGGACATGCTGCGGATCGCGGGCATCGACCAGCGCGCCGCGATGGAGAGTGGCGACGGCAGCTGGGCGGTCACCGACCTGACAATCAAATACCGCCGCCCGGCAAAGCTCGACGACGACCTGCTCGTCGTCAGCACGGTTCAGGCGGTGCGCGGCGCCAGCGTGATCATTGCGCAGCGCATCCTTCGCGGAACTGACACGTTAACCGGCGAGACACTCACCGACGGGCAAGTCACCGCCGCCTTCCTGTCACCCGAAGGTCGGCCGCGCCGCCAGCCTGCGGGCTGGGCCGACCGCTTTACCGCCATCATGAATGGAGAGAAAATCCCTTGCTAGACAATATCTCGCTGGCCGCCGACGCGGCGACGCTTTCCCCCGTCGCGCTGTTCATCCAGGCCGATATCATCGTGAAAGCGGTGATGATCGGGCTGCTGCTGGCGTCGATCTATGTCTGGGCGGTCATCTTCACCCACGGGCGCAGCGTCAGCAAATTGATGCGGGCGTCCGAAAACTTCGAGCGCGATTTCTGGCGCGCCGACAATATCGACAAATTCTTCGACAAGAATGGCAGCGAGGAATTGCCGAGCGCCAAGGTATTGGGCGCCGGGATCAGCGAGTGGCGCCGCTCGACCAAGACGAAAAATGTTGACCGTGACGGCACACGCGAGCGTCTCGGCATCGCGATGAACTCCGCCGTCGCAGGCGAAGTCGACCGGCTCGCCGAAAAGATCAGCGCCTTGGCGACTATCGGTTCGGTCTCGCCCTTCGTCGGACTGTTCGGCACCGTGTGGGGCATCATGCGCAGCTTCACCGCGATTGCGGCGGAGAATAACAGCAGTCTCGCCGTCGTCGCGCCGGGCATCGCCGAGGCGCTGTTCGCGACCGCGATCGGCCTGTTCGCCGCCATTCCCGCGGTGATCGCCTACAACGCCTTTTCGCAGCGGCTGAACCGGCTTGAATCGCGCCTCGGCCGCTTTGCTGACGGACTCCATGCGACGTTCAGTCGCGAGCTCGAGGTCGAAGCCTGATGGGCATGACCGGCCCTTCCGGCGGCATCGGCGGACGGCGTGGCCGCGGCCATCGCCGCGCCCCGATCGCCGACATCAACGTCACTCCGCTCGTCGATGTCATGCTGGTGCTGCTGATCATCTTCATGATCACCGCGCCCTTGCTCGCCTCCGCCGTGCCGATCGACCTGCCCGAAAGCCGCGCCAAGCCGGTCGAGACTGAGGAGCAGGAGCCGGTCCAGCTGTCGATCAACGCCGACGACACACTCTATATCGGTGAAGAGGTGGTGCCCGAGGCCGAGCTTCCCGCCCGCCTCGACGCCATCGCGCGCGAACGCCAAGGCGAGGAAAAGCCGCGCCAGATCATGCTGCGCGCCGACAAGGGGCTCGACTATGGCCGCGTGATGCGCGTCATGGGCGAACTCAACCGCGCCGGATTGACGCGGATTTCGCTGGTCACCACGGGCGCCGAGGGCGCCGCCGACAGCGCGCCGACCACCGCAGCCGCGGTCACCGACGGTTCAGAAACGGGGCAATAGGGTCACATCATGGCCGCAACACGGGCAGTGAGGGGGAAGGAAGGACGCGGCATCGGCATCGCGGTGGCGGCGCATGTCGTCATCATCGGCCTGCTTTCCGTCCAGTGGACCGCGGGCGAGCGCCGTTTCGACAACCCGCCGATGGAGGTCGACCTGATCGCCGAAACTGCGGTGCAATCGACCGCCCCGGTGATCAGCGAGACGCCCCCCGCAGCGCGGCTGGGCGAAGAGGAATCCGTCGACATCGCCGCGCCTGAACCGATGCCCGCGCCGCCGCTGCCCGAACCGATCGTCCGCCCGACGCCCGCGCCGACCCCGAAGCAGGTCGCACGGCCAAAGGTGCAGCCCAAACAGACCCCGCCCGCCGCGGCCAAGGCGCAGCCCAAGGCCGCCCCCAAAGCGCCCCCGCCCAAAGATCGCCCCATCCGCCCGACCGGGAACCTCAAGGGCATCGCCGAGGGATTGTCCAAATCGCAGCCGAAGGCACCCGCAAGCAAGGGCGCACCCGCCGCCGCGACGGCTGCCGAGGTTCGGCGGTCGATCGACGTCAGCATCAAATCAGCGGTCGCGCCGCGCTGGAATCGCTGCCAAGTGAGCGGCTTCGACGCCGACCAGCTCAAGACGGTGGTCAAGTTCCGGCTGACTCAGGCCGGGGCGCTGGCCGGTTTCACCAGCATCACCACAACCGGCGAGAATGACAGCAACAAGAATCTGGTCCAGCGGCATCAGGAATGCGCCAAACGCGCCGTCGAACTTGCCGCACCCTTCGATCTGCCCGAAGAAAATTACAGCTTCTGGCAGAATTACACGCTCGATTTCATCAAGAGGTAAGCACCATGTTCCTCCGTCCGATCAGCCTCTCGCTCGCTCTGCTCCTGACCACCGCACCGGTGTTCGCGCAGACCGCTCCTGCCCCGCCCGCGGTTGCCCCGACCGAACCGCGCGAGACGATCGAAGGCACGCTGTCGAACGAGCGCACTGTCATCGCCATCCCGTCGCTCGCCACCTCGTCGGTGCAGACCGTGGCTGGCCTGCGCACCGACAGCCTTGGCCGCCAGATCGCCGAAGTCATCGCCGCCGATCTTGAGCGCAGCGGTCTCTACGAACCCGTCGGCCCCAGCGGCGTGCGCGCGATCACCCGCGCCGAGGTGCAGGCGCCGCGCTTTGCCGACTGGCAGGCGCGCAACGCCGAAAACGTCGTGCATGGCTTTGTCGACGCCAGCGGCACCGGCGGGCTGGTCGTCGGCTGCTATCTTTACGACACCGCGCTGGGCAGCGAGCTCGTCCGCAAGGGTTTCGAGATCCAGCCCGGCGACTGGCGCCGCGCCGCGCACAAATGCGCCGATGCCATCTATTCGCGCCTGTCAGGTGAAGCGCCTTTCTTTGACAGCCGCGTCGCCTATATCGCCGAGAGCGGCCCTAAGGGGAACCGCATCAAGCGGCTCGCGATCATGGACAGCGACGGCGGCAACCACCGCTTCATCACCAACGGCCAGTCGCTGGCTATCAGCCCGCGTTTCTCGCCGGATTACAAAAAGATCGTGTACGTCAGCTATCTGAACAACCGCGTCCGCGTGTTCATCTACGACATCGCGGCGGGGTCGCAAAAGCTGGTCACCGAAAGCGGCAACGCGACCTTTGCGCCGCGCTGGTCGCCCGACGGCACCCAGATCCTTTATTCGATGGCGGTCGGCGGCAACACCGACATCTATCGCATCTCGGCCAGTGGCGGCACCCCGGTGCGGCTGACCAGCACCCCCGGCATCGACGTCGGCGGCAGCTTCTCGCCCGATGGCCGCAAGATCGTGTTCGAAAGCGACCGGTCGGGCAGCCAGCAGATTTATACGATGAACATCGACGGATCGAACCAACAGCGGATCAGCTTTGGCGGCGGACGTTCGGCGACCCCCGAATGGTCGCCGCGCGGTGACCTGATCGCCTTCACCCGGTTGGGCGGCGGCGAGTTCCGCATCGGGGTGATGACCCCGTCGGGGGGCGGTACGCGGATGCTGACCAACAGCTGGCAGGATGAAGCGCCGACCTGGTCGCCGAACGGCCGAGTCATCCAGTTTTTCCGCACCACTCCGGGCCGCGAAGGCAAATCCAGCCTTTGGCAGGTCGACCTGACCGGCGTCAATCTGCGCCGCCTGCCGACCCCGCAGGACGGGTCCGATCCCAGCTGGGGGCCGGTGCTGCCGTGACGAAAACGGAACCAAAATCGGATAATCGGGTTCCCATAGCATGTTCTGACGCGGCCAAATGGCCCCAACGCGAGAATTTCCCAACAACAACAAGAGGACAGACACCATGACGATACGCAAGAGCACCGCGATGATTGCGGCGATCACCATGCTTGCCGTTGGCGCCTGCGCGAAAAAGGCTCCCGAGACCCTGCCCCCCGTTCCCGAAGGCACTGGCACCGATACCGGCGCCGGAACCGGAACCGGGGTGATCCCGGGCTCGCAAGAGGACTTCCTGGCCAGTGTCGGCCTCGAAGGCGACCGCATCTTCTTCGACTTCGACCAGTATAATGTCGACAGCGCCGATATGGCGACGCTGCAAAGCCAGTCGCAGTGGTTGCAGCGCAATCCCGCGGTGCGCGTCACGCTCGAAGGACACGCCGATGAGCGCGGTACCCGCGACTACAACATCGCGCTGGGCGAACGCCGCGCCAATGCGGCGAAAAACTATCTCTCGTCGCTGGGCATCGATCCGTCGCGGATCAACGTCATCAGCTATGGCAAGGAACGTCCGGCCGAAACCGGTTCGACCGAGGAAGCCTATGCCAAGAACCGCCGCGCAGTGACTGTCGTCATCGGCCGCTGATCAGAGGCCAGAGCGGCACCGTCGCGAACGCGGCGGTGCAGGCAAAAGCACCAAAGGGGACTGGTCGCTGAGCAAGCGGCTGGTCCCCTTTTCGTTGGATCACGAGCGCCCACATGATCCCGCCCAGGCTGGCGAGCAGCAGCATCAGCGGCAATGCCTGCCAGCCAATCCAGCACCCGATCGCGGCAACCAGCTTGGGATCGCCGCCCCCCATGCCCTCCCCACCGCGCGCACGGCGATAGGCCCAGGCGATGAGGGCAAGCGCGACCCCACCCGCCAACGCGCCGATCCAGCGGTCGAGCAGCGGCGCGCCGAGCAGCGGACCCGCAAACAGCAGGCCGACGATGGCCAGCAAAGCGCTCAGCCGATCGGGCAACCAGAAATGCCGCGCGTCGAGCAGCGCGAGCGGCAACAACATCCAGCCGAACAAGGCCCACATCCAACCAACCGTCCCCGGCATGATGATCAGAGCAATGCCGCCGATCAGCCCCGATCCCAACTCGACCCGCCAATGGAAAGGATCAATCGCTGCGCGGCACGTTCGACAACATCCGCGCGCCATCATCGCCGACAGCAGCGGCACAAGATCGGCCGCGCCGAGCGTCCGCCCACAACCATCGCATTGCGACCGCCCGAACACCGAACGGCCCGCGGGCCAGCGCAGCACCAAAGTCGCGATAAAGCTGCCGAGGACCAGTCCGATCAGCGCGGCGAAAGCGACGCCGATGCCAAAGGGCAAGGCATCGAGGACGGTCACGTCAGAAGCGGCCCGTGGTCGCCAGCACAAAGCCGCCCGAACCGGCCTTGAACCCAAGCACCGCCAGCGCTGCTGCCATCGCCGGGTCGCGGTCGACATTGATCGCGAACTGCGCCCGATACGCGCCGCTGCCGTCGAACGACAGCGTCAGCCGCTCCATGCCCGACTGGCTGGCGAGCGCCGCTTGCGCGCGTCCATTTGCGCATTTCAGCGGTCCAGACAGGCCGCGCGACAGGTCAAGTCCCGCAATCGGCGCAGAGACCGCCAGCTGGATGCGCCCGCTCGCGCTGGTGCATTTCCCGGCGTCATCGAAGCGCAGCGTCGCCCCCTCGAAGCGGATCGTATCGACCGGGATCATCCCCAGCCCACCCGACATCGACGTCGTACCATTGACGTCGGATACTCCGCGCGGGTTGCTGCCGTGCAGCCGCCCCGCCAGCGCGCCGAGCCGCTCGTCGGTGCGCGAAAAGGCGAGTTCGGTGTTGCCGCCAAGCAGCGACAGCGGCGACAGGCTGGCGCGCACGGTGCCGAGCGGCAGCGCGCCCAGCCGCGCCTCGACCAGCTCGCCCGACCACACCGACCCGCGCACCTCGCGCGCGTTCACCCCGGCGTCGGTTGCGCCCGACCACGTCAGCGCCAGCCGCATCGGGAAGGTCGCGATGATCAGGATCAGCGCCAGCACCAGCGCCGCGATGCCCCAACGCCTGCGCGCGTTCATTGGCCGCCCTTTCGAAGTTCGGCGGTCACGCCGACAGTGCCGTCAGCGGCGGGGGTGATCGTCAGCTGGTCGATGACAAAGCCCTGCCCCTCAAGCGACGCCAGCCAGTCGGTGAGCACCGGTGCGCGCGCGGTGGCAATTGCAATGGTTGCCTGCCCTGCGCCGCGCGCCTCGTTGCGGTCGAGCGTGAGCCCGATCTCGCTCGCCGACTGCGCCAGAAATTGGTCGATCGCGACCGCGTCGACCGCCAACGCCACCGATTTCGCGGGACGCTGCGCCAGCAATTGCACCTTCGCCGCCACCCGGCCCTCGCGCTCAATTGCGGCGCGATGCTGATTTTCGAGATCGACGAACGCAGCATAGGCCGGGCGGCCAAGCCCCCACAGGATGACGCCCAGCGCCAGCGCCCCGGCGACACCGACCAGCCAGCGTTCGCGCTGCGACAGGCCCAGCCACCAGTTTTTCAATCGCTCGGTCATGGCACCGCCCGGATCGTGATGTTCGCCATCTGCTGCCCGTCGCTGCCCGCCATCGGCTGCGCGGTGACGCGGTATCCGCGCGCCTGGAGCGCGAGCAGCACCGCGTTGATGTCCTCGACCCGCGGCGCCGCGAGCGTCGTTGTCAGCGTGCCGTCGGTGCGGTGCGACAGCGTCTTGAGTGCGACGCCGGGTGTGTCGCGCATCGTGTCATAGAGCGCCGACGCCGGGACCGAAAAGGCCAGCGGGCCGCCGCCAGCCGCCGCAAGCCGGCGATCGATCTCGGCCTCTGCCGCGGTAGCATCGAGCGTGGTCACCCCAGCCTTTTTGGCCATCGCGACCACCGCGTCATCGGCACGGTCGCTGTCGGACGAAAGGCGCACGGCATGGATGATCGGGATCAGCAGGCTGACGATGAGCAGCGCGATCGCCAACCGCTTGGCCAGCCGCAGCATCGCCGGGTCGAGCGACCAGCTGCGCTTCGGCTTCCAACCACCGCTGAGCAGGTCGAGCGGCGGCGCGGCGAGCGTCATCAGCAACGCCTCGCGCATCCGGTCAGAATCAAGCGGCGCAATCTTGTGGCCGCGCGCGATCAGCCGGTCGAGTTCGGGATCGGACACATAGGCGTGATCGGCCGCCCGCACGATCTGTTCGCCGCCAACTTCGGCGGACCACAAGCTGTCGGGTTCGGGCGGCGGCATCGCGGCGGCAGCGGGGATGATCGCGACGGGCGCTAGGTCGCGCGCGTTCAGCCAGTCGGACCATGCGATCATCGCTGCGTGCGTCGTCACCGCCACCGGCACCGCTTGCCCGGCTTCGATCGGCTGGCCCGCGACGATATGCAGCAAGGCGCCATCGCCCAGACTGTCCTTCAACGTATCGAGCCGTGCCGCCGATGCCGCCTGCGCCGGCGCCGCATCGGGATAATGCCGCCAGCGCAAAGGCACGTCGGCAGCGGGCGCCAATGCGATCAGCCGGTCAGCGGCGCTGTCGTCCTGCGGTTTTTCCCAGGCATCGACCCAACCATCGTCCTGCCCGCTGTCCACGATGACACCATCGTCGACACGCAGCCAAGCAGGCGGGGGGGCGTTCTCGTCGCCCAGCGTCGCCACCGGGGGCAACCAAAGAACCAAAGTTCGCGACATCTCAGTCGCTCTCGCCCCAATCGCGGCGGACGATCACCGGCGCAGCCTGTCCGGCGGACGGCGCGCCGCCATTGGCGTCGATGAGGGAAACTGCCGTCAAAAACCCATCCCCCATTGTCACATTCGTCGTCAGCGTCAGCCAGCGGCTGGTCACCCCCGCCTGTTCGGCCACCTCGGTCGGCGGGTCGAACTTCGCGAGCGGGCCTGACTCCCAGAATCGCACGCTGCTGCCATAGCCGCCCGCGGGGCGCGCCGCCAGCGCCGCCCGCGCATCGGCGAGCGTCATTTCACCGGGCAGCAGCATTGCCACCAGCGGGGTCTGTTCGAGCGCCAGCGTGTTGACGTTCAGCCGCACCGGGTCGGTCACCGGCAGCACGCAGACCCAGGGTTTGAGCCGTGCATAGATTTTGGGAGTGACGCCGCGCACGGCGCGCAGCTCGCTGATGTCGGCCATCTTGCGATTGGCGGCCAGATAGGCGCCGGGCAGCGACCGATAGACATTATCCTCGGCGCCGAGCGGCCCTTCGTTGCTGTCGCTGTCGATCCAGTCGGCGGTGGCACCGGTAATCGCCTGCGCCTGCGCGGCGTCGATCCCGAGCAACGTCATCAATTCGCCGAACTGACCCATCGACCCCGATCGTTGGCTGAACCGTCCCGGCACCGTCTCAGCAACGAGGCTGTTGAGGTTGAAGCAATTGTTCGCGTCGGACAGTTTCGCGCGCCCCTCGCCCCCCGGCAACGGCAGCACGAAATCGCGCCCCAGCCAGCCGCCCGCGAGCGTGAGTTTAGCCGGGTCGCGCCCGACCAGATCGGCGACGCGGCGCAGCGCAATCTGCTCGGCGGCAAAGCTGTAGGCGCGGCCCTGATCGACCGTTGCCGCGCTGCCCGCGATGCGCGTTGCCAGTGTCAGCCGGTCGAGCGCGGTCGCCGCGATCACCGCCATCACGGCGACGAGTAGCAGCACGGTCAGCAACGCGGCGCCGCGCTCATGGGAGGGGCGACGGGTCATGGCGCCGGGCTCTGTGCCACTGGCAGTGACGGCGGCAGCGTCGGTGCGGTCAGGAACAGCATCGTCAACGCCTCGCGCCCGCTGCGCGACACGCGCACCTCGACCGCGCGCGGCAAGCGGTCGCCGGGTTCGGAGCTCCAGATGTCGCCCCAATTTCCGGCGTCGTCGCGATAGCGCACCGCGACCGCGGCGACCTCGCCCAGCAGCCGGTCGCCCGCATTCAGCGCGGTGCCGTCGAGCATGGGCTGCGTCGCGCGCCGCCACTCGCTGCCGACCAACGCATAAGCTACGCGCTCGACCGCGGGCCGCGGCGATCCGTCGATTGCGGCCGCGCCGCCATGGACGAAGGCAAAGCCGTTGGCCGATCCGACAAAGGCCGGAACCACCTCGCCCGCAGGGCCGCGTGTCGATCGCTGGACTGCCTGCGCCAAGTCGTTCGCCATCACCGCGCGGAGCCGGTTGACCCCGCCCATCGCCTTCAACCGCGTCTGCACCGCGTCCTGCGTATCGACGCTGCTGCGCAGCAGACCAACGCCGATCGCCGAAATCGCGGCAAACAGCGACAGCGCGACGAGCATTTCGATGAGGGTGAAGCCGCGCTCGTCCTTCATCGCGACGGCCGGATAATCGTCAGCGCCGCCTGTCCGCGGCCGCTTTCAGGGCGCACGATCAGGTCAATGCGCAGCAGGTTGTCGTCGGCGGTCCGCGCCACCCGCTGTTCGACGCGCCAGTTGCGTCCGGCGTTGGCAACGCCGATCGCGCTGTTGCCGATCGTCGGCGGCGCCGGGTCAGTCCACAGCTCTACCGCGCGGTTCTGCGCCACGATGCCCGCGATCGTGGTTTCGTCGAGGTCGCCTGCGGTGCGGACCGCAAAGGCGTCGAGGCGGACGAGCGTCAGGGCGGCAATGCTGATAACGCTCAATGCGACGAGCATTTCGAGCAGGGTGAAGCCGCTCGCGTCGCAGTCAGCGCGCTCATTCGCCACGGCTGACCTCCCCTGTCGCCGACACGCGCACGATCTCGCGCGCCTCACCACCGCTGAGCACGACGGCCTGCGGGGTCGGGCTGGTGCCGACACGGTCGAACAGGATGCGCGCGGCGCCCTGTCCGTCGCCCGCCGCAAAACGAACGTCGCCGGGCCAGTTGCGCTGCGCAAAAGCGCGGCCGGGCAGCGGCTGCCACTCGCCCGCGATCCGCCGCTCGAAACCGTAGGCCGAGGGTGCGAAATTGACCGCGACGCTGCGCCCCTCGATCACCGCTATGTCGCGCGCCCCGGCCAGCCGCGCGGCGAGCCGGTCGGCTTCGCCGCGCACGCTGCGTTCTTCGCCCGGAATGGTGAGCACGACGGCGGTCGCGGCCAGCGCCATGATGGCGAGCACGACCATCAGTTCGACCAGCGTGAAGCCATTGGCCTCGCGACGCCCGCGCGCCTTAGCCTTCGCTGCGAATATCCGCATTGTCGTCGGTCCCGCCGGGGGCGCCGTCGGCACCGAGCGACCAGACGTCGAACGCTTTGCCGTTCGGCCCGGGCGCCTGATAATTATAGGGACGGCCCCACGGATCGGCGGGCAGTTTCTTGATATAGCCGCCACGGCGATAGCGCTCGGGCTGCGCGAGCGAAGGCGGCGGTGTGCTAAGCGCATTCAATCCGTCGGTCGACGCCGGATAGGTCAGATTGTCGAGGCGATATTGTTCGAGCGCGGTTTCCAGCGTCGCAATGTCGGCCTGCGCCTTCGTCACCATCGCGCGATCCTGGCTGGGCAGGACGTTGATCATCACCACCGTCGCGAGCAGCCCGATGATGAAGATCACCACCATCAGCTCGGTCAGCGTAAAGCCACGCTCGTCGCGTTTGCGGCGGCGGTGGATCGGCGCGCGGCCCTCTCCTGAAAAGGAGGTGTCGAGCATCAGGCGGATGAAAAGCTGCATCAGCGACATCTATTATATTCCGGCAAGGTTCTGCAACTGAAGGATCGGCAGCAGAATGGCGAGGATGATCAGGGCAACGCATGACCCCATAAGGACTATTATGACAGGTTCGAGTAAGGCCATCGAAGCCGCCGTAAACCGGTCGAATTCGCGCTCCAGATAATCGGCGGCGCGCTCCAGCATTTGCTCCAGTCGTCCGGCGCTTTCGCCGCTGGCGGTCATATACACCAGCAGCGGCGGGAACACTCCGGCATCGCGCAGGGCCGCCGACAGACTGCCACCCGCGCGCACCTGATCGACGATCGCGGCGGTCGCGCTGGCCAGCGCAGCGTTGCGGATTGTGGGCAACGTCAGCCGCAGACCGTCAACCAGCGGCAGACGGCTCGACACCATCGTTGCCAAGGTACGCGCGAAGCGCGCCGCGTACAGGTCGCGGAGCAGGCGGCCGAGCAGCGGCAGGCGGAGCAGCCGCGCATCGACCCGCGCCTTGAACGCCGGACGCCGCATCGCCGCGACCCAGCCAAAGCTCGCCACGGCGAGCAACAGCGCGATCAGCCACCACCAGTTCGCGGCAAAGCTGGAAATCGCGATCACCGCGCGGGTCAGGAAGGGCAATTGCTGGCCGACATCGTTGAATTGTTCGACGACGCGCGGAACGACAAAGATCATCAGCGCCGCGACCACCCCAATCGCCACGACCGCAAGCACGATCGGATAGGCCAGCGCCGCGATCAGCTTGCCGCGCACCTCGGCCTGCCGTTCAAGCAGGTCCGCAAGGCGCGCGAGAATAGTGGTCAGGCTGCCCGTGGTTTCACCCGCCGCGACCATCGCGCGATAGAGCGGCGGGAAGCTGGCGGGCTGGCGCGCCATCGCATCGGCAAGGCGGCGGCCTTCGAGCAGCCCCGCATGGACGTCGCCGATGATGGTGCGCGCGCTCTCGGCCTCGCTCTGGCGGGTCAGCGTGCGCAGTGCCTCTTCGAGCGGCGCGACCTCGGCCAGCGTCGCCAGCTGACGGGTGAACAGCGCGAGTTCTTTGCTGCTGAGCCGCGCGCGGCGGAACGCGAGCAGCGACCGGCTGGCGGGCTTCGCCCCCGCCGCCTCGACTGCGACGATATGGAATTTGCGCCGCACCAGATCGGCGCGCGCGGCATCATCGTTCGCGGCGGTCAGCCGTCCCTTGCGCTCACGGCCCTGCGGATCGATCGCCACATAGCGATAATCAGGCATCGATTTCCTCGCGCCGCGCGATGCGGATCGCCTCTTCGGCGGTCGTCAGCCCCTTTGCGACCATCGCCCGCGCCGCCGAGGCGAGCGTCGGCGATTTCAAAAAGGCGTGGCGCGTGATCATCGCCTCGTCGCCGCCATTGTAGATATAGCGGCGGACGGTGTCGTCGACCTTGATCGCCTCGAACACGCCGATGCGGCCCTTGTAGCCCGTGCCGCTGCACTGTTCGCAGCCCTTCGGGCGCCAAATCACGGTGCCGATGTCGAGCCCGAGGATCGCGGCGACGCTGTTGTCGGCCTGCACCGGCTCGCGGCAATGGTCACACAGCTTGCGGACCAGCCGCTGCGCGATGACGGCGCGCAAGGTCGAGGCGAGCAGGAAGGGTTCGACCTTCAGATCTTTCAGGCGCGTGATCGCCCCCACCGCATCGTTGGTGTGGACAGTCGACAACACGAGGTGGCCGGTCAGCGACGCCTGCACCGCGATGTCGGCGGTTTCGCGGTCGCGGATTTCGCCGACCATCACGACATCGGGATCCTGGCGCAGGATCGCGCGCAGCCCGGCGGCGAAATCGAGCCCGACCTTGCTGTTCACCTGCGTCTGGCCGACCCCGTCGACGGCATATTCGACCGGGTCTTCGACGGTCAGGATATTGCGCTGGCCGTCGTTGAGCTGTTTGAGCGCCGCATACAGCGTTGTCGTCTTGCCTGATCCCGTCGGTCCGGTGACGAGGATGATGCCATTCGGTTCGGCGAGCGCCTCGCGCAAAATCTGGTCCGAGGTACCCGACAGGCCGAGGACGTCGAAGTCGATCCCCGCCGCATCCTTGTCGAGAATACGCATCACCACCCGCTCACCCGCGCGGCTGGGCAAGGTCGACACGCGAACGTCGACCGCCTTGCCCGCCAGCGTCAGCCCGATGCGGCCATCCTGCGGCACGCGGCGCTCGGCAATGTCGAGGCGCGCCATCACCTTGATGCGGCTGACCACCACCGGGGCGACGTGCGGGGGCATACGCAGATGTTCGCGCAGCACGCCGTCGGTGCGCATGCGCACGACGAGGCCGCTTTCATAGGGTTCGATATGGATGTCGCTTACCCCCTGGCGAACCGCTTCGGCGATGATCGCGTTGATCAGGCGGATCGCGGGGGCGTCGTCGGCGCTGTCGAGCAGATCTTCGGCGCTGGGCAGGCTGAAATCGATCTCGCCGCTGCCCACCGATCCCGCCATCGCGGCGGCCGAGCTATCGACGGCATAATGATCGGACAGCAAGCGGTCGAAATCGGCGACGCTGGCGGTGGCGACGCGGAGCGGCTGCGCCAGATAGCGCTTCACCTCGATCAGCACCGCAGGATCGGCATCCTCGCGCAAGGTCGCAAGCCACGCGCCGCCCTCGCCCGGCGCGATCACAACGCCGTGCTGGCGGGCAAAGCCATAAGGAATATCGACCGGCGCGGCGGCGACTATCGGTTCGGGATCGCTCACGGAAACTCTCCGGTCGGCGGTGCGGGCGCATTCGAAATCGACGGCGGAACGTCGGTCGAAATCACCCGGCCATCGGCACCGCGCAGTTCGGGCAGGTTCACCGGGCCGACGGTGATGTCGGCGGCGGTCGCCTCGGTCGGCACCGGCGGTACCGCGCCCAGATAGTCGCGCACCAGCGTATCGATCGCGGGTTCCTCGTCGGGGTTCCGGCGCAGCTGGAAGTCACGGATATAGCCGTAACGACGCGCAGTCAGGGCGGCATTGTCTTCACGGTTGCGCAGGATCGTCGGGCGGATGAACACCATCAGATTGGTTTTCGACCGGGTGCGGCTGCGCGATTTGAACAGCTCGCCGATCAGCGGAATGTCGCTGAGCAGCGGGATGCGTTCGATCGTCTTGCGCTCATCGTCGTTGAGCAAGCCGCCGATCGCTAGAATCTCGCCGTCATCGACCGTCAGCACCGTTTCGAAAGAGCGCTTGTTCAGGATCAGGTCGCTGTTGCGCGACGACACCGGACCGGCGACGCTCGACACTTCCTGCCGCAGGAACATCTTCACTTCGCCCGCGCCATTGACCTGCGGCGTCACTTCCAGCTTGATCCCGACCTCTTCGCGCTGGACGGTGCGGAAGGCGTTTTCGAAATTGTCGCCCAGCTTCTCGCCGGTGGTGATCGGCACGTCCTGCCCGACGAGGAATTTCGCCGCCTGATTGTCGAGCGTCACGATATGCGGGGTCGCGAGCAGGTTCGACGTCGTGTCCGATTTCACCGCGTTGATGATCGCGCCGAAGATCGTGTTCTTGCCGATATCGCCTGCGAAACCCGCAAAGCCTCCGGTCGCGGTGAGCAGCGACGCCGCGGCCGCCTCCTGCAAGCTGTTGCCCAGCGAGCTGTTCGTCTGGGTCACCGTGGTGTTGCCGTTGACCGTGGTCGTCTGCTGCGACAGCTGGTTCGCGGCATAGGCGCCGCCCAGCGTCAGGATATTCGGCGACGCATTGCTGTAGCTGGTCGCGACGAACGGGATATTCTTGCCGCCGAGCAGGAACTGGACGCCCAGCCGCTTGGCCGCATCGTCGCCGATCTCGACAACGATCGCCTCGACCAGCACCTGCTGACGGCGGCTATCGAGCTGGCGGATCAGCTCACCCAGCATCCGCTGCACTTCGCTATTGGCGGCAACGATGATCGCGTTCGCGCCTTCGTAGCGGGTGATGATTGCGGGCCCGCGGGTCGAGATGCTGCCACTGCCGCCGCCGCCAGTCGACGATGGAGCGGCCGGTGTGGACGCCGCGGGCACGGAACCACCCCCGCCGTTCGAGGACGAAGACGAAGAGGAGGAAGAAGCCGGCGGCAGGCCCGCCTTTTGCGCCGGGTCGCTGCCGCCGCCGATGAGTTGCTGCAGCGTCGGCAGCAGGGTTTCGGCATTGGCATGCTCGAGCCAATAGACGCGGAGTTCAGTGCCGCCCGCTGCCTTTTGATCAAGCTCGTTCGCCATCGAGACAAAGCGCGCGACCATCGCCTGGTCGCCGCGCAGCGCAATCGCGTTGCTGCTGTCGATGGGCACGATCGCGATAGGCGACTTCGCCCCCTCGCCCGCTGCCGGGACCAGCGCGGTGAGTGCCGCGGCGATTTCGCGCGCACCGGCGTTTTTCAACGTGACGATCTGGCTGGTCGAGCTGTCGCGGTCGATGCTCGAGGCGAGCGCCCGAATACGGCGGATATTGTCGGCAAAATCGGCGACAACCAGGCTGTTGGCGTTGCGGTTCGCGGTCAGCGAACCTTGCGCACTGACCAGCGGACGCAGCGTTTCGACCGCCGCGACCGCGTCGATATGACGCAGGCGGATGATTTCGGTGACGAACTGGTTCTGCGCCGCACCGCGGCTGCCGATCCGGCCGGGCTGGGCAGCGGCGCCGTCGATCGGCTGGACGCGGTAGCTGCCGTTCGGACCCGGAACGGCCACCAGCCCGTTCGAGCGCAGTGTGGACAGGAAAATCTCGAAATATTCGCTGCGCGACAGCGGCCGGTCGGTCACCACCGACACCTTGCCGTTGACGCGCCCGTCGATGACGAAGGTCCGCCCGGTGATTCGCGCGGCATCCTGAATGAAGGCACGGATATCGGCGTCGCGGACATTGAGCGTATATTGGGCGACCGCAGGTGCTGGAGTGGCAGAGACCAGCGCGGCGGCAAGCATCAGGGACAGTTTGAAACGCATAAAACCTATTGCTTCGAGAGGAAGATGGCGACGGGAACGACGCTGGCGCCGCGTTCGACTTCGAGCGATATCCGCGCGCCGGGCGCGATCTGGTTGGCGAGTGCGGCGGCATCGCCTGCTGACCCGATCGGACGGCCATTGACCGAGCGGATGACGTCGCCCGGGCGTAGGCCCGCGGCGCGGAACACCGCGCCGTCGCCCTGCGGCTGGACGACCAGCCCGGTGACGCGACCATCTTCGGTGCGCGGCGCAAAGCCGACCCCGGCCTTGAGCGTTGCGGGCGACATTTCGCCGCTGGCGCTCACCCCGGCAGTCGCCGTCGATCCGACTTCCGGGGTGGGCGAAGGCAGCTGCGTCGCCGGGGCCGCGACCGCGGCCTCGCCGCTCTGATCGAGGAACAGGCTTTCGCGCGCGCCGCCGCGGTCGAGCAGCACATGGTCGAAGGCGACGCCGACGAGCTTCACGCCCGGGGCAATCTCGTCGCCGACGGCATAGCTGGTCTGCACCCCGTCCTCGCCCGCGATGATCGCCGAGCCGCCGCCGGTCGCTTCGTTGATGTTGATGCCGAACAAGGTCAGCCCGAGCGCGGTGACGGTGGCCGAAGCCGGACCCTGCGGCGCACTGCGAAAGAAGGGGTCGAAGCTGGCGAACAGCGCGCGGCGTTCGGCGGGCGAGGCGATGACCGCGGCTTGGGGCTGCCAGGCGCCGAGCGGCGAGAGCGGCGTGATGACCGTCCACAGCAGGCGAACGAGCTGCCAGATCAGCAACGCGCCGAGCAACGCGGCAAGCAGCAGCGGCCCGATCTCGCGCGGCGCGCGCCGACCGCCACGCAGCCACACGGGCAAACCGCGCGGCAGCCTGGAGGCCGATCCGGACATCAGCGTCGCCATGAAATCGTCTCTGTCCCCCTGAGGCTGAAGTTGCCGTCGCGAATCGCCTAGGGGCGATTGGTGACAATCAGTTGACGGGAAGATTACAGTTTTTTGACGGTCGGGCGAGTCTGGCGGTGATGTGGACAAGATCAAACCCCTCCCCTTCAGGGGAGGGGCGATGTGCCCTAAAACTTCAGCGACGCGCTGAGCGAGAAGGTGCGGCCGAGCTTATAGCGGTTGAAGAAGACACGATTGTCTCCGAACTTCTGCTCTTCCTTATACACCCGGCCGGTGAGGTTGCGGGCCTCGAACTTCAGTTCGATGTCCTTGCCGAGCATCGCGATGCCTTGGCGCGCGACAAAATCGAGCGAAATCCCCGGCTTTTCGCGCAGATCGGGTTGCAGAGACGGACCGCGGCTGGTGACGCGCGGGCTAGCATAGGTCAGGAGCAGCGTTTGCTGCGATAGTTTGTCCTGATCCTCCAGCCCGATCTGGACGTTCACCAGATGGTCCGACTGGCCGGTCAGCGGCGACCCGTCGAAGAAGAAATTGTTCGCATCCTGGACGACGCCGTTGATGACCGTAGTGTCACCGGCCGCCACCGAAATGTCCGAATGGGTATAGGTGTAGTTGCCGATCATCACGACGCGGCGGCTTTGCCAGAAAGGCGCATCCGACAGGCCGTCGAGCGGAAAATATTTCTGCACATCGAACTCGACGCCATAAAGCTTCGCTTTCGGCGCATTGGCGTAGCCGGTGTTGACCGACGAGTCCGAAATCGATGTGTAGGTTTCAATAGGATTGTCGATCGATTTATAGAAGCCAGCAACGGTGACGCGCTGATCCTTAGCAAAATACCATTCGTAACGCGCCTCGGCGTTGGTCAGCCGGCTGTCGGTCAGCGACGGGTTGCCGCGGAACAATCGGTTCGATTCGGGGTCTTGATAGACATGCGCGACAAGTTCGCGGAACTGCGGTCGGGCGATAGTTTTCGACCCGCTGACACGCACCTGCATGTCGGGCGCGACTTCCCAGGTCAGGGTGACCGCAGGCAGCCAATAATCATTGTTCAGGTCGGTTTCGGCGATCGCTGACGCCCCGGTGTTGAACAAATCGATCGGCGACACCGTCTGCTTCGCCTCTTCATACCGCACCCCGGCGTTGATATTGACGCCCGAGAGCAGCTCGGCCTGAACCTGCGCATAACCTGCATGGGTGGTCAGCCCGGCGTCGAAGGCGGCGGTGCCATCTTGCGCCGATGTTTCGAGCAAGGTGATGTCGTAAAGCTGGATCGACGCGTCGGAGAGGAGATAATCGGGGCGCAGCTGTTGGACGGGAACCGGCAGGCCCGCGGCGCGGAACTGGAAAGCGCGGCGCACCGACACGCGATCGGTGTCGCTATAGGCATAGCCGACGGTCGCCGAAATTTGGGGCGCGACTTCGTAGGAGAGGTCAATGCCGCCTGACCACAAATCCTCGTTCAGGTCCGAAAAGGCGATCGTCGCGTCGCCCTTGTTGCCGCCCAGATCGTTGACGAACTTGTTGCCGACCGGATCCTGCGCGAGCGGCAGATTGGTCCGGACATAGGTGAAGCTGCGCTCATAAGGCGCCTCGCGCTGCGAGTTGGCATAAGCGCCGCGCAGGTCGAGTTTGAGCCGGTCGAAATGGAATTCGCCCACGAATTGCGTGTTGATCAGCTGGCGTTCGTACCACGCCGTGTCCTGTTTCAGGATGTCGCGGCCGACCTGGTTCTGATCGGTGCCGAGCGCGAGGCGCGCCTGTTTCAGGGTGTCGCGGATGTACAAGTTGGTCCAGCGCAGCTTGTGCTCGCCAAGCTCGAGCCCGAAACCGAGCAGGCCGTTGACGACGACGCGGTTGTCGGTGACGACCCGGTTATAGCTGGTCTGCGGATCGCCCGACAAATCGGCCTCGACCGACGTCTGCTGCAACGTATCGCGGGTGCGCCACTTGTTGCTGATCCCCGCAGTCGCGATGATGCCGAGTTCGCCGTTGGCCATCGGGATCGTCAGCCCGCCGGTGACGCCCGCCGACCAATTGACGGGAATATGATTATTCTGTTGCAGCAGGGTGGTCGGGGCATTGACCAGGTCCATCGCGATCGCCTCCAGATCGCCTTTGCTGAAATCGGCGCCCTCGATGATCGGTTTGCCGCTCGCGAAGGCCGCGGCGAGCGATTGGGGAACATCGCGGGTGCCGTCGTCGAACCCGGTCCAGTCGGAGTCGCTGCCATAATAGGTATAGCCAAGTTCGTTGGTCGTCTCGCTATCCCAGCCGATACCGCCCGAGAGGGTCAGGAAATTCTCCCGCGGGGTCGATTTGGTGGTGAGGTTGATCACGCCGCCGCCGAATTCACCGGGGAAGTTCACCGAATAGCTTTTCTGGACCAGCGTCGAATCAATGACGTTGGACGGAAAAATGTCGAGCGGCACAACGCGCTTCAGCGGTTCGGGGCTGGGCAGCGGCGAACCGTTGAGCAGCGCGAGCGAATAGCGGTCGCCCAGCCCGCGGACATAAACAAAGCCGCCGCCAACGACCGACAGGCCGGTCACCCGCTGGAGCGAGCCCGAAATATCGCCTTCACCGGTGCGCGCGATGTCGGCCGACGACAGCACCGACACCACTTCGGGCGTCGCGCGAACGACATTGGGGGTATAACGGCCAGTGACGACGATTTCCTGGTCCGATCCGCCGGGGATCGAAACGTCGGCGTCTTCATCGGCCGCCACGTCGCCCGGCGCCGCATCGGTCGCAGGTTCGGCGACATCCTCTGTCGGCGGCGTCGATTGGATAGCGCCGCTGGGCCCGGCATCCTGCGCCAAGGCGGCAGGCGACACCAAAGCTGACGAAATGAGCAGCAGGCTGGCGAAAAGCGGCCGCTTGGTCATGATCTCAAAACCCCTGTTTGCAGATGGGATAGGGGGCGGGGCGCTCCGCCATCGGTGCGCCCCGCCCCTATATTTCAACGTCGGCGCGTCAGACCGGGATGAGCGTGCAGGCGGCGCTCGCCGAACCGAAGCTCGCGGTCGCCGAATTGCAGGTCCAGCCGCTGAAGCGCGTGTCGCTGGCGTCACGAACGGCGCCGACGTAACTCGCGTTGACGAAGAACGCGTTGATCGGAACCGGGTTGAACGCTGGACGGGCGGTTTCGGTCGCGCCGTTGATGAACAGGTTCGTCAACGTCGGGACATAGGTCGAGCTGTTGTTCGTCCCGCCGTTGAAGATCGCCTGCACTTCGGCGTTGGTGACACCGCTCGTGCCGAGGAACGGGCTGGCGCCGCCGCACTGCATGTTGACCGAATCGAACTTCGGCGGACCGGCTTCGTCGGCACCCGCAGCCTGCGTCGTCGTCGCCGAGTTGATGCGCAGGCATGAAATCCCCGGCGCGACGATCAGGCCGTTCATAAAGCGATAATCGGCGCCGCCGCGGATCAGGACCGAAGCGGTGTTGCCCGCCGCATTGGCACGGTGGATGAAGGTAAAGTTCGACAGCGCGACATTCTGACGCGGCGTGGTGTCTTCGTTGCCGTTCGAGTCGATTTCGAGCATCGAGTCGCCAACGCTGCCGCCCGCACGCTGCACCGCGAGCAGGAACTGGACATTGCCCTTGTAGCCGACGTCGGTGTCGAGCCCGTCGTCTTCGGCGCCGGTGATTGCCAGGTTGCGCATGTTGACGCGACCGCCGAACACTTCGATGCCGTCATCCGAGCTGTTGTGGACCTGAATATTCTCGATCGTGGTGCCCGAACCGACGCCCGACGGCGTCAGACCCTGCAGTTCCTTGTCGGCGCTGAGGATGAAGCCCGAATAGCGGATCTGGACAAACGACATGCGGCCCGAATTGTCGGCGACCTGTGCGCCGCCATAGAGCGCGTTCGACGTGCCTTCAGTGTCGCGTTCGCACGCGACGGTGCCAGGCGTGGCGCCCGATGCCAGGCAATCGGTGACCGGCGCGCGGCCGAGCAGGACGACACCGCCCCACAGCTGCGACGTATTGTCGTCGGCCGAACCGACGACATTGCCGCGGCCGGTAAAAACGATCGGCTGCGCTGCGGTGCCGACGGCGTCGATGCGGTTGCCGCGGTTGACGACCAGGTAGGAAACGCCGGTCGCGCCAAAGATGGTAACGCCCGGATCGATCGTGAGCGTGACGTCGGTGTTGGTGCTGGCAGCGCCCTGATCGGTGCCGACATCGACGCGGCCGGGGAGCGAATAGATCACGCCGGCGACCTTGGGAATCGCGGTCGAGGCGGTGAAGCGCGCGGGGAAGGCACAGTTGCGCCACGTGCCCTGCGGCCCGGTAACGGTGCCGAGGTCGGTCAGCGCGGGGCCGGCGATGCTCGGGCAGGCGGCGGCGGGTGTGACGCCGGTCGGGGTGGGCGTCGGTGTCGGCGTGGGGGTCGGGGTCGGCGCGGGAATGACGATCACGCCTTCACCCGGCGAGGCAACGCCATCGGCACCGCAAGCGGCCAGGATAGAACAAGCCACGCCGCTGAGCATGACCATACGAACGCGTGCGAAAGCCGCCATGAAAATCTCCGTTCCCGGTGTGCGCCCCCAAATCGGTCGAGCGGCGCCCCTGATGAAAAATCACCGGTGAACGATGTTTCGCCCCCGGTGACGCCGCCACTAGGGTGATTCGATGACGGTCTGACGCCAGAGCCGTGACAGATGCGTGACTCTTTTGAGTCCAGTCGATGACAAGCGCGGCGCAAAGCAGGTCGCGAGCGGCATCGCGCCTTCGCACCCGCAAAAATAAATGCAGCGAAGCTCGCTTGCATCGCCCCACAAGCTTTGCTAGGCGCCCGCTCCTACCCGGAGCCGGACCCGTTCGGCCCCATCATGATGTGCGGTCGTGGCGGAACTGGTAGACGCGCAACGTTGAGGTCGTTGTGGCCGAAAGGCCGTGGAAGTTCGAGTCTTCTCGACCGCACCATAGTGTCCATTGGGACACCCAAAAATCAGCAAGACGGATAGACGACGCCGCGAAGGCGCGCTTTTGTGCGTCGTTTGCGCACCGCAATCGGCAGCTGGGTCCGTTTTCCGTTTGACGAATGTTTGACGTTCGCCGCGATACCAGCCCCCGCGAAGCAAGCCGCGCTTGCGCACATTCGTTTATCGACCGCTCGCAGCCCTCCAGCGACTGTTGGCGTGCCGACTTTCGCCGTCGTTGGCCATCGGCATCGGTGAAGGAACGAGAACCGACAGGAGCACATTATGCGGGATACGATCGCGCTAAACAGTATCAGCCATCATTTCGATACCGCCATTGAACGGATCGAGCTGTTCCGCGACCTTTCCTACACGATCCGTGCGGATGAAACGCTGGCCATCGTCGGTCCTTCGGGCGCGGGAAAGTCCAGCCTGCTGTCGATCGCGGCGGGGCTGGAAATACCGGCGGGCGGCAATGTGTGTTTCACCATCGACGGTGTCCAGGTGGACGCGCTGACGATGCGCGCCAATTCGGGCTTCATTTTCCAGCAATTTCATCTGATGCCGGAACTCGATGCCATCGGCAATCTGGCGTTGCCTCTTCGCCTGAAAGGCAACCGCGACGCGTTCGACATCGCCGCGAACTGGCTTGAAAAAGTGGGGCTGAAGGATCGCGCCCGGCATCGCCCGCACCAATTGAGCGGCGGCGAGCAACAGCGGATTGCGGTGGCGCGGGCGTTTGTCACCGCGCCGCGCTTTATCTTCGCCGATGAGCCCACCGGCAATCTGGACAGGCAAACCTCCGAAAGCGTCGCTGCGCTGATGTTCGAATGCGCCCGCGAGACGGGTTGCGGCCTGGTGATCGTGACCCACAGTCGGCAGCTAGCCATGCGCGCCGATGCAAGCCTGCTGCTGGACGCCGGACAGCTGAAGGCCGCGGCATGAACCGGTTCAAACTGATCCTCGAGAATAGCTGGCGTGATCTTCGGGGCGGCGACGGGCGCATCAGCATAGCGACGCAAACGGCGCTGCTGTTTTTCCTGCTGACGCTGACGCTCACCAGCGCGTCGATCCAAAGCTATCTGGCCGACAATCTCGATCAGATGCTGGGGTCGGACCTGGTGGTTGAAAGCCATTCGCCCCTGACGGAGAGTGACGAGGCCGCATTCCGATCGATGGCGGGCGGCCTGTCGGTCACGCAGCTCGCCGACATCACCCTTACGCATAAGGCCGAGTGGGCGCGCGTGCACCTGAAGCTGGTCGATGATGCCTATCCGTTGCAGGGCAATCTGCAGATTGGCGACACGCCGGTCGCCACGCAGCGCGCCGTCAGCCGCGGCCCGCAGGTCGGCGAAATCTGGATCGATTCGCGGCTCGCCACCAAGCTGGGGACGCAGGTGGGCGACATCCTGACCATCGGCGGCACCGACTTGACGCTCAGCGCCGTCCTGTTTCATGAACCCGACCGCATCATGGAAGGCCATAGCGTCGCCATGCGCGCGATGGCGCACGCCCGAAGCCTTGAGGGCGCATCGATCAAGAACAGCAAGGGCCGCACGCGCTATCTGGTCACCGCAGATGAAAACCAGCAGCAGGCGATTGAAAAATGGTCGCGGCAGACCCTGCCGGGCGCCAGCGTCACCAAGAAATTCGGCGGCGAGCACCCCCTCGCCAGCTTCTGGCAACGGACCGAGAATTTTCTGGGTCTGGCGTCGGTGATCCTATTCTTCATGGGCGCCGTGGCGCTGGATATGACCAATCGCCGCTGGCTCGCCAAAATGCGCTATCGGCTCGCGATCTATGCGAGCTTTGGCACCCCCACCCGCACCGCCATGCTGATGGCGCTGGGCGAATGGCTGGCCGGTTTCCTTCTGTCGATCGCGCTTGCCAGCATGCTGGCGGTATTCGCCTACGGGGCGATCGTCGCCGAACTGCAAGGATATTTCCCCGGACTTCGCGTCGGTTGGCATGTGGCACCCGCCTTGAAGACCATCGGCCTCTTCTTTCTGCTCCTGCTCGCGCTTCAGGTACCCAGCTTTATCCAGCTGTCGCGCGCGTCGTTGCTGTCGCTCATCCGCAATCCGGCCGAAAGCAGCTATGTGTGGCAGCGGCTGTTCTGGAGCATTGCATCGGTCACGCTGCTGGCCGCCGCCTATTCCGACAATATGCTGCTGACCGGCATGACGCTCGCGGCCATCGCCGCCGCGCTCGCCCTGATGGTGGTGCTGACCTGGACGGTCATCCGGCTGGGGGATGTTTGGGGCCGCCGCCGCGCTGGTCTGTTGCCCTTTGCCTTTTTCATGATGCGGCAGCGGCTGTTTGCCAAATCGGCGCAGGTGATGGGGCTGGGATTGTGCGGGCTTCTCTTGCTGTTCTCGCTGATGCTGATGCGTGACCTAGGCACCACAATGGAAGGCTATGGCCGCAGCCATGACGGCAATCTGATGATCGCCGAAGCCCAGACCGATCAGATTGACGCGATCCGTCGCTGGGCCGGGGAGACGGGCAGCAGCGTCCGCTCGCTGCGCCCGTTTGTGACCGCGCAACTTGTGTCCGTGAACGGCAAGGCTCTGGCCGACATGCAGAAACCCAGCGACACGCTGGCCACGCTCAAAGACCCGATCCGGCTGAGCTGGACCGACGCCATGCCCAAAAACAACCGTCTGGCCGACGGCAAATGGTGGCCCGTCGGTACCGACAACTGGCAGCAGATTTCCGCCGAATCCGAAGTCATGACCGATATCGGGCTCAACTATGGCGACACGCTCCGCTACCAGATCGGCGATAAATCCTATGACTTTACGCTGGTGGCTAGCCACGCTTACCAGCCTGGCGCCGGATCGATCACCTTCTGGTTTCAGGTTCCTTTGTCGGCCAGGGCGCAAATCGATGCGCCGACCCGCTATATGGGCAGCATGGAATTGCCGGAACCGGCGTGGGATGCGCTGGCCGGGCTGTGGCAGCAACACCCCACCCTCTCGCTCGTCCCGCTGCAGGAATTGACCGAACGGTTTGACCAGACGCTGGGGATCGTCACCAAAGTGACCAGCGGCTATGCGGCCATGGTGCTGTTGCTGGCGCTGTTTGTGCTGGCTGCGTCGGTGAGCGGCTTCAGCGCCGACGACCGCCAGAAAAATGGCCTGCTGATGAGCATGGGCTTGAGGAAGAGCGACTGCCTGCGGCTGAATTTCTATGATTGGGGCGTCACCGCCCTGATCGCCGCCGCTGGCGCGATCGCGGGCACCTGGAGCGCGGGATTGCTGATCTATCAGGCGCAGTTCAACCTGACCTACAACCCCGACATGCTTTGGGTAGCTGCAATGGTCTTTGCCATGGTGGTGACGGTATGCCTCGTCGGCTATCTGGCCTGCCGTCAGAGCCTCAAGGTCTCGGTCGGCAACCTGATGGCGACATAGACCATGCTGACCCGGGGGACTACGGAGGAGCCGCAAAGCCCCGGGCTGGCGCGGTCAGTTGCTCCAATAGATATAGTCCTGCCCATCGCGCCACGGCGCGTTGAGCGGGACGTCGATCCGCACCGGCCCCTCGATCAGCCCCGGCCAGATCGGTTTGGCCATGCCCTTGTTTTGCGCCTCGATCATCGCGCGTAGCGCCGCGACGCGCTGCGGGTCGCTGGCGGCGAGATCCTTTTGTTCGGTCGGATCAGCAGCGAGATTATAGAGCCGCGCCTTTTCGGGCCGTTTGGTCACCTGCAATTTCCAGTCGCCTGCGCGCACGGCGCGGTAATCGCCCGAGCGCCAGAACATCGCGGACCGGCTTGCGGGACCGGCAAGGATATTTTCGCTGTCGATCGTCCGATCGCCCGGTACCACTGCGCCCGCCGCGGCCGCGATCGTCGAGAAAATGTCGAGGTGACCGGTCACATCGGCCCGCTGCGTCCCCGGCGCGATGCCGGCCGGCCAGCGCATGAACAAGGGGGTGCGGATGCCGCCTTCAAAGAAGGTCGCCTTCCAGCCGCGGAAGGGCGCGTTCAGATTTTCGATGCCATTGTACCAAGCGCCGCCATTGTCGCTGGTGAAGATGACGAGCGTATTGTCGTCGATCCCCTGCTCTTTCAGCTTGGCCATCACATCGCCGATGCGGCGGTCCATCTGCGTGATCATGGCGCCATAAACGCGCGTCTTATGATCCTTGATCTGTGGCAGCCGATCATAGTCCGCCTTGGTGGCCTGCAATGGCGTGTGCGGCGCGTTGAACGCGAGATACATAAAGAACGGCCGGTTGCGGTTCGCCTCGATCGCCTTGATCGCTTCCTCGGCGAAATAATCGGTCATATGCCCGCGCGGATGAAAGCGTTTGCTGCCGTTGAAGGTTACGGCATGGCGCAAATTGGCCCATATAAAGCGATCGATGGCGTCCCATGGCAGCTTCGCATTGACCACCCCGGGATCATCCTCGCGCATGAACATCGCCCCGCCGGCCAGGATGGCGAGGCTTTCGTCGAAACCCTGCGCATGCGGCCGCAACGCGGGTGCTTCGCCCAGATGCCATTTGCCGATGTGCAGCGTGTGATAGCCCGCCGCCTTCACCGCCTCGGCGATCGTCACCTCGCTCGCGGGAACGCCCATGTTGGGATAATCGGGGATGTCGGGGGTGATCCGATCCTTATGAAAGATCGCTTTCAGCGGCCCGACGCCATCACCATGCGCCAGATTTTCGGCAAACTGGACCGGCACCGCGGTAAATTCAAAGCCGAAGCGCGTCGGATACCGCCCGGTCATCATCGCAGCACGCGAGGGGGAGCAGGTGGCGTTCGCGGCATAGGCGGTGGTGAAATTCACCCCCTCGCGCGCCAGCGCATCGATGTTCGGCGTCTTGACGATCCCGCCCCCAACACCGCCGCCGTTCAGGCTGATGTCGTTATAGCCCAGGTCATCGGCGACGATCAGGATGATGTTGGGCGGGCGTTTGCCCTCGGGTACTTGGGCCGGACCCTGCTGCCAAACGACCGCTCGGTTCGGCTGCACCGGGTCGTGCCAGTCCTGAAGGATACCGGGCAAGCGATATTTATTCGCCTCGAATGCCCAATAGCCGCCCGCCCCCAGCGCGGCGACGGCGCCCAATGCGATCCAGCGCTTTTTCATGACAATCCTCACCCCTTGCCGTCGATATTATGGCACTATATGTGTCACTATATTGCAGGTTGCGCAAGATCGCACGCAACGCAGCGATTGACCCCGGCGCCAAGCTGGGCCAGCGGAGGGACATGACCAAGGCGGCGAAGAAATCGGTGGCAGCAAAGGAACGGCCCGAGCGCGTCGACGGCCGCCGCGAGCGCGGTCGATCGAGCCACAAACGCATTGTCGAGGCGATGATGGAGCTGATCGCCGGCGGCGACCTGGCGCCGAGCGCCGCGCGTGTCGCCGAAGAGGCCGGGATCGGGCTGCGCTCCGTGTTTCGCCATTTCGACGATATGGACGCACTTTACGCCGAGATCACCGCGACGATTACCGAGCAGGTCATGCCGATCGTCAGCGCGCCCTATCCCGATCAGCACTGGCGCGCGAATGTCCGCGACCTGGTGCGGCGACGCGTCCGCGTGTTCGAAACCACCCTGCCCTTTCGCCTCGCCGCCAATATCAAGCGGTACCAGTCGCCGTTTCTGATGGGGCAATATGGCAAGGTCGTGATGCTGGAACGCGAGCTGCTGCTGCGCCTGCTCCCCGGCCCCGTCCTTTCCGACCGGATCAATGTTGAGGCGCTGTGCGCGGCGCTGTCGTTCCAGAACTGGCGGGCGCTGCGCCATGATCAGGGATTGTCCGCCGAGGAAGCCGGGACGGTGACAATGCATATGGTCGAGGCTTTGCTGACGACGATCGGGGACGCGACTTGAGATACCGCGGTGCGGCGCTGTTCTCGCTCGCGTTGATCGGCGCGCTGGCGGGGTGCGGCAAGGCGAAGAAGGCACCGGTCGCCGAGGCTGCGGCACCCAGCTGCCCAGCGATGCCCAAGCAGGACTATGTCTGGATCCCCGGCGCGACCTTTGCGATGGGCGCCGACGCCCAGCTGCCTGAGGAAGGACCGGCGAAAGAGATTTCGGTCGCGGGCTTCTGGATCGCGACGCACGAAGTCACCAACGCCGAGTTTGCCGCGTTCGTGAAAGCAACTGGCTACAAAACCCTTGCCGAGCGCGATCCGCCGCCACTGCCCGGCGCCCCGCCCGACATGCTGATCCCCGGGTCGGCGGTGTTCACCGCCCCCACCGACGGCAATCCGAACTGGTGGCGCTGGGTCATGGGGGCCGAGTGGCGCAATCCCGCTGGTCCCGCGTCGAATATCGAGGGACGCGACCGCGAGCCGGTGGTCCAGATCGGTTATGAGGACGCGCTGGCCTATGCGCACTGGGCGAGCAAGGCGCTGCCGAGCGAGGCGCAATGGGAACTGGCGGCGGCGACCGGGGGTGCCGACCGCAATGTGCCGGTCGATAGCGCCGGCAAGCCGCAGGCGAATTATTATCAGGGCGCCTTCCCCGCCCGCGACCTCGGCACCGACGGCTTTACCAGCCGCGCTCCGGTCGCCTGCTTCCCAGCCGATCGCCATGGCGTCCACGACCTGATCGGCAATGTTTGGGAATGGACGACGGACAAGGCGGGCGGCGAAAGCAACGTCATCAAGGGCGGCAGTTTCCTGTGCGCCGCCAATTATTGCGCGCGCTATCGCCCCGCAGCGCGGCAGTTTCAGGAACGCAGCTTAGGCACCGACCATATCGGTTTTCGCCTGATCGACCCGGCGCGCGCGGCGCCGGCGGCGCCAGCTCCAGCCAAGAGCTGACAGCAGCAGCACGGTCCCGCCGACCCACAGGCCCAGCTGGATCAGCCGCTTGCGGCCCTGCTGTTCGAACGCATAGCGGTTGATCTGTTCGTCGGCGGTGTAGCCTGCAGGCATGTCGAGGACGCCATTGGCTTTGGCATAGGAACGGTAATCGGCCAGCATGGCCGCGAAGCGGTCGGGCATCGCGGCGGCGAGGTCGCGCACCTCGCCGGGATCGCTTTTCAGATCATACAGACGCCATTTGCCATCGCCAGTCGGCGGGAGGTTGCGGACCAGCTTGTAATCGCCGCGGAACAGCGCGGCATTGCCCGACAGTTCATACCCCAACGGGGCATCGCCATGAACGCTAGCCGACTGACCGGTCAGAATGGGCATCAGGCTGCGTCCGGTTACCGGTTCGACCGCTTTGCCCGCCCATGTGTCGCCATGGCCGGGGACCGCCGCAAGGTCGGTCAATGTGGGCAAGATATCAGTGACATGGGCAAGGCCGTCACTGATAGCGCCGACGCGCAGCGCTTTGTTGCCCGGCCACGCGATGATCAACGGCACCCTGAGGCCGCCCTCGGCGGCGCTGAATTTGTAGCCCGAGAGCGGCGACGCTGCGGCGCTCGCCCAGCCGGGGCCGATCACGCTGAAACTGCCGCGCCGCCCGATATTCGCGGTGCTCAAGTCATACTCCATGCCCAGGAACAGCCGATTGCGCAGGCTGTGGAACGGGTTGGTGGGTTCGGCGCCATTGTCCGACAGGAACACAAAGATCGTATTGTCGTAATCGCCGCTCGCTTTGAGATGCGCGACCAGCCGTCCAACCTCGCGGTCCATCGCCGTCGCCATCCCGGCATAAGCCTGCATCACGCGCACCGCGGCCGCACGTTCGTCGGTTTCGAGCTTGCTCCAGTCCGGGGTGGTCGGCATGGTCACGACCGGCACACCCGCGGGAACGATACCCAGCGCTGCCGCGCGCTTCGCCCGCGCGGCACGCAGCGAGGTCCAGCCATCCTTGTACAGCGCCGCATAGCGCGCAATGTCGCTGTCGGGTGCCTGCACCGGGATATGATTGGCGAGGAAGTTGATCGAGGCGAAGAAGGGTTTGCCGCTTTGACGACCCTCCTCGATATAGTCGATCATCCGCTGAACGACGAAGGTCGACGAATAATAATCCTTGGGCAGCGTCGCGGGCTTGCCGTTCTCGGTCCAGGCGGCGGTGTCGTACATCCCCTCGATCGGCCGCTGCTCGAAATTGTCGGCGCCTGCATCGGCCAGACTGAACGCCCGGTCATAACCGCGCGCTTCGGGCAGCCGCGTCGGGTCGCTGCCAAGATGCCATTTGCCGGTGAGGTAGGTGCGATAGCCCGCTGCTTTGAGCAGCTGCGCGATCGTCACCACCCTGTGGTTCATCACCGTATCATATCCGGGCTGACCACGATGTTCGTCGGGGATCGTCTCGGGCATGTTGCCGAGGCCATTGCGGTGGTTCATCACCCCGGTCTGGAGCATCGCCCGCGTCGGCGAGCACGACCCCGCGACATGGAAGTTGGAAAAGCGCGTCCCCGCATAGGCCAGCGCGTCGATGTTCGGGGTCGCAAACTCGGCGCCGAACGATCCGACGTCGCTGAAGCCCCAGTCGTCGGCGAGCAGGATGACGATGTTGGGCTGGCGCGGTGCAGTTGATTTCTGCTGCCCCTGGGCAGGCGTTGCCGCAAACAACGCGGCGCAGGCGATGATGGCAGTGCGCCGGAACCGGCCCTTGCGACCCGGCACGTTGGTGGTCCTCACGCGCACTGCCATCGCTCCCTCTCCCCTGGGATAATGACACTTACTATGCCAATATATTGGCGAGTCAAGTTGGCGTGTGTGGCCTATCGCTCCCGATACTCGGGCGCGCGTTTTTCGAGGAAGGCGGTGAGCGCCTCGCGATGATCTTCGGTCGCCGACAGGATGACCTGCTGGCGATCCTCGATCGCCATCGCGGCATCGAGGCTCTGGGCGTCGATATTGAGGTTCAGCGCCTGTTTGGACAGCCGCAGGCCGTGCGGACTGGTCGCCAGCATCTCGTCGGCGAGCGCGAGGCCGCGGGCCAGCAGCGCCTCTTCCTCGACAATCTCGCTGACCAGTCCGGCGCGCAGCGCGCGCTCGGCGTCGATGAAACGCCCCGTCAGGATCATCTCGGCGGCGAGGCTCGCGCCAACCAGCCGCGGGAGGAAATAGCTGGACGCCATATCGCAGCCGCCTAGCCCAATGCGGATGTACGCGGCGTTCGCCTTGAATGACGGCGTTGCGTAGCGCACGTCCGACGCCAGCAGCAGCGACAGCCCGCCGCCGCATGCCGCGCCATGGCCCAGCGCGATGATCGGCTGCGGGCAGGCGCGCATCTTGCGATAGATATTGCCGATGCGCGTCTGGGTGCGCAGCGTGCGGAGCACCGGGGTTTCGTCGCTCGACCGATCCTCCTGAATATCGAGCCCGGCGCAAAAGCCGCGCCCGGCGCCGCGCAAAATGACGACGCGCACCTCGGGGCGATCAGCAAGCCCGCCGAAATAGGCGTTGAGGTCATCGACCAGCCCCTCGTTCAGCGCATTCAGCCGCTCGGGGCGGTTGAGTGTCGCGATCTCGACCTGCCCGCGCGCCTCGATCAGCAGCTCGCTCACAGCGTCTGTCCGTCGTCGATCGTGAACACGCTGCCCGTCACCCCAACCGAGGCATCGGAGGCGAGGAACAGCAGCGGCGCGTGCAGGTCACTGGCTGGGCGCATCCGCTGGCGCGGGAAGCTCGCGATCAGCGCCTTGCCGATGTCGCTCGCGAACATGTCGGCTGTCATCTCCGATTCGAAGTAGCCCGGTTGGATAATGTTCACATTGATGCCGCGCCGCGCCCATTCGCGGGCCAGACTGCGCCCCAGATGGCGCACCGCTGCCTTGGTTGCACCGTACATCGAAGACGCGGGATAGATCTTCTCGGCGGTGATCGAACCGATCAGGATGATCCGGCCGCGACCGCTTTCGCGGCTGCCCGCTTTATCGAGGCGCTTCGCGCCTTCGCGCGCGGTCAGGAAGACACCGCGCAAATTGGCGGCGAGCAAAGCGTCGATTTCTTCCATGCCGAGTTGCAGCGCCATCTTCTCGGTCGCGACACCCGCGTTGGCGATGATCGTATCGACGGTTCCGAACGCCGCCTCGGCCGCGTCATAAGCGGCGATGGTCGACGCTTCGTCGGTGACATCCATGCTGACCGCAATCGCGGTGCCGCCCGCCGCCTCGATCACCGCCACCTGCTGCGCCAGCTTGTCGGCGCGCCGCGCCGCGAGCACGACCTTCGCGCCCGCCGCTGCGAGCGCTTTCGCAAAACCCGCCCCCAGACCTGACGAGGCGCCGGTGACCAACGCCACCCGCCCGGAAAGATCGAATTTCGGTTCTGCCGCCATCACATGTCCTTTCATCGCTCCCCCGGGTCTTGGCGCTGATTGACGTTTACGTCAATCGAGCGGCGCTTCTCAAAAAAGGGAGCAGATTGGGTTGACAAACGACATTTGTTCCCTTAATGTTCTTTTGTCGACACCAAACCTCATCCCCCGCTGCAGCCGCCGAGTGTGGCGGGCGGGGGATCAAGGTTTCTTTCCTTGCGCCAATATCTCAATATGCAGCGCGCCGCTTTGGCAGTGACGTTTGCGCGCGAGTCCGTTCCCCTCGCGCTATTGCATTGATCGCCGGGACAATCGGCGGCAGACATGGTGCCGGATTCACGGATTAGCGAGGGGGCTCACCATGGCATCATCACGCAGCGGTCGGACCTGAACCGATGCACGCAGTCGAAGCGTTCGAACTCGTCTTGGGCCTGCTCGCGCTCGTCATCGCATTGCACTGGTTGGCGCTCAAGCTGCGCTGGCCGCCCGCGACCGCGCTGCTGGTTGGCGGCGGCGCGCTTGCCTTCATCCCCGGACTGCCGGCGATTTCGCTCGACCCCGAACTCGCGCTGGTGCTGTTTCTGCCGCCGCTCCTGATGGACGGCGCTTATTATACCGCGCTTGGCCGCTTCCGGCGCCACCTGCCGGGCATATTATCGCTCGCGGTCGGTGCGGTCGTGTTCACGACGCTCGCCGTAGGGGTGGTCGCACATATGATCCTGCCGTCGCTGCCTTGGGCGGCCTGCTTCGCGCTCGGCGCCATCGTCTCGCCGCCCGATGCGGTGTCGGCGCGCGCGGTCCTGAAGGGCGTGCATCTGCCGCGACGGCTCGAAGCGTTACTCGAGGGCGAAAGCCTGCTCAACGACGCAACCGGGCTGATCCTGTTCCGCTTTGCGGTGGCGGCGACCCTCAGCGGGGTGTTCCATACCGGCGACGCGATACAGAGCTTTGCCTTTTTCGCAATCGGCGGCGTGGTGGTCGGCGCCGTGGTCGCCAAAGGCTGGCTGTTCCTGGCGAGGCGCTTTCGCGAACCGATGCTGGTCATGCTGATCACGATCCTGCTGTGCTGGGCCGCCTATCTGGCTGGCGAAGCCGTGCATGTGTCGGGGGTGATCGCCACCGTCACCGCCGGCCTCGCCATGGGCTGGTACCAGCACGAGGTCCTGCCCGGGGCTGTCCGCCTGCGCGCCAGTTCGGCCTGGCAGATCTTGGTGTTTGTGCTGGAGGCGATGGTCTTCATCCTGATCGGCTTTTCGCTGCGAGGCGCGGTTGAGCGGGTCGGCGGGATCGGGGCCATACCGGCCTCATGGATCACCATGATGGTCGCCGTGGTTCTCACCGTCGCGGTGACCCGTTTCGTCTGGGTGTTCGCATCCGAAGCCGTCCTCGAACTCGCGCGCAAGGCGGGGCTTAAACGGGCGCGGCCCCTCGGCTGGCGGCAAGCGACGGTGCTGAGCTGGGCGGGGATGCGCGGCGTCGTGACGCTGGCGGTGCCGCTGACGCTGCCCGTCGACATGCCCGGCCGCGACCTGATGCTGATCTGCGCGTTCGCGGTCATCTTTGTGACGGTGGTGGCGCAGGGGTCGAGCCTGGGCATGCTCATTCGCAAGGTCCAGCCGGTAGATACCGATCCCCCGGCAAAAATCGCGATGCCCGCCGCCGAAGCCGCGATGGCGCGCGCACGGTTCGCGGTGATCGAAAAGCTCGCTTATGACGAGAACGGCACGCTCATCCATCCCATGATGCTCGAGGAACATCGCAAACGGCTGGGTTTCATGGAGGGTTACGAAGCCGATGCCGGGCCCACAATGGACGGATTGCGGTCGCATTTCGACGTGCTGCTTGCGGCCATTGCGGCCGGACGCACCGAACTGATCCGCATACATCGCGCCGGGTTGATCGAAGACGAGGTACTCCACGAACTCGAGCGCGACCTCGACGTCGAGGAACTGGCGATGACGCTTCAGCGCGGCGACCCGCAAGCATAGAGCACCGGCTGGCTGGGGCGGCAGGATTCGAACCTGCGAATGGCGGCATCAAAAGCCGCTGCCTTACCACTTGGCGACGCCCCAACGGGCCGGTGCGAGGCGCGCTCTATAACGCGCCGTCGCCTATTGCAAGGCGGCGCTTAGAGCCGCGTCACCCAGCCGTGCGGATCGGCGGCGCGGCCGCGCTGGATGTCGACCAGCTTGTCCTTGAGCATACCCGTCACCTGCCCCGGACCGCCGGCGCCGATGGTAAAGCGGGTGTCGCCGCGCGTGACCTTGCCGACCGGGGTCACCACCGCGGCGGTGCCGCAGGCGAAGCTTTCGGTCAGCTTGCCGCTTTCCGCATCAGCCTGCCACTGGTCGATCGCATAGGGTTCCTCGCGCACCGTCAGCCCGGCGTCGCGCGCCAAGGTGATGATCGTATCGCGGGTGATCCCCGGCAGGATCGTGCCGGTCAGCGGCGGGGTGACGATGCTGCCGTCGTCGAACACGAAGAACATGTTCATCCCGCCCAATTCCTCGATCCAGCGATGTTCGGCGGCGTCGAGGAAAACGACTTGGTCGTGACCCTTCGCGGTCGCCTCGCGCTGCGCAATCAGGCTGGAGGCATAATTGCCGCCGCATTTGGCAGCGCCGGTACCCCCCGGCGCGGCGCGCGTATAATCCTCCGACACCCACAGCGAAATCGCCGGGGCGCCCGATTTGAAATAATTGCCGACCGGCGAAGTGATGACAAGGAAGTGATATTCGGCGGCGGGCTTCACCCCCAGGAACACCTCGCTCGCGAACATGAAGGGGCGAAGGTACAGCGCGCCACCGTCGACCGGCGGAAACCAGCTAGTATCGGCGGCGACGGCTTGCTTCACCGCCGCGATGAACAGCTCCTCGGGCATTTCGGCCATCGCCATGCGGCGCGCGCTGGCGTTGAAGCGCGCGGCATTGGCCTCGACCCGGAACAGCGCCATCGACCCATCGTCGAGCCGATACGCCTTCAGCCCCTCAAAAATTTCCTGCGCATAATGGAGCACCGCGGTCGCGGGATCGAGCGTCAGCGGCCCGCGCGGCATCACCTGCGCGTCGTGCCAGCCCTTGCCTTCGGTGTAGCAGATCGACACCATATGGTCGGTAAAGACGCGCCCGAACGCCGGGTCGGCAATTGCCGCCGCGCGTACATCATCCGCAACGAGATTGGGATGCGGCAGATGGGCAAAAGCGGGAGCGGACATGCAAAAACACCTATGGTCATGGGGTCTATGGAGCGCGCCTCTTGCCAAAGACCGGCGCGGCGCGCAACGGTAGTGACCATGGCCGAGGAAAATTTTCTTTCACAAGTCCCCGCTGCGTCTGCCCTTTTCTTGCGCGAAGACGAAGTGCGTCGCGGCATCGAATTTCTGTTTTTCGCGCATGCTTCGCTGTGGCGGTCGATCGACGCGCAGCTTGCCGAGCAGGAATTGGGCCGCGCGCATTACCGCGCGCTCTATTTCATCGCGCGGCAACCGGGGCTGACGATTTCGGACCTGCTCGCGCTGCTGGTCATTACCAAACAGTCGCTGGGCCGGGTGGTCAAAGAGCTGGAAGCGCGCGACATGCTGACGACCCGACCCGGGGGGCGAGATCGACGGCAAAAGGAACTGCGGCTGACCGAGGCCGGGCGCGCGATCGAGGCCGCGGTCTTTGTCCTGCTGCGCGACACGATGAGCCGCGCCTATACCCACGCCGGGCAACAGGCGGTGACCGGCTTCTGGCACGTCAGTGAGGCGCTTGTTCCCGCGCGCGACCGCAAACGCATTGCGGCGCTGGGAAAGGATCCGACTTAGCCGTCGCCGCGCGCAATATCGGCAAGCTCGCGCCCGCGATCACGCGCTGCACGCAGCACGTTGGTGAGCAGCGCGGCGATCTGGCCGTCGCTGTCGAGGACATCGAGCCCCGCCTGCGTGGTGCCACCCTTGCTCGCCACCTGTGCGATCAACACGCCGGGCTTCTCGCCGCTGTCGGCGAGCAGCGCGGTGGCGCCGCCAAAGGTTGCCGTGGCCAGCGCCAGCGCATCCTCCGCCGAGAGACCCAGCCGCTCACCGGCCGCTGCATAGGATTCGATCAGGCGAAAGACGAAGGCCGGGCCGCTGCCGGTAAAGGCGGTAACCAGATCCATCGTCGAATCGTCGGGCAAAGTCACCGTCTGCCCCAGCGGATCGAGCAGCGCGGTGATTGACGCGTCATCGGCCTCGCCCAGCGTCGCGACCGCGGTCACCCCGGCGCCGATGCGCGCGGCGAGGTTGGGCAGAATGCGAACCTGCGCGCCAGCATTCGGAAAGCGTGCGGTCAAGTCAGCGAGCGACACACCCGCCAGGATCGACAGCAAGTGCACCTCGCCCGTCACGAGCGGCGCAACCACGTCGGCGACTTCGCCCAATTGCTGCGGCTTCATGCCCAGCATGATCCAGTCGGCGGCACCGCCAGCGGCCTGCCATTCTGCCAGCGATGCATATTGGACGACGCCATCGCGCGGCATCGCAACAGGATCGACGATCGCAACCTGCGCGCGATCGAGCCCCGCCGCCAGCCAGCGATCGAGCATCGCGCCCGCCATGTTGCCACAGCCGACCAACAGCAACCGGCCGGAGAAATCCCGCAAAACCTTCGTCATATTCGTTTCTTTTCTTGTCCCTAACGGCAACTGCTGTCGGCGCCCGACAGCAGGTCGAGACAGCGTCCGTCGATCTTGCCCGCATCGACGGGCACGCCGATCAGCGACGCCAGCGTCGGCATGATATCCACCGTCATCACCGCATTGGGCTGTTCGAACCCGGTCAGCCCCTTGCGCCAGAACAGCATCGGCACGCGGCGGTCATAATCCCACACCGACCCGTGCGTCGCAACATAGCCGAGTCCCGATTCGGGAATGGGCGTGACGCGCGGCTTCAGCACCACGATGAAGTCGCCCGAGCGACCCGGGTGGAACGACGCCCGCAGCTTGTCGTGCAGGTTCCAGGTGTCGGGAGCCTGCGTCGAGATCGGACGGTTCGCCAACTCATCGGCGGTTACTACCGCCTCGATCTGCGGATGCGCGCGAAGCCGTGCCAAAATTTCGGCCTGTGCGGCCTTGCGCTGCGCTGGGGTCAGCGCCTTCGACAGATACATGTCGCCGAACGGGCCGTCGCCATAGAGCAAGGGCTGCGGCAGGCCGAGCTTTTCCGCGACCGCCTTGCCCAGCGCGTCGGGATCGAGCGCAGGGTCGACGCGCTGCGCCGCGGGCCAGGCGTTCTGGCGATTGCGTTCGGGCATGTCGTGCCCGCCATGATCGGCAGTCAGTGCGACGGCATAGTCGATGCCGGTCGCATCGAGCCGCGCGAAGAAATCGCCCAGTTCGCGGTCGAGGCCCATCATTTGGAGGCACATTTCGGCGCCCTCAGTACCGACGCCGTGGCCGACATAGTCGGTCGCCGACAGGCCGACGATCAGCAGGTCGGTGCCGCTGCCCTCGCCCATCTTGCGGACCTGACGCAGCGCCGCGGCGGTCGCGAGGACCGCGCCGTCGGCTTCGGGTGACGCCATAAAGCGGCGGAAGTCGCCCGCATCGCGCGCCATGCGGCCCGTCCCGACGGTAGCGCCCTTGTCGCCCACGGGAATGGCGATGTCGTGCGCCGCGCAATCGGCGGGCAGCGCGAGCCCCGGGCGCGGCTGTGCGATCGCGGCGGCGATCGCTGTCCCCGCCTGCGTTGCGGTCGGCGACAGCGCGGTGCCGCGGTAGCTGGTGAGGCCGGTGGGGGCGAGCCACATCAATTCGTCGGCCTGACGCCCGCCCATCATGATCGCGGCGCGATCCTTGCCCGCGACCGACACGACCTGCGTGTTGGGGTTGCGCGCTTTCATCAAATCGCCAAGGGTCGGGACGAGCAGGTGGTTCACCGACGGCGCATATTTGCCGCCGCCCGACGCGGTGCCGGGGACGCTTTCATCCTCGGCGCAATAGACGCGTTTGTCTTCGCGGCCGACCGACAGGTCGAAATAATTATTGGCGACAATGCCATTGCGCGCCGGATGGCTACCGGTCAGGATCGTCGAATGGCCGGGGCAGGTTTCGGTCGCACCATGCGCCTGATAACCCGATGGAAAGACGACGCCCGATGCCAGCCGCGCGAGGCCGCCGGTGAACTTACCGCGATATTCGGCGAACAGGTCGGCCGAAAGCTGATCGACCGCGACCATCACGATCAGTTTCGGCGGCGGCGTCGCGGCGGTCACTTTTGCGACCGGCGGTGCCGCATTCTGCGCGAGAACGGTGGTGGCGCTGCCAACGCACAAAGTTGCAATCAAGGCGATTTTGAGAGGGTTCAGCGTCACGAGCGGCGTCTCCGTTGCACAAGGGTGTCAGCGCGGGCTGTCCTCTCGGCGAAACCCGCCTATATGGCAAGCCTCGAGAGATGGGTGACAGCGGAACCGGCATGGATCGCGGCAACGACGTTTTTGTGACAAGCTTTTGGCGCGCGGCGCTGGCGCTGCTGGCGTTCGCGCTGCTCGCGCTCGGCCCCGCCAAGGCGCAATCGACGCATATCCAGCCAAAACTGGTCGCCGAATCCGCCGTCCCCGCGCCCGGCGGCGCGACGACGCTGGCGCTGACGATGACCCCCGACAAGGGCTGGCACGGCTATTGGATCAATGGCGGCGACGCCGGGTTCGGGCTGTCGGTCGAGTGGAATTTGCCGGAGGGGGTGTCGGTCGCGCCATTCCGCTATCCGGTCCCCGAACCGCTGATCCTGTTCGGCATGATGAACCATGTTTATGAACACCCCTACGCGCTGCTTGCCGACGTCGAAGTTGACGAAAGTATCGCGCAGGGGACCGATCTGACGCTGTCGGGAGTCGCCAACTGGCTCGCCTGTACCGACAAGGTGTGCGTGCCGGAAAAGGCGGTGATTTCGGTTGCACTCAAAGCGGGCGATGGCACGGTTCCAGCCGCGTCGCGGGCGCGTTTCGATGGCTGGCGCGCGTTGTTGCCGCAGCCGCTCGACCGCAGCGGGACGTGGGAGCGGCGCGGCGATATGGTGCGCTTTGCCATTCCCCTGCCCGCCGGGTCGGCGCTCGACGCACCCTATATTTTCGCCCAGACTCAAAATTTGGTCGATTATGTCGCCCCGCAGACATTCAGCCGTAACGGCGATTTCATCATCGTCGAGACGCGTGCCAAGGGCGAGGCCACCGGGCCGGTCGCGGCGCTGCTCAAACTTGGCGACGGGCACGGGCTCTCGGTCAATTTCGAGCCCGGCGCGGTGCCAGCCGCAGGTGAGGCAATCGCGGGAGCGACGGACGCCATCGATTTCGGACTGTTCTGGACCGCGCTCGGCGGCGCGATCCTCGGCGGGCTGATCCTCAACCTGATGCCTTGCGTCTTTCCGATCCTCAGCCTCAAGGCGCTCAGCCTCGCGCGCTCGGGCGGCGACGCGCGGTCGGCAAAGGTCGAGGCGCTGGCCTATACTGCGGGCGCGATCGTCACCGCGCTGCTGCTCGGCGCCGCGCTGCTCGCGCTCCGCGCCGCGGGAGAGCAGGTCGGCTGGGCGTTTCAGTTGCAGCATCCGATCAGCGTGCTGGCGCTGCTGATCCTCGCGCTCGCGATCACACTCAACCTGCTCGGCACCTATGACCTGCCGTCGTTTGGCGGCGGGCAGGCGCTCGTCGACAAGGGCGGCGCGGCAGGCGGATTCTGGACCGGCGCGCTTGCCGCCTTTGTCGCGACGCCGTGCAGCGGCCCGCTGCTCGGGGCGGCGCTGGGCGCGACGCTGGTGCTGCCCGCGTGGGCGGCTCTCCCCATTTTTGGTGGTCTCGGTCTCGGCCTCGCCCTTCCCTTCCTCGCGGTCGGGTTCGTCCCGGCGCTGCGCAACCGGCTGCCCAAGCCGGGGCCGTGGATGGACCGGTTCCGCAAGTGGATGGCGCTGCCGATGGGGCTGACCGCGCTGGCGCTCGGCTGGCTGCTGTGGCGACAGCTAGGCAGCGGATCGCAGCTGATCTGGCCGATCGTCGCGGTCTGCATGGCGCTGGTCCTGCTCACCCATTATGGCGCGATGCAGCGCGGCGACCGGCGGTCGTGGCTGCTGATCGCCGCTGGGCTGCTCTTCGTTGTTGGCCTTGGCGGCACAGTCACGGAAGTTGCCGACACCGAACGCACGACCGCAGCGAGCGGCTCGACCTTCTCGGCCGATGCACTCGCCAAAGCGCGCGCCACCGGCAACCCCGTGTTCGTCTATTTCACCGCCGACTGGTGCCTGTCGTGCAAGGCGAACGAGGCGGGGGCGATCAACCGCGAGGCAGTGCAGGACGCGTTTGACGCGGCGAGTGTCGTCACGCTGGTCGGCGATTGGACCAATGGCGATCCCGTCATCACCCGCACCCTCGCCGAACATGGCCGCAACAGCGTGCCGCTGTATCTTTGGTACGCGCCGGGGGCAGCGAAGCCCGAGATCCTGCCGCAGATTTTGACACCTGGGATGCTGACCGACAAGGTTGCGGCGAAGTGATCGCCCTTGGTCGTCATTGCGAGCGAAGCGAAGCAATCTCCAGCTATCGGCCTCTGCCGACGATAGCTGGAGATTGCCGCGTCGCTTCGCTCCTCGCAATGACGGGTTTACGCTGATGGCCAAGCAACGCGCTGACCAGCTGCTCGTCGATCGCGGCCTCGCCGAAAGCCGAACGCGCGCGCAGGCATTGATCCTCGCGGGTCTCGCGTACATCGGCGACCGCAAGATCGACAAGGCCGGGCAACAGGTCGCCGACGACGCCGACATCAGCGTCAAGGGCCGCGATCATCCATGGGTGTCGCGCGGCGGGGTCAAGCTGGACCATGCGCTGACCCATCTCGGCTGGGACGTGACGGGGGCGGTTGCGATCGACGTCGGGTCGTCGACCGGCGGCTTTACCGACGTGCTGCTCAGCCGCGGCGCGGCGCGCGTCTATGCGGTGGATTCGGGCACCAACCAGCTGGCGTGGAAGCTGCGTCAGGACGACCGCGTCATCGTCCACGAACAGACGAGCGCGCGTATCCTGACCGCCGCGCATATTCCCGAACCCGTTGACCTGATCGTCTGCGACGCCAGCTTTATCGCGCTGTCCAAGGTGCTGCCGGTACCGATGACTTTTGCCAAAGACGGCGCGCGGCTGGTCGCGCTGATCAAACCGCAGTTCGAGGCCGAACGCCACGAGGTCGGCAAAAAGGGCGTCATCCGCGACGCCGCCGTGCATGCGCGGGTATGCGAAGAAGTCCGCGACTGGATGGAACGCAGCGGCTGGCGCGTCGTTGACACGGTCGAAAGCCCGATCACCGGGCCGGAGGGTAATGTCGAATTTCTGATCGCGGCGGTCAAAGCTGCCGCTTGACGCCAGCCCCGCCCGCCGCGACATCTTGAACCAGCCGATTCCCGCGCAAAGGACCATGTGCATGACCGAGATCGCTACCCCGGGCCAGCTTCGAATGTCGTATCTGCGCTGGGCGCTTGTCACCGTCCCGGCGATCGTCCTGATCGGCAGCCTGATGGGCGTGCTTTCGAACAGCGGTTACGGCAATCGCTGGTTCGCCTCGCTCGACCTGCCCGCGATCACCCCGCCCGGCTGGGTGTTCGCGGTTGTGTGGCCCATCCTTTACATCATGCTCGGCCTGTCGCTGGCGATGATCCTGCACGCGCGCGGTGCCAAAGGGCGCGGCTTTGCGCTGTTGCTGTTCTTTGTTCAGCTGATCGCCAATTTCGCCTGGTCGCCGCTGTTCTTTGGCCAATATCAGGTGACCAGCGCGCTCTATCTGATCATCTTCATCCTGATGATGACGATCGCGACCACCTTCGCTTTCGCCCCGATCCGCAAGGCGGCGGCGTGGCTGCTGGTGCCCTATATGGTCTGGCTCAGCTTTGCGGCGATCCTGAATTATCAGATCGACCAGCGCAATCCCGACGCCGAAACCCTTGTCCCCGCCGCCGCCAGCACCCAGATAGGGTGACGGCAAGGGACTGAACGTCCGACAAAGGAATTTTAAGATGCAGAGCGAAAACCGCTTTTTCGACGATCTGGCCAAGATGGTGAACGGCGTTGCCGGAACCGTTGCCGGCGCCGGCCGCGAGGCCGAAGCCGCGATGCGCGAACGCGCCAAGGAATGGGTCGGCCGGATGGATTTCGTCAGCCGCGAAGAATTCGAAGCGGTGAAGCAGATGGCCGCAACCGCGCGCGCCGAGACCGAGGCGCTGAAGGCGCGGCTCGACAAGCTGGAAGGCGTAGCGAAGCCTGCGGCTGCGGTGAAGGCGGCGGCAGCAAAGCCTGCGGCGACGCCCAAAGCTGCGGCGAAGCCTGTGGCTGCGCCTAAAGCCGCGGCAAAGCCTAAAGCAGCGCCCAAAACATAGTCGTCACCCCGGCGAAGGCCGGGGTCTCACCCTCGCGTCTTTCCGCACTGGCGAGATCCCGGCCTTCGCCGGGATGACGATTGGTGGTGGGCATCGCGACTCGCCACCCGATCGAACAGCCGCTAAAGCGCCCCCATGAGCGAAGATATCTACGACGACGAAGACGGCCAAGACGCAGCCCCGATGGATATGCTGTCGTCCTATTTCGCCGCGCACGACTGGCCGCACGAAATGGTCGGCGAGGACGAGATCGTCGCGACCGCGCAGGGCAGCTGGACGACTTATGAGCTGCGCGCGGTGTGGCGCGCCGACGATGGCGTCATCCAGCTGCTTGCCTTTCCCGACATCCGCGTCGTCGAGGACAAGCGCGCCGTCGCGCACGAAGCGCTGGCGCTGATCAACGAGCAATTGTGGCTGGGCCATTTCGAGCTGTGGTCGAACAGCGGCACGATCCTGTTCCGCCACGGCCTGCTGGTCGGCGGCGACGCATCCTTGTCACTCGACATGACCGAAACGCTGATCGAAAGCGCGATCGACGAATGCGAGCGCTTTTACCCGGTGTTCCAGTTTGTGCTGTGGGGCGGTAAATCGCCCGCCGAAGCACTGGCGGCCTCGCTGATCGAAACGCGGGGGGAGGCGTAACGCCTAACCCAGTTCCGTTCGTGTCGAGCGAAGTCGAGACACGTTCGGATCGCGCTACCCTTCGCGTGTCTCGACTTCGCTCGACACGAACGGGTTGAGAGGGTGCGTTATCGTTTCTCGAACCGCGTCAGCCCCGCCCCCAGCTCATTTGCGCCGATCGCCAGCGCTTCGCCGCTCCAGTCGGCGACAAACACCGAGGTGCGGCCGATGCCCGCGGGCAGGCTGGCGCGGTTGCCGGTGATCGACAGGCCGCGCGACGGATTCTTGCGTTCTTCGGCGGCGACCGCGATCAGCGCCGAATAATTTTCCTTGTCCTTGCCCTGCACGAGCATGTTGTTCGTGATCTGCCCCACTGATCCCGACGGCAGGTCGATCATGTAATTCGTCGCCTTACCCTGCGTATCGTCGAAACTATTGTCGTTGATGTCGACCGCGATCGCGCGGGTTTTGAGATAATGGCCGCCGCTGCCCTTTTCGAACCGGGTGCGGGTGACGACAACCTTGCCGTAAATCCCGGTATAAACGCTGTGCGCGCAGCTGAGCCCGCGGTCGCAGCGACCAAGACCCGAAAAGGTCGAGCGGTCGATGGTCAGCGTGGCGTCGGGATCGTCGGCGGTCAAAATGCCCTGTTCGCTGGCGCGGAACAGGCTGTTCAAAACCTCAAGGTTGCTCGTCTCCAGCCGGATGCCCGCGCCGTTGCCGTCAGGGACGCGCATATTCTGGAACACCAGCCCGTCAACGCGCGCACCGGCGCCGCGCAGGACCAGCGCCGCCTTGCCCTCGCACGTCACCCCGTCGAAGATCGCGCGGCCGGGCTCCGCCGCGACAAAAGCGATACGGCCCACGGTCTGCACCGCGCAGTCGCGGTGATAGCCCGCGGCGATGCGGATCGTCCCCTCGCCCTCGCCGATCGCGTTTACGGCATCCTGTAGCCGTCCAAAGCTGCGGCCGTCGATGCTGTAGGGCGCCCCGCCGGTCTGCGCAGGCAACGGCGCGGGCGCGAAGAGGAGCGGCAGGGCGAGCAGCGGCAGCAGCGGCCGGCGGAGAAGGGACTTTACCATGGCAGCACTATAGCGCGTTTTGCGCCGTCAGTCGTTTGCGAAGGCGGTTAACTGGCTGCGCGTCCCGTTGTCGGACAAGCCATCTGACGAAGATTAAGACCCTCGTCATGCTGAACTTGTTTCAGCATCCATGGCCCGCCTTCGCTTTTAACGCGGAGATGCAGGCGAGGTCCGACCTTGGCCCCTGAAACCAGTCAGTGTTTATCCGATTCGAACAAGTATCAGTTCCCCGGCGAAAGCCGGGACCCAGGCCTCAGCAGGTGGACGTCGCTTCCTGACGCTCTGTTTCCTGGCTTTCGCCGGGGAACAGACAATTACCTGTCGCAACGGAATAACGCCAAACAAGGTCGGGGTGACGATAATATAAAAACTCAGTCCAGATTGGGCCGCAACCAGCGCGTCGCGGTGTCCATATCGACCCCGCGCCGGGTCGCATAATCGGCCAGCTGATCCGGTCCGACCCGCGCGACGCCGAAATAGCTCGCGTCGGGATGTCCGAAATAGAATCCCGACACCGCGGCGGTCGGCAGCATCGCGAAACTTTCGGTCAGGATAGCGCCCGAATTATTCCCGGCGTCGAGCAGGTCGAACAGGATCGGTTTGAGACTGTGATCGGGGCAGGCGGGATAGCCCGGCGCCGGACGGATACCGCGATATTCTTCTTTGACGATCGCGTCGGGCGTCAGTTGCTCGCCGGGGGCATAGCCCCACAGGTCGGTGCGGACGTGCGCGTGGAGTCGTTCGGCAAGGGCTTCGGCAAAGCGGTCGGCGAGCGCTTTCAGCAGGATGTCGTTATAGTCATCATGCGCGGCCTTGAAGCGCGCCAGATGCGGTTCGATGCCGTGGATCGCGACCGAAAAGCCGCCGATCCAGTCGCCATCACGGCTGACAAAATCGGCGAGGCACATGTTCGGACGCCCTTCACGCTTGGCAATCTGCTGGCGCAGGAAGGGGATGCGGACATGCTCCTCGGTCTCTTCCAGATGGATGATGACGTCATCACCCTCGCGGCGGCACGGCCACAGCGCGGCAACGCCGCGTGCGGTCAGCCAGCCTTCGCCGACGATCTGGTCCAGCATCGCGCGCGCGTCGGCGTACAGGCTCGATGCGCTCTCGCCGACCACCGGATCGGTCAGGATCGCGGGATAATTGCCCGCCAGCTCCCACGCGCGGAAAAAGGGCGTCCAGTCGAACCATTCGACCAATTCGGCCAGATCCCAGCTGTCGAAGACATGGAGCCCCGGGTTCTCGGGTGGAAACGGCCGGATATGTTCGTCGATCGCAAAGCCGTTGGCGCGCGCGTCCTCGATCGAGATCAGCGCGCTCTGCCCCTTGTTCGCGCGCACGTCACGGACATGCTCGTAATCGTCTTTATAGCCCTTCACATAGGCGTCGCGCCCGGTATCGCTAACGAGGGCGGTGGCGACGCCGACGGCGCGGCTCGCGTCGAGGACGTGGAGCACCGGCCCTTTATACGCAACGTCGATGCGCAGCGCAGTATGGACCTTCGACGTCGTGGCGCCGCCGATCAGCAACGGCATCGTCATCCCGGCGCGCTGCATTTCCTCGGCCACCGTCACCATCTCGTCGAGCGACGGAGTGATCAGCCCCGACAGGCCGATCATGTCGGCGTCATTCTCGTTCGCCGCCTCGAGGATATTGCTCCAAGGCACCATCACGCCCAAATCGACGATTTCGAAGCCGTTGCATTGCAGCACGACGCCGACGATATTTTTGCCGATGTCGTGGACGTCGCCCTTGACGGTCGCCATCACGATCTTGCCCTTGCCCTTCGCGCCCGGCTCCTTCGCGGCCTCGATAAAGGGCAGCAGATGCGCGACCGCTTTCTTCATCACGCGCGCCGATTTCACGACCTGCGGCAAGAACATCTTGCCCGACCCGAACAGGTCACCGACGACGTTCATGCCGTCCATCAGCGGCCCTTCGATCACCTCGATCGGGCGCGGCAGCAACAGCCGCATTTCCTCGGTGTCGTCGACGACATAGGCGTCGATGCCCTTGACCAGCGCATGCTCCAGCCGCTTGGCGACCGGCCAGCCGCGCCATTCCTCGGCCGCCTTTTCCTGCGCCGGGTTGCTGCCCTTATAGCGTTCGGCGAGCGCGATCAGCCGTTCGGTCGGCGATTCCGCCTCGCCGTCCTTCTTGCGGTTGAGCACGACATCCTCGCACGCCTCGCGCAGTTCGGGATCGATCGTGTCGTACACGTCGAGTTGACCGGCGTTGACGATCGCCATGTCGAGCCCGGCGGGGATCGCGTGATAGAGGAACACGCTGTGCATTGCGCGGCGCACCGTCTCGTTACCGCGAAAGCCGAACGACAGGTTCGACAGTCCGCCCGAAAAATGGACATGCGGACAACGCACGCGGATGACCTTCACCGCCTCGATGAAGTCCACCGCATAATTGTCATGCTCTTCCAGCCCTGTCGCGACCGCGAACACATTGGGGTCGAAAATGATGTCCTCGGGCGGGAAGCCGATGGTCATCAACAGATCATAGGCGCGTGCGCAAATCTCGATCTTGCGCTCCATCGTGTCGGCCTGCCCGACCTCGTCGAACGCCATGACGACGACCGCGGCGCCGTAAGCCATGCATTTGCGGGCGTGTTCGAGGAACGGCTCCTCGCCCTCCTTCATGCTGATCGAATTGACGATCGGCTTGCCGGGGACGCATTTCAGCCCCGCCTCGATCACCGACCATTTCGAGCTGTCGATCATCACCGGAACGCGCGCGATGTCGGGTTCGGCGGCGATGAGCTTGAGGAAGGTCGTCATCGCATATTCGGCGTCGAGCAACCCTTCGTCCATATTGACGTCGATGATCTGCGCGCCGTTCTCGACCTGCTGGCGCGCGACTTCGACCGCCGCGGCATAATCGTCGGCGAGAATCAGCTTCTTGAACGCTGCCGATCCGGTGACGTTGGTGCGTTCGCCGATATTGACGAAATTGGTGGCGGAGATGGTCGTTTCGGTCATTTCGGTCTTCTTCTCCCCTCCCGCTTGCGGGAGGGGTCGGGGGAGGGCGTGTCAAATATTCGGGCGGCCGCAGGAGGCAACAGGCCCTCCGCTAACCCCTCCCGCAAGCAGGAGGGGGACTAGGCCGCCATCGTGAACGGTTCGAGCCCCGCCAGCCGCGTTCGCACCGGCACTTGCGGGATCTGCCGCGCGGGCAATCCCGCGACCGCTTTCGCCATCGCGGCAATATGCGCGGGGGTCGAACCGCAACAGCCGCCCAGGATATTCACCTGCCCATGCTCGGCCCATTCGCGCACCAGCGCCGCGGTCGTGTCGGGCATTTCGTCGTATTCGCCGAGTTCGTTGGGCAAGCCCGCGTTGGGGTAAACCATCACCAGCGCATCGGCGATGTCCGACAGCACGCGCACATGCGGGCGCAGCTGCGCGGCGCCAAACGAGCAGTTCAGCCCGATCGTCAGCGGCCGCGCATGGCGCACCGCATACCAGAAGGCCTCGACCGTATGCCCGGACAGGTTGCGGCCCGACAGGTCGGTCAGCGTCATCGAGATCATCAGCGGCAGCTCGCGCCCGACCTTTGCTTCAGCCTCGAGCACCGCCGCGATCCCGGCCTTGGCATTGAGCGTGTCAAAGATCGTCTCGATCAAGATGAAGTCGGCGGCGCCCTCGGCGAGCGCGATGACCTGTTCCAGATAGACATCCTTCAGCTCGTCGAAATCGATCTCGCGGTAACCGGGATTGTTGACGTCGGGCGACAGCGAAAGCGTCTTGTTAGTCGGCCCGACCGCGCCCGCGACAAAGCGGCGGCGGCCGTCGATCGCTTGATATTTGTCCGCCGCCTCGCGCCCCAGCCGCGCGCTTTCATGGTTGATGTCGGCCACCAGATATTCGGCGCCATAATCGGCTTGGCTGATCCGGTTGGCGCTGAAGGTGTTGGTCGATACGATGTCCGACCCGGCCGCTAGATAGGCTTCGCCTATCGCGGTCACGACATCAGTGCGGGTAAGCGCGAGGATGTCGTTGTTGCCCTTTTGATCGTGCGTCAGCCCAAGCGATCCAGCATAGTCGGCCTCGACCAGCTTGCGATCCTGGATCTGTGTTCCCCAGCCGCCGTCGGTCAGCAGGATACGCTCTTTCGCTGCCGCCACCAATGCTTCGCGTGCACTTTTCATGCTGCCTGATCCTTCGCATTCGTAACCGGTCGCAGCCCCAGCAGATGACAAATCGCATAGCTGAGTTCGGCGCGGTTGAGCGTGTAGAAGTGGAAATCGCGCACCCCGCCCGCGTACAGGCGGCGGCACATTTCGGCGGCGACGGTCGCTGCCACCAGCTGGCGCGCCGCGGGATGATCGTCGAGGCCGTCGAACAGCGATACCATCCACGCCGGGATCGCCGTGCCGCACATGTCGGCGATGCGGCGCGTCTGCGACACGTTCGACACCGGCAGGATGCCGGGAATGATCGGCGCGTCGATGCCCGCCGCTGCCGCGGCGTCGCGGAAACGTAGGAAGCTGTCGGGCGAGAAGAAAAATTGCGTGATCGCGCGGGTCGCGCCGGCATCGAGCTTGCGCTTCAGATTATCGAGATCGGACTGCGGGCAATCGGCGTCGGGATGCGTTTCGGGATAGGCGGCGACCGAGATTTCAAACGGCGCCACCGCTTTCAATCCAGCGACCAACTCGATCGCATTGGCATAGCCCTGCGGATGCGCGCTGTACGGCGCTCCGCCCGGCACGTCGCCGCGCAGCGCGACGATGTGCCGCACCCCGGCCTCCCAATAGGCCTCTGCCACCTCGTTAATTTCAGCGCGCGATGCTTCGACGCAGGTCAGGTGCGCCGCGGGCGGCACGGCGCTTTCCGCAGCGATGCGCGCGACGGTCGCATGGGTGCGCTCGCGCGTCGACCCGCCCGCGCCATAGGTGACCGACACGAAACGCGGCGCCAGCGGTTCAAGCGTGCGGAACGTGTCCCACAGCTGCGCTTCCATCTTCTCGGTCTTCGGCGGGAAAAATTCAAAGCTGACGCCGATGTCGCCGTCCAGATTGGCGAACAGCGACGACGCCGCGGCACGGCGCGATTCCGCGAGCGAGTTCAAGTTCGACGTCATGCCGCGAGCCTTTTGGGTTGGCCGTCGCCATCATGGGCGACCGGCGGTTGATCTTCATCGCTGCGACGGCGGCCGAGCCAGAGCTTGACGACCAGTTCGCCGCCTTCGAGCGTTTGGGTATTTTCGAGCAGTAGTCCGGCCGAAGCGAACCAGCCGCGGATCTGCGCATCCGAAAAGCCAAGCCGCGCATGCGCGGCCTGATCGCGCAGCGCCTCATCGCCATGCGGTGCAAAATCGACGATCAGCAAATGGCCGCCGCCGCGCAGCACCCGGCTCGCTTCGGCAATCACCCGGTCGGGTTCGTGCGCAAAGTGGAGCGCCTGATGGATGACGATGCTGTCGACGCTGGCGTCGCCCACCGGCAGGTCCATGAAATCGCCCTGGACCAGATCGACCGGAATCGCCTGCCCCGTCAGCTTCGAGCGAGCGATGCGCAGCATTTCGGGACTGCGGTCGAGCGCGGTGATCCGGCGCGCGGTCGGAGCGAAGATTTCTGCCATCCGCCCGGTGCCAGTGCCGATGTCGAGCAAATGTCCCAGCCGCCGGTTGTGCATCATCGCCAGCATTGCCGCCTCGACCTCGCTTTCGGCGACGTGGCGCGACCGGATCGCGTCCCATTCGGCGGCATGTTCAGCGAAATAGCGTTCGGCGACCGCGACGCGTTCGTCGCGCACCGCCGCCAACCGCCGCGCGTCATGCGCGATGACCAGCGCCTCGCGCGCCGAAAACGGCCAGCTTTCGGCTTGCCCGATAATTTCCGCGATCGGCCCGCCCTTGGCGATCCGCAGGAACACCCAGCTTCCTTCGCGCCGCCGCTCGACAATCCCCGCCTCGACGAGAATACGGACGTGGCGTGACACCCGCGGCTGGCTCTGGTCGAGCACGACCGCGAGTTCGCCGATCGCCAGCTCCATTTCGCGGAGCAGCGCCACGACTCGCAAGCGCGTCGGGTCGGCCAGGGCACGAAAAATGTCGATCAGCTCGCTCATGGAGCTATATATAAAGCTTTCTTTATATCTGGTCAACCAAGCTGCACACCCCGATTTCCGCCAAACCCGATCGGCCCAGGAGGCGTTAACAATGAAACATGTCGATGCCCGCAAAAATCGCGTTGCGCGCCATTTGCCGAGCGAGTAATTCTCCGCGTGATTGGCATATTCCGGGATCGATCTGTTCCTATGCCGGTCGATCTGTTCAAACCGAGAGGGGTTTCCCACATGAAAAAATCGATCACTCTGTCGCTCGTCCTCGCCGCTTCGATGAGCCTTGCCGCTTGCGGTGAAAAGGCTGCCGACGACACCGCAGCCGCCACCGAAGACGCAGCTGCGACCGTCGAAGGCGCTGCTGACGGCGCGATGGAAGCCGCCGAAGGCGCTGCTGACGCCGCTGCGACCGCTGGCGCTGCTGCCGAAGGCGCAGCCGACGCTGCCGCCGCTGGCGATACGGCTGTTGCAACCGACAAGGCTGCCGAAGCTGCTGGTGCCGCCAAGGAAGCTGCCGACGCCGCCAAGGGCGCGATGGAAGAAGCCAAGAAGTAAGCTTCTTTCGGGCCAGACTGGCCAACAGAACAACGGGGGTCGTCGGTTCGCCGGCGGCCCCTTTGTTCATTCTGGCAACCTTGGCTGTTTTCAGGAGAGGCGCTGTGCCGCCCGGGGGTAAAAGCTATTGATTGCCAAGCCCCTGAACCCTCGCTAACTCTCTGCGTCCATGACCGGTCAGACGGTCATTGCATTCGAAAGGAATACCCCATGCGCAAGATTCTCATCGCTTCGATGGCCGCCGCGGCCTTCAGCCTCACCGCTTGCTCGGAAAAGGCCCAGGAAGAAACCTCGGAAGCCGGCGCCGCCGTTGCTGACGACGCTGCTGCTGCTGGCGACGCCGTTGCTGAAGGTGCGGCCGACGCCGCCGACGCAACCGCTGCTGCTGCCGACGACGCTGCTGCCGCAACCGCCGCTGCTGCCGACAAGGCCGGCAACGCCGTCGAAGGCACCGTCAACGCCGCTGGCGACGCCGCTGCGGCCGCCGGCGACAAGATTGCAGCCGAAACCGCCAAGGCCGAAGCCAACGACAAGAAGTAAGTCGTTGGCGCGCGTCTGAGCGTGCGACTATAGAAGGGCTCCATTCTTCGCGAATGGAGCCCTTTTTCGTGGGAGAGACAGCCATGCACCGCCGCGCACTTGCTGCAATTCTGACATCGGTAGTGCTTGTGCTGGTCGCGGGGTGCAGCCGCACGGACAATGAGCCCGGCCCCGGCGGGGTGACGGTCAGCGAGGCGAAGGCGCTCGACGATGCCGCCGAAATGCTCGAAAGCCGCGACACGACTCCCGCTGCCGAAGTGGAAGCAGCGGCCGACAAGGCCGAACGGGCCGATAAATAGCGCCTTCCCCTTGGCCTGCGCCGACGCTAGTCTCCTAAGGCCTCGCGACTGGCGCTGAAGATGGAGACCCATCGGGAAGCGGGGCTGGCCGATATGCCATGACGAGCCGCGCGCCTGGGTGATCCACTGCCACTGCAAGGACATCCATATGACCGACGCACCCGCCACCCCTGCCACCACCACAATCGTCTTCCTGCTGTTTCCGGGCATCACCCAGCTCGATTTCACCGCGCCCGCGCAGGCGCTGTGCCGGATGCCCGGCGCGCGTCTGGTCGGTGCCGCCGCCAGCCGCGATCCGATCGCCACCGACAGTGGCTTTTCGATCCTGCCGACCGACGATTTCGCCAGCTGCCCACAAGCCGACATCCTGTGCGTCCCCGGCGGGCATGGTGTTGTCGAGGCGCTGGGCGATGCCGCGACGATCGATTTCATCGCTCGCCAAGCCGCAGGTTCGCGGTGGGTAACCAGCGTCTGCACCGGCGCCTTCCTGCTTGGCCGCGCCGGGCTGCTGACAAGCAAGCGCGCGACGACGCATTGGGCCTATACTCATTTGCTGCCGCTGGTCGGCGCCACCCCCGAAGCAGCGCGCATCGTCGAGGACGGCAATGTCATCACCAGTGGCGGGGTGACTTCGGGGCTCGATTTCGCGCTGACCTTGATCGGCCGACTGCACGGCGACGCGGTGGCGCAGGCGATCCAGCTCGCGATCGAATATGACCCCGCCCCGCCCTATGTCGGCGGCCATCCGGACCGGACGCCGCCCGCGATCACCGCAGGGTTGAAGGCGCGTGTTTATGAAGCGGCGGCGACGCGGATGGAGCAGGCGTTGGAGCGTTCGCTCTAATCCTCCCTGTCGCGCAGCGATGGGGAGGTTGCAGCGCGAAGCGCTGACGGAGGGGCAATAGTGCAACGTCGCTGCCCCTCCACCCCTTGCTTCGCAAGCGGTCCCCCTCCCCATGGCTTCGCCACAGGGAGGATGTTACTTACCACAGTCAGCGAGTGCGACCTCATACAGCTTGGGCCAATATTTGCCGGTGACGAACAGGCGCTTCTTTTTCGCATCCCACGCGATGCCGTTGAGGACGCTGTCGCTTCCTTTGGCACCAGCCTGTTCTTTGAGCCCCGACAGGTCGACATAGGATTTGATATTGCCGCTGGCTGGATCGATCCGCACGATCATGTCGGTCATCCAGACATTCGCCCAGATTTCGCCGTCGATCGTCTCCAGCTCGTTGAGCATCGCCAACGGGCGGCTACCAAAGCGCACCGTGACGCGCCGCTGCTCGGTCATCGTTGCGGGATCGAAAAAGCGTAGTTGCGAGGTGCCGTCGCTCAGCGCCAGACTGTCGCCGACCATGGTCACGCCCCATCCCTCACCCGCATATTTGAAGGTACCGACGGGTTTGAGATTCTTGATCCGCCAGCGGTTGCCAACCCCGCCCTGCCAGGTGACGCCAATGATCTGACCCTGCCAGCGGGTGATGCCTTCGCCGAACTGGTCGGGGGGCAGCTTGGTCTGGGCCACCGCCTTGCCCGTTTTGAGATCGAGCCGCGCGACGCGTGAGCGGCCGTACTGGCCGGTGGCTTCGTAAAGATGGCCTTCGTCCCACAACAAGCCTTGGGTGAAGCTGGTCGCGTCATGGGGATAGCTCTGGACAATGCGGTAGCCGCAGCGTTCGATCGGCTGAGCCGGGTCGGCGGCGAGCATGGCGAGGGCAAGGAACAGGCTCATGCCGCCTTGCTATGCGGCGCAAGGTGAACTGGCAATGTCCCCGCTCCCCACTTTCGTCATGCCGGACTTGATCCGGCATCCATGACGGCACCCGCGGAGGTGGACCCCGGATCAAGTCCGGGGTGACGAGCGTTACGTGCGTGCCCGAAAAAAAGGGCCGGAGAATTGCTCCCCCGGCCCCTTCTTGTCAGCTTGCGCCGAACGGTAGGCGTTGGACTTAGAAGTCCATGCCGCCCATGCCGCCCATGCCGCCGCCGCCGCCCATGCCCATGGCGGGCTTGTCGTCGGGCGATTCGGCGATGCCGGCTTCGGTGGTGATCAGCAGACCGGCGACCGAGGCCGCATCCTGCAGCGCGATGCGGACGACCTTGGTCGGGTCGATGACACCGGCCTTGACCAGGTCTTCATAGACGTCGGTCGACGCGTTGAAGCCGAAGTTGCTGTCGTTCTGGTCGAACAGCTTGCCAGCGACGACACCGCCGTCGAAGCCGGCGTTTTCGGCGATCTGGCGGACCGGAGCCTGCAGCGCGCGACGGATGATGTCGATGCCGCGGGTCTGGTCTTCGTTGATGCCGGTCAGGCCTTCGAGCGCCTTGGTGGCGTACAGAAGCGCGGTACCGCCGCCGGGGACGATGCCTTCTTCGACCGCAGCGCGGGTTGCGTGGAGCGCATCATCGACGCGATCCTTGCGTTCCTTCACTTCGACTTCCGAAGCGCCGCCGACCTTGATGACCGCAACACCGCCAGCGAGCTTCGCCAGACGTTCCTGCAGCTTTTCCTTGTCGTAGTCGCTGGTCGTCGTTTCGATCTGTGCGCGGATCTGTTCGACGCGGCCCTTGATCGTGTCGGCATCGCCGGCACCATCGACGATCGTCGTGTTGTCCTTGTCGATCGTGACGCGCTTGGCCTGGCCGAGCATGTTGAGCGTGACGGTTTCGAGCTTGATGCCCAGGTCTTCGCTGATCATTTCACCGTTGGTGAGGATCGCGATGTCCTGCAGCATCGCCTTGCGGCGATCGCCGAAGCCCGGTGCCTTGACGGCCGCGACCTTCAGGCCGCCGCGCAGGCGGTTGACCACCAGCGTCGCGAGCGCTTCGCCTTCGATGTCTTCGGCGATGATCAGCAGCGGACGTCCCGACTGCACAACCGCTTCGAGAATCGGCAGCATCGACTGGAGGTTCGACAGCTTCTTTTCAAAGATCAGGATGTACGGATCGGCCAGCTCGACGAGCATCTTTTCCGGGTTGGTGATGAAGTAAGGCGACAGGTAGCCGCGGTCGAACTGCATGCCTTCGACAACGTCGAGCTCGAAATCGAGACCCTTGGCTTCTTCGACGGTGATCACGCCTTCCTTGCCGACCTTGTCCATCGCCTGGGCGATCTTCTCGCCGACTTCGGTGTCGCCATTGGCCGAGATGATGCCGACCTGCGCGATTTCAGCAGTGCCCGAAACCGGCTTCGACTGCGCCTTGATCGTTTCGACAACCTTGGTAACCGCGAGGTCGATGCCGCGCTTCAGGTCCATCGGGTTCATGCCGGCGGCAACCGACTTCATACCTTCGCGGACGATCGCCTGCGCCAATACGGTCGCGGTGGTCGTGCCGTCACCGGCGAGGTCATTGGTCTTCGAAGCGACTTCGCGGACCATCTGCGCGCCCATGTTTTCGAACTTGTCCTTGAGTTCGATTTCCTTGGCGACGGTGACCCCGTCCTTGGTGATGCGCGGGGCGCCGAAGCTCTTGTCGATGACGACATTGCGGCCCTTGGGACCGAGGGTCACCTTGACCGCGTCGGCGAGGATGTCGACGCCGCGCAGAATGCGTTCGCGCGCGTCGCGGCTAAATTTTACGTCTTTTGCAGCCATGGGGCTATTCCTTTCAAAGGCGCAGAAAACTGCGCAACTTCACTCGAAAATCGACAAACAAGCTCAGGCGATGACGCCGAGGATGTCCGATTCCTTCATGATCAACAGCTCTTCGCCGTCGACCTTGACTTCGGTGCCCGACCATTTGCCGAACAGGATGCGGTCGCCGGCCTTGACGTCGAGCGGGGTCACCTTGCCATCATCGGCGCGGGCGCCCGAACCAACGGAGACGACTTCGCCTTCCTGCGGCTTTTCCTTGGCGGTGTCGGGGATGATGATGCCGCCAGCCGTTTTTTCTTCGGCTTCGATACGGCGGACGAGCACTCGGTCGTGCAGCGGACGAAATTGCATGGATATCCCTCCAATGATGCAATGGATGTCATTTAGCACTCACAGGGCGTGAGTGCTAACAGACGGCCATATGGGTGGGAGTCCGATAGGCGTCAACCACTGCCCGCCAAGTTTTTTGCGTTAGAGCGGGAGCAGGCCAAGACGGGCGCGCATCCGCCACCGCATAAGCAGCACCGCCGACACGACGATCAGCCCGACCGCCAGCCCGATCCATACCCCGACCCCGGCGAGCGGGGTCCAGAAACCGAGGTAGATTGCGGTGCCATAGCCCGCGATCCAGTATCCGCAGATCGCGATGATCATCGGGGTGCGGGTGTCCTGCAAGCCGCGCAGCACCCCGGCGGCAACTGCCTGCGCACCGTCGAACAGCTGGAAGGCCGCCGCGACGACCAGGAACTGCATCGCGAACCCGACCAGCGCCGCGTTGCGCGCCGCATCGACATCGACATAGATCGACAGCACCAGCGCCGGGAACAGCCACATCAGCAGCGCGGTGAACGCCATAAAGCCGATGCCGAGCACCAGCGACGCCTGTCCGGCGTGGGCAATGCCGCGGTGGTCGCGCGCGCCATAGGCCAGCCCGACGCGGATCGTCGCCGCCTGCGCGACCCCGAACGGGATCTGGAAAGCGAGCGCGGCGACCTGGAGCGCGATCGTATGACCCGCGAGTTCCGCCTCGCCGATCCGTCCCATCAGAAACGCGGCGCCGGTGAACAGCCCGGCCTCGGCCAGAATCGTCAGGCTGATCGGGGTGCCGATGCGCAGCATGTCGAAAAAGCGCGTCCATTCGGTGCGCCACCAGTTGCCGAACAGGTGATAGCGCCGCAGCCGCCGGTCGGACTGGATGACGACGACATAGGCGAGCAGCATCAGCACGCTGGTGATGACGCTGGAGATCGCCGAACCATGCAGCCCGAGCGCAGGCATGCCGAGATTGCCGAACACCAGCGCCCAGTTGCCGAGCGCGTTGACCCCGAGCGCGCCAAAGGTGATCGCGGTCGCGATCGTCGGCCGCCCGAGCGCCGAGACGAAGATCCGCAGCACCGTCGCGGCGATCATCGGGAACATGCCCCACATCAGGATCAGCAGGAATCCCGCGGCGCGCGCCGAGGTTTCGGCGGGCTGGCCGGTCAGGGTCATGATCGGTCCGCCCGCGGCGCAGATGCCCATGAAGACGAGCGATACCAAGGCGCTGAGCCACAGCGCCATGCGCACGGTCCGCCGCACCTCGCGCACCGCATGTTTGCGGCGGCCGAGCTCGGCGGCGATCAGCGGCGCGGCGGCGCCGACCAGCCCGCTGCCGGTCCACAGCAAGAGGCCAAAGATCGACACGCCGAGCGACGAGGCCGCGAGCGCGGCATCGCCGAGCCGCGCGACAAAAATCACGTCGATCGCGTGGACGAGCATCTGAAGCAGGTTCGCCGCGGCCAGCGGCAGGGCAAGCGCCAGCGTCGCCCGAAATTCCTGGCGAAGACCCTGCGACGGTTCTGCGGTCAAAGGCGTGGCCTGCTGCAACATAGCCGGTCCGAATAGGCGCGGCGGTGCGGCGGTTCAATCGCGGGTGGGGTTTGGCGGGATTTTCGAGGACGGGGGTGGCAAAATGGCAACAGCGGCGCCAAGCACGTCGTCATTGCGAGCGAAGCGAAGCAATCCAGAGCGGTTTACGCACACTCTGGATTGCCGCGTCGCTTCGCTCCTCGCAATGACGAGGCTATCTCACCCCCGCCACATCGCGACCATCTCGAACGCAAACGCCCCGAAGGTCAGCGTCAGCCCGACGACGAAGAGGCGGTACGCATAAGCCAGATAGCGATATTTGCGCCGCGCGAGCACGATGCCGTTCTGATAGGTATCGCGCAGCATGGTCTCGTACAGATCTTCCTCGGTCCGCAGCCGCGCCTTGACCGCGTCGATGAATTCATCCTCCTCCATCTGCGAAAAGCGGCCGAAGAACAGGATGTTGCTGTGGTCCTTGCCGTCCTTGTAAACGATCGGCGGCGCCTTGCCGACGCGGGGCAGCACCGCCGATACGGCAAGGAGCGCCGACAGGAAGGAGAAGGTCGCGAGGATGGTCAGCGGCATGGCCAGCGCCCCTGCCCCGGCGCGCGCCTGCCCGACCGCGAGGGTGAAGACGACGAAGGTCGCACCCATCAGGATCGACGCCTTCTGGTCGGCCATCTGCGACAGCTGCATCGTCAGCTGCTGGTTGGTGCGGACCAGATGCACCGCGTTCGGCGGAAACGAAACCGCGGGCGGCGTCGGTGGTGTCGATGCGTTTTCGCTGTCCATGGTGTCTCTCCCCTGTCAGCGACCCGTCACAGCGATGCCATGAAGTGCCGCCAGCGGCAAGATGCTGCCCTGTTCCCGCCGCATTCGCTTGCCAATCGCTAAGGAGCGCGGCATTCCCGCGCGCAAATTACTTCCACGATGGGACGCACCATATGAGCATCGCCCTGCGCGACCAGATTTTCGGCCTGATCGGCCCGTTCAACAAAAAGGGCGTCGAGCTGACCGATGCGACGACCTTTGCCGGCGACCTTGAATGGGACAGCCTGACGGTGATGGATTTTGTCGCCGAAGTCGAAGACACGTTCGACATCATCATCAGCATGAACATGCAGGCTGAAATCGAAACCGTCGGCCAGTTGGTCGCGGCGGTTGAAAAGCTGCAAGGCTGACAGCCCTGGTTCCCCGGCGAAACCCGGGGTCCACGCGGCCCGGCGCAACACCCCTGGACCCCGGCTTTCGCCGGGGAACATGAAAGACCTACGATGACCGACCTCTTTTCGAAATTCGATCCGCTGATCCAGCAGCGCGAAGACCTGCTCGCGACCGGGGTTACTGATCCCTATAATCTGGTGATGGAAAAGGTGATCTCGCCGACCGTCGCAATCTGCAACGGGCGCGAGACGATCCTGCTCGGCACCTATAATTATATGGGCATGACCTTTGACGAGGATGTCATCGCCGCGGGCAAGGACGCGCTCGACAAATTCGGCGCCGGGACGACCGGCAGCCGCGTCCTCAACGGCACCTATCAGGGCCATAAGGAATGCGAAGAGGCGTTGAAAGAGTTCTACGCCATGGATCATGCCATGGTGTTTTCAACGGGTTATCAGGCGAACCTGGGGATCATCAGCACGATCGCGGGCAAGGGCGATTATGTCATCCTCGACATCGACAGCCATGCGTCGATCTATGACGGCTGCGCGATGGGCAATGCCGAAATCGTCGCCTTTCGCCACAATGACGTCGAGGCGCTCGAAAAACGGCTGAAGCGCCTGCCCCCCGAGGCCGGCAAGCTCGTCGTGCTCGAGGGGGTCTATTCGATGCTCGGCGACGTCGCGCCGCTGAAGGAAATGATCCGCGTTTCGAAAGAAAATGGCGCGATGATACTGGTCGACGAAGCGCATTCGATGGGCTTTATCGGCGAGAATGGCCGCGGCGTTGCCGAGGCGCAGGGTGTCATCGACGACGTCGATTTCATCATCGGCACCTTCAGCAAGAGCGTCGGCACCGTCGGCGGTTTCTGTGTGTCGAACCATCCCAAATTCGAGATCCTGCGGCTCGTCTGCCGCCCCTATGTGTTCACCGCGTCGCTGCCGCCGAGCGTCGTTGCGACCGCGGCGACCAGCATCCGCAAGCTGATGCACGGGTCGAACAAGCGCGCCCATCTGTGGGAAAATTCCAAGGTGCTGCACAAGGGATTGCGCGACCTGGGCTTCACGCTCGGCACCGACGAGCCGCAGTCGGCGATCATCGCGGTGATCATGCCCGATCTGGAACAGGGCGCGATGATGTGGGAAGCGCTGCTCGAGGAAGGGCTTTACGTCAACCTAGCCCGCCCGCCAGCGACGCCCGCGGGCATGACGCTGCTGCGCTGTTCGCTATGCGCCGAACATACGATCGAACAGGTCGGCGAAATTCTCGGTCGGTTCGAACGCGCCGGCAAGCGCATCGGGATTATCGGCTGAGCTGAGCCCTTCCGCCGACCAGCGGATTCCTTTTCGGGGCGAATGGAAGCGTCGCATGATCGACGGGGACTTCGGCGCTTTGCGGCGCGGCGCTTGTCCGGTAAGACAAGCGGGTGTTCGAGCGGGATGGCGATACCGAAACCGAAACGCGGCGAGAGCGGCTACGCTTCTGGCTGACGATCGGCATGGCGACGTTGCTGACAGCCATTGTCGGGGCGCTCGTCCTGCTGCTCGCGCGCGCCAGCGACAATTATGACCAGTCGCTGGGTTGGCAGACGCAAAGCCTGGAAGTCATCTCGCAGACCCGCTCGCTGGACGCGTCACTCGCGCGCGCCGAGGCCGCGCTCGGCCGCTTTGCGGTTGGCCTGCAAAAGGAAGACGGCCGCGTCTATGAACAGCAATGGGGGCTGGCGCGGCAATATCTGACGCGGCTCGATCGCAGCGTCCGCGACAATGCCGCGCAGTCGAAGCTGGTCGATGATCTTACAACCGAGATGGACCGCCGCGGACGCCAGCTCGGTGATGCGGCGCTGAGCGCCAATTACAAACAGACAATCGCCGCGATTTCCAAATATCATGCGGCGGGACACGATGCCGGGCTCAACCGCATCGACAATCTGCTCAACCAGATCATCGCCAACGAACGCGCGCTGCTGCGCGAACGCAACCGCACAGCCGCCGCTGACCGCGCAAGCCTGAACCAGGCGATGTTGTTGTTTGCATTGCTCGGCGCAGCGATCGCCGCGGTCGCGATCGGCACGACATTTTCGTTCGTCCGCGCCGAAGCCGAACGCCGCGTCGCGCGGCGCGAGCAAGCCGCCGAAAGCGACCGCGCGATGCAGCTGGAGGAAGCGGTCGAGGCGCGCACCGCCGAGCTGGAACAGGCCAATATCGCGCTGCGCAGCGAGATGACCGAGCGTGCGGCCGCCGAAGCACAGCTGCGTCAGGCGCAAAAGATGGAAGCCGTCGGCCAGCTCACCGGCGGCATCGCGCATGATTTCAACAATATGCTGGCGGTGGTTGTCGGCGGGCTCGAACTGGCGCAGCGTTGGCTGCCCGATACGCCCGAAAAGGCCGAGCGCCACCTTGCCAACGCACTCGACGGCGCCAACCGCGCCGCCGACCTGACGCGGCGGTTGCTCACCTTTGCCCGCTCCGAGCCCGCGCGGCCTGAAATCACCGACATCGACGCCTGCATTGCGGGGTTCGCCGAACTGATTGCGCGGACGATCGGCGATCGCATCGCGCTGACCCTCGACCTCAAAGCCGACGGCCTCGCGTGCTGGCTCGACCGGCAACAGTTTGAAAACGCCCTGCTCAACCTCGCGGTCAATGCGCGCGACGCGATGGATGGGCATGGGGCGCTGACGATCCGCACCCTCGACGATGGCGACGGTAAGGCGCTGGCGGTGCAGGTCATCGACACCGGCTGCGGCATGACGCCAGAGGTTCTCGAGCGCGTGTTCGATCCCTTTTACACCACCAAGCCCGCCGGTCAGGGAACGGGGCTGGGGATGAGCCAGGTTTTCGCCTTTTGCCGCCAGTCGGGCGGCGAGGTGCAGATTTCCTCGACCGAAGGCGAAGGCACCAGCGTTGCAATGCTGTTGCCGGTCGCCAAACCGCAGGCGAAGCAGGCGTCCGAACCGGTCGCCGGACCCATCGAAGGCCTGACGGCGCCGGTTGAAGCCTTGAGCATCCTGGTGGTCGAGGATGACGAACGCGTCCTTACCGCGACGGTCGATGCGGTCAGCGAACTCGGTCACAGCGTCGTCGCTTGCGGCAATCCGCTGGAGGCCGAGGCGCTGGTTGAGGGGCGGCTGGCCGATGGCAAGGGCGGCTTCGACCTGATCCTGTCCGACGTGTTGATGCCCGAACTGACCGGCCCCGAAATGGTCGCGCAGCTCAAACAGCGCTGGCCCAATCTGTCGGTGCTGTTCGTCACCGGCTATGCGGGCGATGCGAGCGAAGTCGCAAGTTTTGGCGACCATGACGTCCTGCGCAAACCCTTCACCCTGACCGCGCTCGATCAGGCGATCCGGCGGTGCGGCGATGCGCGTGCGGTCGAGGGACAGCGGCTGGCGAGCTAACCCCGTCGGTCGTCGCGATGACGATCCATTACCGGATCGCACCGCCCTTTATCAAACGCGGTACCAGCGTCAGCGCGGCGACCAGCGGCCAGCGGCGCTGCCATGGCTTGATCTCGATCTTTGTTCCCGCGTGGCGATTGATCTTCCACGCCAGATAATCGATCCCGCCCGCATAGGTCAGGCTGGCCTTGGCGAGCCGCGCGATGCTGAGCGCCTTGCCTTCGATCCGCCGCCGTCCCCATGCGCCGCCGCGCGTGCCGGTCGGAATCGCTGCGATCGCGGGGAGGCTGAAGCGCTGGTAGCGCTCGGCGTCGGCATCGACCACCGACTGCGCACGGCCCGTCCGCTCGGCGCGCAGCTCGACCGAATAGGTGAGCGCAAAAGCACGCCGCCACCAGTCGAGCGGCGCCTCGCCATCGACCGCGCCCGCCGCCGCAAGCAAGGTCGGCGCGGCGCGCGCCACCGCGGCCACCGCGCGCTCGCGCGCCGTGTCGTCAACCGCCCAGACCAGCCGCGACGGCTGCGCGAAACGCGCCCACACCGACACATTGCGCGTCTCCGCGCCATTCAGTCGGTGAAAATCAGCCTCGCTGAGCACGGCATATTTGGCGATCAGCCCGCTATGCTGGAACGGAAAGACATTGGGCGGAATCAGCCGGTTGGCCGCCGCCATCCAGCGTCTCGGGTAAGCATCGGTATAGTCCGACACGATCAGGTAGAAATCGAGCATCAGCCCGTCGAGCTCGCTCTCGCGCAGACAGCTGCCGTAAAACAGCACCGCGCGCGCGCTGCCCGGATATTCGGCGGCGATCGCCTGCGCCATGGCGGTGACGCGCGGATCGACGGGGGTCGACAATTCGGCGCGGACCAGGTCGATCAGATCCGACATCGGTGAAGGCTCAGGCGGCGAGGCGCAGGAACGGGACCGGCTGCGTCGAGGTCAGGATGATCGGCATGCCATTTTTCGCCTGAAAGATCTCGCCGTCGAGGATGACGTTCGATCGTTCGCCCTCGATACGGATTTCGTCGCCCTGCTGGAAATGCACACCATTGAGCTGGTTCTGTCCCAGCGTTCCGCGCCAGGTCGCACCGAGCATGCGGAACAGCGCGCCAAAGCCGCGGTCGACCGCGAGCAATTTCATCTGCCCGCTCTGCCCCGCGGCATCGTTGGTCCGAATGCTGAGCAGCAGTTTTTCCAGCGTCGTGACGATCAGCAGCGAAAATTTACCCTTGAACTCGCCCTGCCGGATCAGCGACACGGTCATCGCTTCGGGCTTGGGGGGCAAGCGTCCGCCGCCCAGACCGAAGAGCAGGGCAAACAGGCCGAGGATCGCCGCCAGGAAATGCGAGACGCCATTGGGCAGGCCGAGCGGATAGATACGATTGCGGCAATAGAGCATGACATCAGCAAGATAGGCGCCGCCGAGGAACATGCCGAGCACCGGGCGTGCTTCGCCGCCGCTGTCGAGCGAGATCAACTGGCGCTGGATCACATGATCCTCCAGCCGACCCGATTCGACCAACTCGATCACGCGCTGCAACGCCTTGATCGGATCACCCGCGGCGCCTAGGTCGAGCGCGATCAAATTGGTCTTGCCGTTCGGCAGCACCGCGACCGGCGGCGGCGAGCCGCCGAAATGACCGCCCGAATAAAGCTCGGTCAGCGCCGCCTGCACGGTGCCGTCGCCGCCGTTGACCACCACGACGCGCGGGGACACCATCGCAATGGTACGGATCGCCTCGCCGATCTGATCGACGTCCTCGACTTCGTAATGAAAGATGTCGGGGTGCGCCGCGCAATATTCGCGAACCCGCGGCAACAGGGCACGGTTGCCGGTCGAACGCGGATTGGAAAGAAGCGCGACGCTGGCCATTTGGTCCCTATTCTACCGGGTCGAACGACAGGCCGTTGACGTAGTTCAGCACCACCGGCACGCGCTTGGTGGCGCCGCCGACGGCAAAGCTGACCGTCGCCAATTTGGGCTTCCGCTTGAAGATGAAATCGCTGACCTTCATGTCGGGATTGCCCGACAGGCCGGCGCCGTCGCTGCGGTCCGACTTGCCGTTGCCGTTGATGTCGTGCCGCACCGAAATAACGTAGCTGCCCTGCTGCTTGACCGGGACACAGACCGACATCGTGCCAGCGCGCGAAACCGGCACATCAACGCGCTCGATCCACTTGCGTTTTTCCAGATAGCCGCTGTTCGCGCTGTAGATCTGCACGCGCACGGTCCCGGTGCGCGCCTTGAAGCCGCGCACATCGACCTGCACCGCTGTCGCGTTGCTGTTGCACAGTGCGGCTGCCGGACCCAATGCCGCGCCCTGCGCCGCGACGGGCGCAATCAGCGCTCCGGCAGCGCCCGCGGCGAGTAGGCCGGCGAGAAAAATTTTCGACATGACCTCAATACCTCCAGAGGTTATAGCCACGCCAACAAACGCAAAAGCATATGCCGACACGGGTTCCTGTCGCCCTTGATCGGCATATCGGAACCATTTGCGGCCAAATCATGGTGATGGGGCGACGAAAGATTGAATAAGCTGCCTGCCATCGACCGCTACATCGCGCGTCTCATCTTCTTTCCCATGCTGGGCACGCTGGTGCTGTCGGCGATGCTGCTCGTGCTGGAAAAGATGCTGCGCCTGTTCGACTTCGTCGCGACCGAGGGCGGCCCGGTCAGCATCGTGTGGCGGATGCTGGCAAACCTCATCCCCGAATATCTCTCGCTGGGCATCCCGATCGGGCTGATGCTGGGGATTCTTCTGGCTTTCCGCAAGCTTGCGACGACGAGCGAGCTCGATGTGCTGAAGGGCGTGGGGATGAGCTTCGGGCGCCTGATGCGCATCCCCTTTGCCTTTGCGATCGCGCTGGCGGCGCTCAATCTGGCGATCGTCGGCTTCATTCAGCCGGTTGCGCGCTATGCCTATGAAGGACTGCAATTCGAGCTGCGCTCCGGCGCGCTCGGCGCGTCGATCAAGGTCGGCGAGTTCACCAAGCTGGGCGACCGGATGACGCTGCGGATCGAGGAAAGCTTTGAAGACGGCAAGTCGCTGCGCGGTATTTTCGTGCGCGGCGACAACAACGACGGCCAGCGCGTGTCGGCCACCGCAGCGCGTGGCCAGTTCCTCGCCACCGACGATCCCAACACGATCATCCTGCGCTTGACGCAGGGGGTGTTGATCCACGAATCGCCGAAATTTTCGGTGCCGCGCGTGCTGACCTTCGACAATCACGACCTGCCGATCCCGCTGCCGAAGATCGAGGCGTTCCGCCTGCGCGGCGGCGCCGACCGCGAAATGACGATTCCCGAGCTGTTCGTCGCGGGCAAGGATCAGAGCCAATCGGAACAGACGCGTCTCGAATCGCGGGCCAATTTCCATTTCCGCATCGTCGAAGTGCTGTCGATGTTCCTGATCCCGCTGATCGCGATCGCACTCGCCATCCCGCCCAAACGGTCGACCTCGTCGCTCGGCGTCTTCCTGTCGATTGTGCTGCTGGTGACGCAGCACAAGATCAACCAATATGCCGAGGATATGGGCGCGCGCGGGGTGATCGATCCGGTGATCGCGCTGTGGGTGCCGTTCCTGCTGTTCACGGCGCTGGCGATCTGGATGTATTATGTCGTCGCGCATGTGCCGGGCGGCCAGCCGATCGGTGCGCTCGAGCGCGTCGCGGCCAAGTCGGCGCAAAAGATTCGCGGCCTGCTGACGCTGCTCCAGCGCAAGCCGCGGGCGGTGGAGAGTTTAACCTAAATGCACCAGCTCCACTTTTTCCCGTCGCGCACGATGGCGATGTATGTCGGCCGCCTGTTCCTGATCCGCTCCTTCTCGATCCTGTTCGCGTTGGTGCTGATCCTGCAAACGCTCGACCTGCTTGGCGAAAGCGGCAAGATCCTGGCGGTTGCTGGCAACAGCGATTCGGACGTCTGGCGCTATGTCGGGATGCGATTGCCGCAGATTATCGAGACGTTCCTGCCCTTTTCGGTGCTGCTCGGTACGATCCTCACCCTGATCACACTCAATCAGAACAGCGAAGTCGTCGCGATGAAAGCGTCGGGGATGTCGGCGCATCAGGTGCTGGCGCCGCTGTTCCTCGCCGCATTGCTCGTCGCGGGAATCAGCTTTGCGTTCAACGAGCGCATTGTTACCCGCTCGACCGCCGCGCTCAGCGCCTGGCAAAAGGTCGAGTATAAACGCGTGCCCGCCGACAATGGCGTGCGCAACAACATCTGGGTGCGTGACGGCGACGACCTGATCAACGCGACGACGGTCGAGACCGGCGGACCGGCGATCGTCCTGCGCGGCGTCACCGTTTACGAACGCACCGGCGGGGTGTTGTCGTCGATGCTGAAAGCCGACAGCGCGCGGTCGGTCGCGGGGGGATGGGAAATGTCGGGCGCGACCCGCTTCCTGCGCCGCTCCGGCACAGTCGAACCGCTTGGCACGATCGTCGCAGCGCCCAATGTGCGCCCCGACCAGTTCACGCTGGCGCAGGTCGACGGCGACGAATTGCCCTTCCTCCAGCTCCGCGCGGCGATCGCCGATTTGGAGGCCGCGGGGCGGCCCGTCAACGCGCTGAAAGGCGTGCTGTGGCACAAGATTTCGGGGCCACTGTCGGCGATATTGATGCCGTTGCTCGGTGCGGTCGCGGCGTTCGGGCTGGCGCGATCGGGTAAGCTGTTCATTCGCGCGATTTTCGGCATGGCGCTAGGCTTCGCCTATTTCGTCGCCGACAATTTCGCGCTCGCGATGGGCGATTTGGGCGCTTACTCGCCGTTTCTGGCGGCGTGGGGGCCATTCATATTGTTCGCGCTGATTGGTGAGATGATTTTGATCCGGACCGAGGAATAGGCGGCGTCGGCTTGCAGCGGGAACCTGCCATCCATAACATTGTCATCCCGGCGAAGGCCGGGATCTCGCCGGTGCAGTTGGACCGATAGGGTGAGATCCCGGCCTTCGCCGGGATGACGAATTATAAGCCGTCAATGACGGAAATGAACCGTCGCCCCCGCGAAGGCGGGGGTCGCTGTCGGTTTACTCAGCAGTGCGGGCAATATGCAGATAGCGGCCCCCGGCTTCGCGGGGGCGACGCATTTCCTTCAGACCGCAGCACCCCGTGCCGAACCCGCCACCAGATTCGCCACCAACTTCGGCAGGCTGTCGTAATTCGCGCCATGATATTGCGAATCCGCGGGCAGCACATCTTTCAACCGGCGATGCGCCTCGGCGAGCGCGTGATAGGGGACGCCCGGTAGCAGATGGTGCAGGGCATGATAGCGCAGGCCCACCGGCGCCCACAATTCGGGCAGCAGCCCCGGCGGCGGGACGTTGACGCTGTCGAGGAACTGGCCGGTCACGGTCAACACCTCGCCGTCATTTTCCCACAGATGCGCCACGAGCGTGCGGATCTGGTTGAGCACCAGCGTCGCCGCAGCAATCGCGCCGAAGATCAGCAACGCGCGCAACGGCACCCAGCCGAAGACGCCCGCGGCGATCAGCAGGCTCGACCACGCCCACGCGCCGCCCTCCTGCCACGCCCACATGCGGCGAAACGCGCCGTCGGGCGCCTTGCGGCGGAACAGCGGGTTGATGATCATCCCCGAATAGCGCTCGACAACGATCCGGCGCAGCGGCGGGATCAGGAACGACAGCGGGGTCAGCACCGCATAGCGGAACAGCAGCGCCAGCGGCGCAAACGCCGCAGCGACCACGAACAGCGGCACCGTCCACGGCTTCATCAGCGCGAGCGGCAAATATTCGGGATCGTCGACCGTGCCATATTTGGTGCGATTGTGATGCAGGCTGTGGATGCCCTCATACATGTAGGACGGGATCAGCAGCGGCACGCCGACGAGCAGGTTCCAGCCGAAGCGAAAGCCTGGCAGCGCATTTTTGCGGATATGGGTGAGCTCGTGAATAAAGCTGCCCGCGCGATACAGCGCGAGGATTGCGATCAGCGCGGCGGCGAGCGCCCATCCGGTCGTCGGCGCGAAAATCGCGCCCGCGACGCCCGCGTAACCGATGAATGCCGACGCCAGAAAGTCGGTCCAATAGATGCGTGGCGACGGCGTCACGAGGTCGCGCGTCAGCTCCGACGCCGCGCGGATCATCGCCATATCGTCGGCGATCGCCGACTTGGGCGTCTTTACCACGGTCGGCGCGAAGGGAGTCGCGACCCGATCGGCGGGGGGATTGATCGTCGTCATAACGCTTCCAACACCATAGTTTCATGGCAGCAAAATGGCCAAATGCGGGTCGCCACTGCCACCGCAATGCCGTAATGCCTCGTCACAAATATAGGTCAGCCAATTCAGGAAACCAGTATGAGCGGACATTCGGACGGCCCGATCACCATCCACCCGGTTAAGAACAAGAACGACACGCGCGAGTTTGTCGAGCTGGCCTTTCGGCTCAATCGCGGCGATCCGGCGTGGGTTCCGCCGCTGAAGGGCGAGGTTTACAGCCTGCTCACCCCGGGCAAGAATCCGTGGTTCGAACATGGCAAGGCACAGCTGTTTCTGGCGCGCCGCAGTGGGCGCACCGTCGGGCGCATTTCGGCACATATCGACGAACTCGCGCTCGCCCAGCCCGCCGAACAGGGCATGGGCCCGGGAACCGGAAACTGGGGCCTGCTCGAAGCCGAGGATGAACAAACCACCCGCGCGCTGCTCGTCGCCGCCGAAGACTGGCTGCGCCGTCAAGGCATGCACCGCGCGCTCGGCCCGCTGTCGATTTCGGTGTGGGACGAACCTGGGCTGCTGATCGAAGGCTTTGACGACCGCCCGACGGTGATGATGGGACACAACAGCCCGCTCTATCGCGGGTGGGTCGAGGGCGCCGACTATCGTCCGATCAAGCAGCTGATCAACTATGATGTGTATGTCAAAGAAGGCTTTTCGCCGCTGGTGAACCGCATCGTTGCGGCAGGCGAGAAGAACGCGCGCATTCGGGTGCGCAAGGTCGACAAGAAGAATTTCGACGCCGAAGCGGCGCTCATCATGGGCCTGCTCAACGACGCCTGGTCGGACAATTGGGGGTTCGTCCCGCTGACCGACAGCGAAATCGCCTTTGTCGGCAAGAAACTAAAGACGATCGTGTTCGAAGACCTGGTCCGCGTCGCCGAACTCGACGGCGAGGCCGTCGCGTTCATTATCGTGCTGCCAAACATCAACGAATTGCTGATCGACATGGACGGCTCGCTGCTCCCGTTCAACTGGGCGCGCTTGCTGTGGTGGCTGCACAAGCCGAAAAGCCGCACCCTGCGCGTACCGTTGATGGGGGTCGCCAAAAAGCTTCAGAACAGTCGCATGGCGAGCACCCTTGCCTTCATGATGATCGAGCTGATCCGTCGCGACGCGGTGCGCGATTATGGCACCGAGCGCGGCGACATCGGCTGGGTGCTCGATGACAATCAGGGGATGAAAGCGGTCGCCGAGGCGATCGATGCCAAGGTCAACCGGGTGTATCAGATTTACGACAAGCCGTTGAACTGAGGGGCTAGGCGAGCACCGCCCACGTCGGCGCATGATCGCTAGCCTTTTCGCGCCCGCGATGATCCTTGTCGACCCCGGCGTCGACCAGCCGGTCGGCGAGCGCGGGGCTGAGCAGCAGATGATCGATACGGAACCCGTGATCGCGTTGCCAGCCGCCCGCCTGATAGTCCCAGAAGGTCCAGACATGGCCGCCGGGATGGCGGCTGCGGATCGCGTCGGTCCAGCCGTCGCCGAGCAAACTGAACCACGCATCGCGCGATTCGGGCTGCATCAGCGCGTCGGTCGCCATGACGCGCGGATCCCACACATCATCATCGTGCGGGATGACATTATAGTCCCCGGTCAGGATCGTCGGGATTTCCGAGGCGAGCAGCACCTTCGCGCGCTCGCGCAGCCGCGCCATCCAGCGCAGCTTGTAATCGAATTTGGGGCCGGGCTGCGGATTGCCGTTGGGGAGATAAATAGACGCGACGCGGATGCCGCCGACATCGGCCTCCAGATAACGCGATTGCTCGTCCTCGGCTTCGCCCGCCAGCCCACGCTGGGTTTCGACCGGCTGCGTGCCTTTGGCGAGAATCGCGACGCCGTTGAAGCCCTTTTGGCCGTGGTAGAGGAAGCCATAACCCGCCGCCTCGATCTCCTTGGTCGGCATGGTTTCGTCGCTCGATTTCAGTTCCTGCAAACAGGCGACGTCGGGCTGCGTTTCTTCCAGCCATTCGATGAGGCGCGGCAGGCGGGCCTTGATCCCGTTGATATTGAAGGTCGCGATTTTCATCGCGCACCTATGCCAGCAAGCACGGCGCGGCGAAAGGCGTCAGATCGAGAAGCTGGATCCGCAACCGCAACCCGACGCCGCGTTGGGATTCTCGACTTTGAACGACGACCCGCCGAGCGAATCGACAAAATCGACGATGCAGCCGCGGACCAGATCGATGCTGACCGGATCGACCACCAGCTTCACCCCGTCGGTCTCGGTAATGATGTCGTCGGCGTCGATGCCTTCGGCCAAGCCGAAGCGATAGGTGAAGCCCGAACAGCCGCCGCCATCGACGGCAAGGCGCAGCGCCGCTTGCGCTTCGCCCTTGCGGTCGGCGATCCAGCGGACGCGCGCGGCGGCGGCGGGCGACAGGGTGATATCGGAAAGCTGCGTGGCCATAAGCGCTAGATAGGGCTTCGCACGGAAATGAAAAGGGCGCCGCGACGGTATCCCCGCCTGGCGCCCCTCCTCTCCGACCCAGGAAAGCTCGTCATTATCTCTTATTCAGGACCGCCCATCGCGAGCTTGTCGCCCGTCAGCGCGGCGATCGCCATCTGGTCCGACCGCACGAACGGCATCGGATTGACCGGCGCACCTTCGATACGGACTTCATAATGGAGGTGGTTGCCGGTCGAACGACCGGTCGAACCGACATAACCGAGGACGTCACCCTTTTTGACCGACTGGCCGGGAATGACGACGTAAGAAGACATATGGCCGTAGCGCGTCTGGATCGCGTTGCCATGCTCGACTTCGACATAATTGCCATAGCCACCAAGGCGCTGGGCGCGGCCAACGATGCCGTCGGCGGTGGCGTAAATCGGGGTGCCGTGCGGTGCCGGAATGTCGATGCCGTTGTGGCGCGCGACCTTGCCGGTGACGGGGTGGACGCGCATGCCATAGGACGACGACAGCGACATCTGGTCGATCGGGCGGCGCGAGGGCACCGCAACGCCGATCGAAGCGGTCAGGCCGGTGTCGAGACGCTTCCACGCCTGGAAAATCGCGCGGGCTTCGCTGTCTTCGCCGACCGACGGAACGCCAGCGGTGAAGCTGTCGTCATCGGGTTCGTCGGGAGCGATAATGCCAGCGTCGGCGCTGGTTTCAGCGGCGTGGACGGCCGGAGTGGCCAGAGCGAAACATGCTGCGGCGCAGATTGCGACTTGATGCAACTTCTGCGTCAGAAGAGTGTTTATCAAAATACGACCCCGCGTGTGCCATGTCGCCAAAGTCATAATTAGGCTTTGGCGCCGGTGTTTGTTGGTTTGGATGATTGCTCATCCCCGCGACGCCTGTGTGCTATCCCAATGGTTAAGACGCAATAACACCATAGTATTCTTGCGTCAGACCGGCGTCGTGGCGCGCCGAGTCGTTGAATGGCGCTTTGAGCGCCCCGCGAAAGCGCGCTTTTACGAGGGCATGCCACGTTTCAACGGCATTGAATCCCCGTTCGTCGCACATCCAGCCGAACCACATTGTGCCCGCGCGCACATGGCGGATTTCATCGTTGAAAATGCGCGATAAAATCTGTGCGGAAGTCACATCGCCTGCTTCGCGAAAGCGCGCGATCGTTGGCGGCGTCACATCGAGACCGCGCGCTTCGAGCACCATCGGCACGATGGCAAGGCGCGCCAGCACATCGTCGGCGGTGAGCTGCGCCGCCTCCCATAATCCCGCATGCGCGGGGAGCGCGCCATAATGGCTGCCGAGTTGGCGCAGGCGGCGGTCGAGCAGCGCAAAATGCATCGCTTCGTCGGCGGCGACACCGATCCAGTCGTCGACAAACTGGCGCGGAAATTCGTCGCCGAAGCGGCCGATCAGGTCGATCGCGAGGTCGATCGCGACAAATTCGATATGCGCCAGCGCGTGGAGCAGCGCGATCCGCCCGCGTTCGGAGCCGCCCTTGCCGCGGCGCGGCATCCGGCTGGGTTCGAGCAATTCGGGCGCCGCGGGCCACGCGGGTTGGTCGGGCATCGCGGTGTCGCAGCGATGGTCGAGATGGCCTTGCCGCCACGCCCGCGCCAGGCTGCGCGCGGCGCGGCGCTTGTCGTGCGGATCCGGCGTCAGCAGGACCGCCCGCGCGGCTTCCCCCAAAGTCAGCATTTTAGAGCGCCTTTGCCGTCTCCAGCACCGCGTCGGCGTGACCTTTCACGCGCACCTTGCGCCATTCTGTCGCGAGCTTGCCGTCAGCACCGAACAGGAAGGTCGAGCGTTCGATCCCCATATAGCTGCGCCCGTAATTCTGCTTTTCGACCCAGGTGCCGAATGCTTCGCACACCGCGCCGCCTTCATCGGACGCGAGGCGGACGGTCAGGCCATATTTGTCGCGGAACTTGCACAGCTTCGCCGGCGCATCGCGCGATACCGCGAGCACCTGCGCGTTCAAATGCGCGAATTCCGGCGCGAGGCGGGTGAAATCCTGCGCCTCGACCGTGCAGCCGGGGGTATCCGCCTTGGGGTAGAAATAGACGACCAACGGCGCGCCCGTCATGGCGGCGAGATCGATCGTCGCGCCATCGGCGTCGAGCAGTTTCACCGCGGGAATGGCATCGCCCAGTTTCAGACCGCTCATTTTTCACTCTCCTGCTGCGAGCGAATCGACGCCCACCAGTCGGCAATCTCCTGCCGCGCCGTATCGTGCGCGGCAAGCAGTTGCGGCCAGCCGGGTTCGCCGCATTGGCTGGCGACGAGTTGCCGCGCTGCGGCGGTCGGCGGCTCGCCCTCGGGCGCGGTCAGCCGCAGCATCACGAGCATCCGCGCGAGCAAGCCATGCGCTTCGCACACGCCGTCGGGCGCCAGCCCTGCCGCCTTCAGACAGCCAAGCGCCGCACCGATATTGGGGTCGTGGCATTGGCCGCTGGCCAGCTGGGTCACCTGCATCGCAAATTCCAGATCGACGAGCCCGCCGGGACCACCCTTGATGTCGAGCGCGCCCTGCGGCGGTTTGTGCGCCGCGATCTTGTCGCGCATTTCGGCGGCATCGGCAGTCAGCTTGGCCCGATCACGCGGCACCGCGAGCAGTTCAGCGATGATCCGTTCGACCTCGGCGCGCGCCTGGTCTGACCCATAGACCGGCCGCGCGCGGAGCAACGCCATATGCTCCCACGTCCAGGCTTCCTCGCGCTGATAGCGTTCGAAGCTGTCGAGCGTCACGACGAGCGGCCCCTGCGCGCCCTGCGGCCGTAGCCGCGTATCGATATCGTAGAGCTTGCCTGCGGCGGTCGGCACCGACATCGCCGCGGTCAGCCGCTGCGCGAGACGGTTGTAATAAGTCGTCGCGCCGAGCGGCCGCGGCCCGTCGGATTCAGCGAGATGGTCGCCGGTGAACAGATAGATAAGATCGAGATCCGACGCGTGGGTCAGCGCCCTGCCCCCGAGCCGCCCCAGCGCGAGCACAACCAGTTCGCTGTCGGCGATCGTGCCGTGCGTCGCGACAAATTCGGCGACAGTGGCATCTGCCAAGACACACAACGCGGCTTCAGCCAGTTCCGAATAGCCGTGCGCGATCGCCAACGGATCGGTCGCCCCGGCCACGAGCTGAACGCCATAGGCAAAGCGCCGCTCGCCGACGAGATCGCGCACGCGGTCGAGCAACCGTTCATAGTCGAGCGCCGCCAGACCCGGCGCCCATTCGGCGAGCAGTTGCTCTTTGCTGGCCGGGGCGTCAAAGGCACGGCTGTCGATCAGCCCCTCGATCAGCTGCGCTCGCACCCCGAGCGCATCCGCGAGCGTCGGTGCGAGCGCGAGGATGCGCGTCGCGATCCGCGCGAGCGCCGGTTGCGCGGCGAGCAGGTGGAAGAAGTTGATCGCGCTCGGCAGCCCCGCAACCAGTTTGTCGAAGCGCGCCAGCGTCGCGTCGGGATCGGGCGCCGCGCTCAATGCCTTGATCAGTTCGGGCAGCACCGTCTCCAGCGCGTCAAGCGCCGCCGGACTGCGCAGCGCGCGCAACTTGCCGCCGCGCCATTCGCCGATGGTGCGCAGCGCCGCGGTGGGCGGGTCGAACCCCGCCGCCATCAGCGGCGCGGCGAGCCCATCGTCGTCGCGCGGCAGGCCGGTGGTCACCGCGCGTTCGGCGACAAGGCGGTCGTAGCAGCTGCCAACATCGGTGGTGACGGGTTCGAGCATCGTGAGCAGCGCCGCACCATCGACCGCGCCATCAAGCCGCGCGACGCCGTCGAGCGCCGTGGGCTGCGTCGGCAGACAGTGCGTCTGCTGGTCCTCGATCATCTGCAACCTGTGTTCGATCCGGCGCAGCGTCGCATAATGACCCGACAGGCGGTCCGCGTCGGCCTGCTCGATCCGCCCCGCCGCGGCGAGCGCCGCGAGCGCATCGACCGTTGCCGGAACGCGCAACGACGGGTCGCGCCCGCCATAGATGAGCTGGTGGACCTGCGCGAAAAACTCGATCTCGCGAATGCCGCCGCGTCCGCGTTTCAGGTCATAGCCCGGCCCGAACGCTTGGCCTTGCGAAAAATGGTCGCGGATCCGGTCGCTCATCGCGCCGATTTCCTTGAGCTGACGGAAATCGAGGCTGCGGCGCCAGATGAAGGGCTGGATCGCCGACAGGAACTGCTCGCCAAGCGCGCGGTCCCCCGCCGACGCGCGCGAGCGGATGAACGCCGCCTGCTCCCACGCCAGCGCCTCGGATTCATAATAAGAGATCGCCGCGTCGATCGGCAGCACGATCGGGGTGACCTCGGGATGCGGGCGCAGGCGCAGATCGACGCGCAGCACATGCCCGTCGCCGGTGCGCGCCGAAAGGATTTCCGTCATCCGCCGCGCGATCCGCACCGCCGCCTCTGTCGGGTCGTCGCGCGACCGGCGTGGCAGCGTGTCGGGGTCGAAGATCAGGATCGGGTCGATGTCGGACGAATAGTTAAGCTCGTAACTGCCGAGTTTACCGAGCGCGATCACCGACAGCCCGCGTGCTTCCTCGCCCGGAACACGCTCGGCAAAGGCAGCCGCGAGTGCGGCGTCGCAGGCCTGATCGGCAAACTTGGTCAGCAGCCGGGTGGTGGTCGCCACATCATGCTCGCCCGACAAGTCGCCGAGCGCCAGCAGCAGCGCAATGCGACCGCGCCACTGGCGCAGCGCGCGCATGATGTCGTCGTCGGCTTGCGGCGCAGATACGCTTGCCAGTGCGGCGTCGGTGCCATCGGTCAGGAAGCGCGTAACGTCATCGGGGTTGAGTTCGGCCAGCCGCGCCAGAAACGGCGCGTTGGCGGTGAGCCGGTCGAGCGCCGATTGGCGATGGGAAGCGTCACGGATGGTCATCGAAAGCCGCTATCGCTCGCCCCCAATGAGGTAGCAACCCCCACCCCGTCATTGCGAGCGAAGCGAAGCAATCCAGAGCCTGCGTAAACCGCTCTGGATTGCTTCGCTTCGCTCGCAATGACGATTTTGTTCGGCTCGACCGACCTTATGCCGGAACCGTACTCTCGTCGAAGAACAAAACCTGCGAAATTGCGGCGCGCAGCGTCGCCGGCTGGTACGGCTTGGTGAGCAGGAACGCCGGTTCGGGGCGATCGCCGGTGAGCAACCGTTCGGGGAAGGCGGTGATGAAGATGACCGGCACTTTCAGGCCGGTCAGGATTTCCTGCACCGCCTCGATCCCCGAACTATTGTCGGCAAGCTGGATGTCGGCGAGGACCAGCCCGGGCTGGTGCTTTTGCGCTTCGGCCACCGCCTCGCGATGCGTGGTGGCGACCGCGACGACGTCATGCCCCAGGTCGCGAACGATCATTTCGATGTCCATCGCGATGATCGGTTCGTCTTCGATGATCAAGATGCGCGCGCGGGTCTGACGGTCGATTTCGTCGGTCGCGTCGGCGATCAGCGTTTTCACTTCGTCGGTATCGCGGCCGATGATGCGGCCGGTATCCTCGGCATTAAAACCCTCGACCGCGGTCAGCAGCAGCGCCTGGCGCGCCAGCGACGGAATGCGGCGCAGGCGCGCGTCGGCGATCGCGATGTCGGTCAGCCCGGCATCGCCCTCGGCCGTCGATGCTTCGGCCATCAGCCCGAAATTGTCATGGACCATCCGGTACAGCTGGATGCGCAGGTCGTTGCCGGTGTCCACGGCCCCCGGATTGCTCACCAGCGTTTCGAGCAAACGCGCGACAAGTACGTCGCCGTTCTGCTGGCTGCCCGAAATCGCCCGACCATAACGTCGCAAATATGGAAGATGCGGCGCGATCGCCTGACCCAATGACATAAATTTCCCTCCTGAAACGGGACTTAACCCGCCAAAAAACCAGCAAACACGGCCTAAAGCGGCACTCGCCGACATAATTTCACCCCATGGGAACGATTTAGCCGCAAATTAGTTTCATGGGGAAGAACAAACGCGCCATTGCGGTTTGATAAATGCGCGGTTAGCAACAGGCCCCATGGTAAGCGGATGCCCCGATAATGTCGTCTAAAACCGGTTCGCCACGCGGCGTGACTTCGGCGAAGGACGCGGAAAAGAAATCTTCCGCCAAGGGGCAGGACGTCAATGGCGCCCTGCGCCGCGCTTATGAATCGACGGTCGACGAGTCGATTCCCCAGTCCTTGCTGGATCTTTTGAGCAAGCTGGACTGAGCTTAGCGCCGGTAGCGCGCGTTGAAATCACTTTGAAATACTTTGAATTGTCCGGCCATGATCGCGGTGCGCATCGCCTGCATCAGATCCTGATAGAAATGCAGATTATGCTGCGTCATCAGCATGGCGCCCAGCATTTCGCCCGACCGGACGAGGTGATGCAGATAGGCGCGCGACCAGGTCGTACACACCGGGCAGGCACATGACGCATCGATCGGCGCCTGATCCTCCGCAAACTTCGCGTTACGAATGTTAAGCGGGCCATCCCAGGTAAAGGCCTGCCCGTTGCGCCCCGACCGCGTCGGCAGCACGCAATCGAACATATCGACCCCGCGCGCGACCGCGCCGACCAGGTCGTCGGGCTTGCCAACGCCCATCAGGTAACGCGGACGATCGGCGGGCAGTTGGGCGGGTGCATAATCGAGCACCCCGAACATGGCTTCCTGCCCCTCGCCCACCGCCAACCCGCCGATCGCATAGCCGTCGAAACCGATGTCGGTCAGCGCCGCCGCCGACCGCGCGCGCAGCTTTTCGTCGAGCGAACCTTGCTGGATGCCGAACAGCGCCGACCGCGGCGCATGCTCGCCGCCCGCGTCGAACGCGGCGCGGCTGCGTGCGGCCCAGCGCATCGAGCGATCCATGCTCGCCTCGGCGCGCTTGGCATCGACGCCGTTGGGCGGGCATTCGTCGAACGCCATCACGATGTCGCTGCCGAGCAGGCGCTGGATTTCCATCGATCGTTCGGGGGTCAGCATATGTTTCGAACCGTCGAGATGGCTCTTGAACGCCACTCCTTCTTCGCTCTGCTTGGTCAGCGCCGACAGGCTCATCACCTGATAGCCGCCGCTGTCGGTCAGGATCGGGCGGTCCCAGCCCATGAAATTGTGCAGCCCGCCCAGCCGCGCCATGCGTTCGGCGGTCGGGCGGAGCATCAGATGATAGGTGTTGCCGAGGATGATGTCGGCGCCGGTGGCGCGCACCTCAGCGGGGCGCATCGCCTTCACCGTCGCCGCGGTGCCGACGGGCATGAAGGCGGGGGTGCGGATTTCACCGCGCTGCATGGCGATCGTGCCGGTACGCGCAGCACCGTCGGTCGCGGCAATCGAAAAGGTGAATCTGTCGGTCATCGCGCGCGCCTATGGCGGCGGAGTGAGCAAAAGTCGAGGTATCGACGATCCTCCCTGTCGCGAAGCGATGGGGAGGGGGACCGCTCGCGAAGCGAGGGGTGGAGGGGCAGCAACGTTAGTGCCATGGCCCCTCCGTCAGCGCTTCGCGCTGCCACCTCCCTATGGCTTCGCCACAGGGAGGATTTCGAACCGACTATTCTTTGTCGTCCTCGCTCGAAGGCTCGTCGGCAGCCGCCTTGGCCTTCTCCTTCGGCTTCTCTTTTTCAAAGATCGCCAGCAGTTCCTTCTTCTTCGCCTCCGACAAACCCTCTTCGGCCTCGGGGAACATCTCGTCTTCCTCCTCCTCGATATGGTGGAGGTAGCGGTGCTTCATCGTGCGAAAGCGGGTCAGCCAGCCGGTTGAGGCGAAGTCCATCTCGTAAAGTTCGGTGAGCAGATCGTCGATTTCCTTATGCTCCGACACGCTGTGCTGGGCGTCCTCGCGCAGGTCGGGTTTGCCGAGCATCGTCGCATAGAGCGACATTTCCTCTGACGCGGCGTGCGCGGTCACCTCGACCCGAAACGCCTCGAACAGCTTTTCGCGCTCGGGGCTGTCGCCCTTGGTTTCATCAATCTGGTCGAGCAATTTGCGGTGGCGGTCGTGATCGGCCTTCAGCCGCGCAAAGATTTTGGTTTCAGCCATGGTCTTCTCCTGTTTGGGAGCAGAACGGGCAATCGCGCGGACGGTTCCACGCCTGCGCTCAGGCAGCTTTCCAGTCGCTAGTGGTGGTGAACATCGGCAACGCCATCGCGGCGGTCGATTGCGTCGCGGCCGCGATCAGATAGGGCGACACGCGATGCCGCGTACACAGCCCGCCGTTGCCGTCGCTGACCATCGTCTGTTCGAATTCGATACCCTGTTGGTGCTTCATCGACCGGCGGACGGTGGCGGTGACGAGCTGTCCCTCACCGAAATCGATCACAAACCGGGTGCCTAGGGGTACTTCTAGAATACCCTCGATAAAGGCGCCGGTCGACGACAGGTTGCGGATGACGACGTCGTAGCGATGATTGTCGTGAATGGCGCCAACCTTGCGGAACAGCGAGAAGCGATCGTTGCGCTGGCGGGCCGGGCCAGCGGGCTGGATCATCCACGATCCGGCTTCGGCATGCTCCAGCAGTTCGGTGTGCAAAACCGGCTTGCTATAAACATAGCCTTGCACGTGGCTGACGTTGAGTTTGCGGATGAGATCAAGCTGGTCGAGCGATTCGATGCCTTCGGCGGTTGTTTCCATCTCCAGTGCTTCGGCCAGCGCGACGATCGCCGCAATGATCGCGCTGTTGCGTGATCCGGGCTCGGTCGCCCCGCGGACAAAGCTCTGATCGATCTTGATCTTGTCGAACGGCGCTGTCTGCAAATAGCTGAGCGACGAATAACCGGTGCCGAAATCGTCGAGTGCAAGACGAACGCCCAAACCCTTCAAGGCCGCGAACATCTTGCCGGTTTCGGCCGAATCGCCCAGAAACACGCTCTCGGTGATTTCCAGCTCAAGCCGGTCGGGCGCCAGCCCCGTCGTTGCAAGCGCGCTGGCGACAATCTTTGGCAAATCCTCATTGGCGAACTGGATCGGCGAGACGTTGACCGCGACGCGCATGTCGCCCGGCCAATTGACGGCATCCTCGCACGCGCGGCGCAGCACCCATTCGCCAAGCGGCCAGATCAGATTGGCTTCCTCGGCGATCGGGATGAAGACCGCGGGCGAGATTACGCCGCGGTCGGGGTGCGTCCAACGCACGAGCCCCTCGACCCCGGTCACCAGGTTCGACTTGGCATTGACGACCGGCTGGTATCGCAGGCTCATCTCGCCGCGCACCAGCGCGTCGCGCAGATCGTCCTCAAGCGCACGGCGCATCTCGGCCGCCTGATGCAGGTCGCTCGAATAAAAGCTGAACCGTCCGCGCCCGTTACCCTTGGCCGCGTAAAGCGCAAGGTCGGCATTGCGGACCAGGTCGTCGCTGCTCAGCCCGTCGAACGGCGCAATCGCGACCCCCACCGATACCCCGATGATGCAGCGGCTGCCCTCGACCGAATAGGGTTGCGACAGGCTGTTGATGATGTCGGTCGCCATGTCGCCAAGTTTGCCGCGGTCGTCGACGTCGGGAAGAATGATCTGGAATTCGTCGCCGCCAAGGCGGCTGACCATCTCCTTGTCGCCAACAATCTTGAGCAGCCGCTGGGCAACCTGTTTAAGCAGCGCGTCGCCCGCCGGATGCCCGAGCGTATCGTTGACCTGTTTGAAGCGGTCGAGGTCGAGCAGCATGATGGCGCACGACCGCTGCTGCTGCGCAAAAGTGGCGAGCGTCGTGTCGAGCTTTTTCGAAATATTGAACCGGTTGGCGAGCCCGGTCAGCGAGTCATAGAGCGCAAGGCGCGACGCGTCTTCGGCCGATCGGCGCTGCGCCGTAATGTCGGTGCCGCTGCCGCGGTAGCCGGTGAACTTGCCGCTACTGTCGAACTGCGGCCGCCCCGAAATCGCCCACCAACGATCATCGCCCTCAAACGCGCTGCGCAGCGGCAGCTCGTCGAACTTCGATTGTTTGGTCAGCAGGAACGGCAAGGTGCGCTGGCGTTCGCCATGGCTGTCGACGGGCAGGAACAGTTCGGTAAAGACCGACCCCAGCAATTGGCCGCTGGTCCGCCCCATCAGCCGCGCGACCGAATCGGTGATATAGGCCAATCGTCCCTTGGCATCGGTCGACCAGAACCACCCCTGTCCGCTTTCCTCGTAATTGTGGAGCAGCAGCAACGCTTCGCGGGTGTGCAGGTTCGGCGCGACCTCGCCGCGCGGTTTGCCGATACGCGATCCGATCATGCCGAAAAAGCCGCGCTGGCCCTCATCGACACTATCATCCCCCCGCTCGCCGGATTCGATCCGCGATGGCATTTCCATCAAATCAAACTCTTGCTGGTCCCCACACTGCGTCCGCTATGGGCGCAATGCCTTGCGATATGGTGAATAATTGTCTGGAATTGTCTTGCCAATATGATGACAGAACCGGGCGACAGCGAGCCCGCTCGCCAACCAACGCGCGGCTACGCGTCACGGCTCAGGTCAATTCAGACCGCCCGCCGCCGAAATACCACCATGTCAAATGTTCGGCCGCCACGCTTGTCAGCTGGGTACGATCGCCAATTCGAAACGGTCCGTGTCAAAACCATTTTCGCCCGGCACCGCAGCGATCGGTCGCTCTCTGATCCGCGGACCCGATGCGCGGCTAAGGATCGCCTGCCCCGAACCGTTCAGAACGATCTCGTCGTTTCCGGCGATGATCCGCGTGCCTTCCAACGATCCGGGAGCATAGCTGATCACCAGATCATAGCCCGTCGGCGCGTTGCAATATTCGCGAAAGCTCCCGAGCGAAACCGCGTTGCCGCTGACCGCGCCAAAGCCGATCGGCTGGTGCTGAACGGTGCAGTTTACCGCCACCATCAGGCTGAGGTTAAAGCCATATGAGGCCGCCATCGCAGCCGTTGGCGCAACCGCCAGCACAACGGCCGCCATCCCGAGCGAGAGTTTCCTAATCATCCGTAACCTTTCCGCCCTTTGGCAAAAACTTCGGATGATTGTTTAGGCCCCCACATCTAATATGGAGTTAAGCACTGGTTTGCTCTCCGCTAACCATAAAGCGGACGCAAGCGATGCGGGGAATTCAGCGAGCGGTGACTGAAATCGAGATGACGTCGCTGTAAACCCCGGCGCGGCGATCGGAGGTGTTGCCGATCACGAATTGAATGGGCAGCGTGTCGCGGCGATAGCCATTGCCGTTCGGGCCTGACAGACGGTCGGGGCCCGACAGATTGACCGTATCCCCGCCGATCGCGACCGAATAGGGGACCGTCCAATCACTAGCACCAAGGCGCAGTTTGCCCGCATTCGCCGACGTCACCTGCAGGTCATATCGGCCCGTGCTGCTGACGAGCAGGCGCAGCGGCACCGGCACCACACCGGGACTCAACTCGCCCAGATCGACGACCGCGTGGCCGCTATTCATCGTGTAGGCACCGGCCAGTCCCATGCGCGCCGATGGCTGCACCTCTAGGCCCAGCACGATCTGCGTTCTACCAAAGGATCGGAAGCCTCGGTCCTGTGCCTCGATCCGGATATCCTGCGTAAAGATACCCGAATCGAAGACGTCGTCAGGGTTGGCAACGAGCTTGTACAGCAAGGTCTTGGACTCATTGGGCGCCAAGACCAGTTCGCGCTGCGACGCTGTGCGGACCGAGCGCCCCGCACGCGGCGTGACATCCTGCGAGTCGGTGAGGTTAAGGAGCGCATAGCCGACCGGCTTGCCGGTCCCCTTCGACAATCCGAAAGGCTGTTGCGTCAGCTCAAACGACGGCGCGAAACGACATTCCGACCCGCCATCGTTGATGAACGTGATATTGAACGTCGCCTGCGGCGTTTCGCCGCCAAACGGATCATACCCGCGGAGCATCCACGCCGCCGGTGCAGCGGTCATACGAACAAGGCAATCGGTTTGCATCTGCGGCGGCGCGGAGTTTGCCTGTGCAAAAGCCGATGTGGCCGTCAATGCCGCAGCGAGAGTCAAGAAATGGCGAAGCATCATGGCCTCCTAATTTTTCGATCCTGGAAGAACGGTGCCGAGCTTTACCAGACCGTCAGTGTCTACTGGCACGGTAAATTCGAACGCCTTGTCGATCGTCCCGCTGGCGCCGTAGGTTTCTACCAGATAACGGCGCCCCGGCGTGAGGCTTGGCACCGCGAAACGCCCCACCGAGTTGGTGAAAAAGGGAATTGGCTTCAGGGCGTCTTTGTCCCCGACGTCGAGCATCGTGACGCGCCCGCCGACCAGCGAGACCGGTTTCCCATCCGCCAGTTGCAGAGTGCCCATGGCCGTAGCAAAGGCATCGGTCCCGATGCGTGCGACATAGCCGCTCTTGTACGGCGGATAGACGCGCAGAACCCCGGCGCCGATGTCATAGCCCGGCGGGGCGTCCTCCACATCATATTGCACCGATTGCGGGACATAGGAGCCGAGGAAGTTGAACAAGGCCGGTCCCATGGTGCCGCTGCGGGCAACATAGTCATTCTTTGCCAGCGACTGTCCGACCACGACGCTGCGCTTGCCGAGATTTTCATAGGGCTTGAACAGCATGAAGCTGTCGTTCACGCGCCGACCGATACCGAAAACGCCGTCGGCGTAAGCGATGGTGGTTCCGACACGGACGGTCGTCGCGTTGACGTCGGCGAAGCGCGAGACGCTGGGGCCGAATGTCGCGTGACTGATGGCGGCGTCGAAACGATTGGCCGAATAGGTTGCATATCCCTGCGCACGCACCTGCCCGTCTTCATGAGTCGCCACACCACCGAAGCCGAGGCTGTTCATCAGATTTTCGCTGCTCTGATTATAAGAAACTTCCGCCAGCTTGTCGCGGCTCTCATACCGGGCCTCGGCGCGGCGCAGGTAGCTGGGCTGGAACACCACCCCGATCGTGAAACTCAAGCCATTCCTGCTCCCCAGCCCACTGGGAAAGCGCGTGTAATCAGCGCCGCCGCGCATCGTCCATTGGCGGTCGAGGCGATAAAAGGCGGTCGTTCCGACGCGGTAGGTCTTGCCATAATCATTGCGCCCCTGAATGAACGACGCATTGGACGACACCATCAGCTTCTGGCTGAACATGCGCGTATATTGCGCCGACAGCGTGAGCGCCGAGGTATTGATCGCATCGACGTTACCCAGGGTGGCGTAGCGGGGCGAAAAATAGTCACCGCGGACAGTCAGCGTGTCCGACGTGGCGCCATTGTCGAAATAATGTTCGTAACCCACTCCGCCGGCAAAGCCTGCACCGGCCGATTTTGAATTGCTGGCCCCGGCGTCCACCAGCACGCGGCCACCGTTGCGAAGGACAAACTGCGTCTGCCCGGTCAGGGTCTGGACTTGCTTGCTGGCCTGAAGCCCCACGCCGATGGCGGGTGCATCGAAAAAGGCCTTACGGAAAAAACCCGAAAAAGCCATCGGTCCGCGATAATCGGGTGCACCGTCAAAGGTACGACTGGTGGGGCCAAGATAGGCACCATATTCGAAATCGCCGGGTTCGAGATCAATCGGGTCGAGATATTGCTGATACGCCAGATTCTGCACCGCGCCGCTGTTGTCGATGACCTGGATCTGAATATCGTTGCTGCCCGCGATCAGCGGTAGCGAGCTGAAGTCATAGCGGCCAGGCTGAAGGCGCATTTCGCGGTACAAGGTACCGTTGCGCAGGAAGCGCACGGTCGAATCGCGTTGGACCACAAGTTGGCGATCGGCCTGCAGCACGGCGGAGCGGAACGCGTTGAAGCGTCGACGCTGACGCAAGACGCCGACACCGCCCATCTGGACAAAGGATTGCAGCCCGCGTGTTTCGGTGTCGAGATCACCCAGATACCAGCGGCGATAAGCTTCTGGCTGGTCAAAAACGATCCGCGCATAGTTGCGGGTGAACCGATATTTGCTGGCGGTCAGGCCAACGCGTTCGCCAATCTGAGCGTCGCCTTCGAACACGAAACGGCCAAACCGGATCGCGCCATCCAAATTGACCGTCGGGGGCGTGCGCTCCGTCGCTTCCCACACATAGGTGCCGATGACGTTCAGATTCAGGAATGCCGAAAAATTCTCCGGCTGCAGCGTGACGTCGTTCAGATCGCCCCGGGGCGGAGCGAACAGATCCTCGACCGCCCGCTGGTCGGGATCGACCTGCACCACCACCACGGCAAGCGTGCTGGGGTCATAGGTCAATTGGACGCCGGTACGATCAAGGTCGTCCGGGCCAAATTGTTCCAGCCCCTGCAGGCGGCCCGCCAGCGATGCTTGCGCCGCGTCGTTCAGAACCGGCTTCATCAGGCTGTTGAATACGGCGGCGTCGAGCAGGAACCGATCGTCGGCGGTCAGCCGCATCGGTATATCGCCCAGCGTTTTGTTCAAAAACGTCAACGGCGCCGTCATGTCGATGTCGCGGTTGTAGGGGTTTATATCGGGCCGCCCGTGCGGCCCCACGGGCAATTGCGGAACGAGCGGCGACGTTGTGGGCGCAGGCGTCGGCTGGGGCGGTGGCCCGCCCGGCAGCGGAATCGGCGTCTGCGTCCCCGCCGGTGTCGGCTTCGACGGCAAAGGAATCGATACCTGCGCGGTAGCGCCCGCCGTCCACATCGCGGACAGCGCAACCGAACAAAGAAGCCTGGCAATCCTCACTGGATAAAGGTCATCTTGATCGGTTCAGGCCCGAAACCCGGGACCGGGATGCGGAAGCTCCGCTCACCAAGCGCGGGGACATAACCGGTGCCAAGCGCTTGGAGCAGTTCCTCGGACGAGACATCGACGCGAAGATATTTGCCGTCGCGATCCTTGCCTTCAAGCTGCCAGCCGAAATTCGACATCATCGCGTGACGACGCCCTTCGTTGCGAAGCGTGACCTCGATACCGTCCTGCAACGGCGGCAGTTCGGTCGCGCCGGGTAGCGCAGGCGGCTGGTAGGTCAATTGGCGAACCAATACCGGACTGACGTCAGGCTTTGCGCCGGGCGGTGCGACGACCAGCAAGGCGCGCATATTGTAAAGCACCTGCACCTGCGCCTCGAGCCCCTCTTTCGAGCCGGGTTCGAGCGTCACGGGCAGCTGTTCGACGGCGACATAATAGGCTTGCGAGGTCGGGATTTCAGCGTCGCCGACCCATTGCAGGCGGATGACCTGACGGGCGCCCGGCGGCAGTGCGCCCTGCGGAGGAAAGACCAGAAATTTGTCGTCGGCCGGCGTTTCGGTGATGCTGCCGTCCTTGTCGAACGCAATTTGGAGGATGCGAACCTGAAAGGGCATATTGCCCTTGTTGACGTTCTGGACCTCTAAGCGAGCCGAAGAATTTGTGCCGCGCGATTCGATTTCGAACACCATGGGCGTGACGCGCATCGCGAGGACCGAGGGGACCAGCACAAACATCGCTGCCAAGATCGCGAGCATCGCCCGCCATTGGCGCTTCAGCGCGAACATCATCGCCATGATTCCTGATTTCCCTGTAAAAAGGCCGGTAATTGCATCGATATATGAAGAAGGGGGAAAGATCGCTCTTTCCCCCTTTTCCAAATTTACCGACTGCCCTTAGATCGCAGCGGTCAGCGTCAGGTTGGTCGTGCCGGTGTACTGACCAGCAACCAGCGCCTTGGCGGCGACCGGAGCGGTAAAGGTCAGGATCATGCCCGAGCGCCATGCACCCTGTGCGATGCTGTTGTTCAGCTGGACTTCCGAAACGTCCAGCGTCTGCAACGATCCGCCAACGGCGCCCGCACCATCGACAACACCGGTCCATGCGGCAGCGACGCGATAGGGAATGTTGGCCTGGAACTGGTTGCTGTCATACGACAGGCCGGCCCCGGTGTTGACCATGCCCTGGGTGCTGTTCTTTGCAATTGCGACGGTGTTGCTGAAGTTGCAACCGGCGGTCGCCGAGGTCACGACGGCCACAGCCGGACCGACCATTTCGAACGCATCAGCGACATTGACATTGTTGCCAGCCAGAATGCCGATCGTGCCAAAGTTGAGGTTCTGGGCGTTACCGCCGTTGCCGGCATAGAACGAGCAATCCTTGCTCACCGAACCCGACAAGTTGAACGCGACGTTGACGTTGCCGACGGTACCGACGTTGCCGAGTGCACCAGCGTTGGCGGTGTAACGCGTGCCGATGCCGTTGGCGACACCGAGGTTGAGCGCACCGGTGCCGATGCTCGGATTGGTCACGGTACCAAAAATCGGAATACCTGCATAATGATTTTCGCTGGTCTGCGCAGCAGCCGGCGTAGCAACGGCGGCGAGTGCGATGGCGGCAACAGCGCCGCTAAGGATCTTCTTCATAATCTTCTTCCCTCTATTATACCGCCGTCGCCCAAGGCCGGACGGGGCGTGATATTTGCACCGGTTGGTCGGAGAACCGGGAGGACATCGGTGCCTGCCCTGCCGGTTTTAAGTCCGCCCGCGACAAAGGCCGCAGGCGAATTCTTCAAAGCGGAGAAACGGTGATCGTGATCGTCTCCGAATAATCGCCGGCCAGCAGCCCCGCCTCGCCCGAAGGCTGGCCGAGTTCGACCGACAAGCGCATGCCGTCGGTGGCGATGCCGCCATTGCTGGAAATGACGCCGCCCGACAAAAGCTGACGGCTGTTGAACGAACGGCTGATCGTCTGCTGCGTCGGGTAGCGAACGGGCATTTCGACGGCCAGGCTGTACGGCAGCATGCCGCTGTACGGCCCTTGTCCATTGGGCATCGTCGTGTGCGCCAGGCCGCCGCGGGCGCCCTTGATCGTCATGGTGAAGGGGACGTTGCAATCGAGCGCAACCTGCGTTTCCGCGCCGAGGCCGCGGCGTTCCAGATTGCCGAAATCCATATTGCCGATGCTGCCCATCGCGCAGTGCTGGCGAACGGCACCGCTCACCGCGATGTCGAGCGAGCGGACATTCTGGATTTCCTGCGCATTTGCCGCTGTGCCCAGCGTCGCGGAAAGCAGCATCAAAGCCGTAGCCGCGCTGAATCGCGCCACCTCGCGGTGAAGACAATATGCCAAAAAACCCCCAATGCCGGGCGCGACGCCTGATTTCCTCAAAGCGTCTCGCCGCGTGCTAATCTTGTTCTCGCCACCCCCGTGGTCGAAGAATCGTTCAAATCTGATAGAGAAAATAAACAATTTATTTACATTAGCAATGCCGATACCACTCGACCGGACCCGTTTGGGGCGCCCGATCGGACTCTGTTCCCGTTTGAGACAGCGACCGGCAAGATGTTAAGATCAGGGAATAAAGGGGAATCGCTTGATTCTAGGGGGTTTGGCCAACAATCGGTTGCTGGATTCGGATCGGCCGACCTGCCGGTGTTCGGCCGACTGATCGTGATAGCCAAACTAAACTTTTAACTTAGCTCACCTTTAACATGCCCGTCCGCGCGCTTGGTCAGCGCCACACCGGCATTGGCGACGAACACAGCCGCGAATGGCGCGATGCGCGACTGTCGTCGCCGTGAGCGCACATATGGTCGCATATTGGTTCCGGTAACGCCCCCTTAACCCCACAGCACCGAGTATCGGAGCTATGGCTATTCCAGCATTTATCGAAAAAGCGGCGGCGTCGGACGGCAAAGCACGCAGCGCGCGCCGGAAATTGCGCCTGCAACTGCATGGCACCAAAGCCAGCGGCGGCGACCTCAATGTGTCGGTGCATAATATTTCAGCGACGGGGCTGCTGCTCGAGGGCGATGTTGCCCTGACCTTGGGCGACGGCATCGACATCGTGCTGCCCCACGCCGGAGCAACCCGTGCCAAGGTCATCTGGGCCAGCGATTCCCTCTATGGCTGCCAGTTCGACACGCCGATCTCGTCCGCAACGCTCAGCGCCGCCCAGCTGCGCGCCGTGGTCGGAGCAGATCGTGATGAGGATGTCGTTCCGGGCGAGCCCGCCATCGAAAGCTTCGGCACCCGGCTCCACCGGCTCCGCACCGCCAGGCGGCTGACGCAGGTACGGATCGCCGCCGAACTGGGGGTAAGCGAACAATCGATCTCGGCGTGGGAGCAAGACAAGGCGCGGCCCAAGGCGGGCCGGATAAAGGCGCTCGCCATCCTGTTGGATGTCGAAATGACCGAATTGTTGGGGCTCGATGAGGCCAACAGCCTGCGCGACGTCGTCGCCCGCGCCAAAGCGCAAGTTGCCGAGGCCGCGGCGGTCAGCACCGACAATGTCAAGATCATCATCGAGATTTAGCGGGACCACGCGCCGATGGCGGCGATGGGCCTATATCGCGCGACCCGGTAGCAGCAGGCTGGCGTCACCATAGCTGTAGAAGCGGTAATCGTTCGCGATCGCGTGGGCATAGGCCGCCTGCATCGTCTCCAACCCCATCAGCGCGCTGACCAGCATGAACAACGTCGATTTGGGCAGATGGAAATTGGTCATCAGCCCGTCGATCGCCTTGAACCGATAGCCCGGGGTGATGAAGATCGCGGTGTCGCCCGCGAACGCCGCGATCGTGCCGTCGTCCTGCGCGGCGCTTTCGAGCAGGCGCAGGCTGGTCGTGCCGACGGCGATGATCCGCCCGCCCGCGGCGCGCACGGCGTTCAGCCGCGCCGCGGTGTCGGCCTCGATCCGCCCCCATTCGGCGTGCATGACATGATCTTCGGTGTCGTCGGCCTTGACCGGCAGAAAGGTGCCCGCGCCGACGTGCAGTGTCAGTGTTTCGGACGCGATTCCCGCCGAGCCGAGCGCAGCCAGCAAGCCCGGCGTGAAGTGCAATGCCGCCGTGGGGGCCGCAACGGCACCATCCTTCGCCGCGAACATCGTCTGATAGTCGGACCGGTCCTCGTCGTCGGTGGCGCGCTTGCCCGCGATATAGGGCGGCAGCGGCATCGTTCCGGCGCGTTCGAGCAGCACTTCGACCGGCTCGTCGCCGGCAAAGGCCAGGATGAAGCTGCCGTCGGGCAGCCGCTCCTCGGCCAGCGCCGAGACGCCCGAACCGAAATCAACCGTCTCGCCGACGCGCAGCCGCTTGGCGTTGCGAACGAACGCTTGCCAGCGGCGCAGGTCGATCCGTTTGTGCAGGGTGGCGCCGATCTTGGCCTCGCCGCGGCGACCCTCCAGCTGCGCGGGGATGACGCGTGTGTCGTTGAAGACCAGGCAGTCGCCCGGGCGCAGCCATTTCGGCAGGTCGCCAACCCCGGCATCGACGATCTTGCCGCTTTCGACCACCAGCATCCGCGCGGCATCGCGCGGCCGCGCCGGGCGCAGCGCGATACGTTCGTTCGGCAGGTCAAAATCGAAGGCGTCGACGCGCATGGTTTTCGGGCGCGCTCCCGCGCTTACTGTTTGATCGGGGCGTTGAGCTGGTCGACGGTAACCTCGGCGGCGGGCGCCGGGGCCGGCGCCGCTTCGACCAGTGCCGAAGCGGGCGGCATCGGCTTGTTGTCGGCGGCGACCGACACCTGGACCATGCGCGACATCACCGCGGGCGGTTCGCCCTTCTGGATCGCGTCGACATATTGCATGCCCGACACCACGCGGCCAAAGGCGGTGTAGCGGTTGTCGAGCGCGAAGCGCGGCTGGAGCATGATGAAGAACTGGCTGTTCGCGCTGTCTTCGCTTTCGGCGCGCGCCATCGACAATGTGCCGCGCAGGTGCGGAGTGACGTTGAATTCGGCCTTGAGGTCGGGCAGCTGCGAGCCGCCCTGCCCGGTCGCGGTGGGATCGCCGGTTTGCGCCATAAAGCCGTCGATCACGCGGTGGAATTTGATCCCGTCGTAGAAGCCCGCGCGGGTCAGCTGCTTCAGCCGCTCGACATGGGTCGGCGCGACATTGGGATACAGCTGCACCACGACCCGGCCGCCGGTGGAAAGATCGATGTTGAGCATATATTCCGGGTTATTGATGTACTGGTCGGGCGTCATCGTCGGCACGGCGGGGGTTGCCGCGGCCGCAGGAGCAGCCTCGGTTGCAGCGGGCGCTTCCGCGGCAGGCGGCGTTTCAACCGGCGGCGCAGGCGCTTCGATCGGCGGCGCGGGCTGCGCCGTCTCGGGCATCGGATTCGGCGCCGGGGGAGCTTCCTGTGCGGCGGCCGAGACCGCGAGACCGAATGCCATCGCCGTAAGAATCATGGGGCGGAAAGAAAATGTCATGCTGGATCGGCCTTTGGATAAAAACTGGATGTGCGCCCCGACTGGCGCGCCCTAGCGGGAAAAAGCTGAACGCTCAATGATCGGTATCACTGGTCGCCTTGAAGGAGGCCACGCTCGGCGATCCGCGCGACGACCGCCTCACGCACCGGCGGCGTCACGAATTTGCGGATGTCGCCGCCAAAGATCGCGATTTCCTTGACCAGTCGCGACGCGATCGGTTGCAGGCCGACGTCGGCCATCAGGAACACCGTTTCGATGCGGTCGTTGAGCTGCTGGTTCATCCCCGCCATCTGATATTCATATTCGAAGTCGGCGACCGCGCGCAATCCGCGCACGATCATCCCCGCGCCCTCGCGCTCGGCAAAATCCATCAGCAGCGAGTTGAAGCCGACGACGCGAATATCGCCGCCCAGTCCAGCAACTTCGCTGCGCACCATCTCGATCCGTTCGTCATCGTCGAACAGCGGCGATTTGGTGATGTTCGTCGTCACCCCGATGACCAGCCGATCGACCAGCTTCGCGCCGCGGCGGATGATGTCCATATGCCCCAATGTGATCGGGTCAAAGGTTCCGGGATAAACCCCAATGCGCATCAACGGTCCCTTTCCACCACATAGCGGGCAATGGCGCGCAGCAACGTCGCCTCGTCGCCAAAGCTCGCGAGATGCCCGATCGCCTGGTCGACCAGCGCCGTCGCCTGTTCGCGCGCGCGTTCGAGTCCCATCAGCGTCACAAAAGTGCCTTTGCCCGCGGCCGCATCCTTATGCAGCGCCTTGCCCGCCAGCGCCTCGTCGCCCTCGACGTCCATGATGTCGTCGGCGATCTGGAACGCGAGCCCGATGTCGCGTGCGTAGGCGCGCAGTGCGGTGCGCCCCTCGGGCGGGATGCGCGCCAGGATCGCCCCAGCCTCGACCGAAAAGGCGATGAGCGCCCCGGTCTTGAGCTGTTGCAGCCGCGTGACGGTCTGCAGGTCGAAATTCGCGGTTTCGGCAGCGAGGTCCATCATCTGCCCGCCCGCCATGCCCGCCGGACCTGCGGCGCGCGCAAGTTCGCAGCAGAGTTCGCCGCGCACGAACGGGTCGCTGCTCGTCGCCGGATCGCACAGCCATTCGAACGCGAGCGCGTGGAGCGAATCGCCCGCGAGCACTGCGGTCGCCTCGTCGAACGCCTTGTGCACCGTCGGCTTGCCGCGGCGCAGATCGTCATCGTCCATGCAGGGCAGATCGTCGTGGATCAGCGAATAGACGTGCATCGCCTCGACCGCCGCCCCGACGCGCAGGCTGAGCCCGCGATCGACATGAAACAGGTCGCCCGCGGCGCGGACGAGCAGCGGGCGCAGCCGCTTGCCTCCCGCAATCGCGGCGTGGCGCATCGCTTCGTAGAGCGGCGCGCGCGGGTCGTTGGGGACCGGCAACAGCTGGTCGAACAGCGCGTCGATGCCCGCCATCACCTCGGCCTGCGTGCTCAGCAGCAATTGCGTTCCGCTCGAAATATCATCGCTCACCGACGCCATCGCTGCTCAGCTTTCGCCGAAGGGAGTGGTTCCCGTCGGCCGCCCATCGGCACCGAGGCTCACTTGCTCGATCCGCGCCTGCGCCGCGGCGAGCCGTGCTTCGCAATGCCCGCGCAGCGCATGGCCGCGTTCATAAAGCGCCACCGATTCCTCCAGGCTGACGTCGCCGCTTTCCAGCCGCCGCACGATCGTTTCCAGTTCGCCCATCGCGGCTTCGAACGAAAGCGCGGTGATGGCAGGGTCGGGGGCGGGCGCGGCAGCGGCGTCGGGGGTGTCCGTCATCGCCATGCTTTGGCCCTTTCGCCCCCCAATGGTCAAGTGCGGTCAAGCTTGACGTCGCACCGTCCACGCCTACGCTGGCCTACCCACAATCGGCCGGGACAACCGGCGGACGGTCGCCATGAAAGGCTCGCCATGACCTTGCAAACCATTGCCGCCTACTTCGCTACGGCGATCATCTTCGGTATCCTCGACGCGATCTGGCTCCGCACGATGCTGCTGAAAGTCTATCGTCCCGAAATCGGCGCGCTGCTGATGGATGGCTGGCGCCCCGCCCCGGCGCTGATCTTTTACGCGCTCTATATGCTCGGCATCCAGATTTTCGCGGTCGCGCCCGCGCTGGCGGCGGGCAAATGGCAGGTCGCGGCGCAGTGGGGCGCGATGTTCGGCTTCTTCTGTTACATGACCTACGACCTGACGAACCATGCGACGATGAAGATCTGGTCGACGAAGGTGACGCTGCTCGACATCGCTTGGGGGACGCTGGCGACGGGATTTGCCGCGGGTGCCGCAGCGTGGCTGGTACTGACCCTGCTGCCGCGCCCGGCGTAAACCCGCCCGGCCTTTAAACCTTTCGGGCAGCTGCCTGTTCCCCGGCGAAAGCCGGGGTCCAGAGCGTCATAGAGCTGCGCCTGCTGTTGGACGCCCCGGGCCCCGGCTTTCGCCGGGGAACAGCTCCTCACTTGCATCGAAGGGATACGCGCCAACCCGCTTCACTTTCGACAATCACGATTCTGCTTTTTGCAATTGCCGTGCGGCGCGCGGCCAATCATGCTGCATTGCACAAGAGAGAGGGGCGTAAAGGCAAGTTTTGTTCTTCCAAACAAGGACTTGCATCATGAAAAAGATATTTCTCCCCATTCTGGCGCTGTTCGCCGCCGTTCCCGCCATCGCCCACGCCGAAGACGCCGCCACGCAGCGGTTCGAGCATAAGGGCAGCAGCTATAGCTATACCGTGACCCAGGTCGGCGACGTCCGCGTCATCAGCGGCGTCGAAGAACGCACCGGCAAACCCTTCACGCTGCGCGTTGGCACCCACCGCGTCCGCGGCACCGTCGGATCGCAGCAGGTCAGCTTTCCGCTGCGCGACGTCGAACCGCTCGCCAAGCCCGCAACCACCCTCGCCTCGCGCTGAAACCGCTCCGACCGCAGACCCCATGGTGCTTTTCGCATCATGGGGTCTGTTCGTTTTGCGCCTACATCGCTAAAGGCGCGCCATGACTCAGACCGCAACCGCGCCCGCCTCCGTCATCACCCCCCAGGTCGTTGCCGACCATGGCCTGTCGCCTGAGGAATATGAGCGCGTCCTGCACGCGATCGGGCGCGAGCCGAACCTGGTCGAACTCGGCATCTTCTCGGTCATGTGGTCCGAGCATTGCAGCTATAAAAGCTCGCGCCTCCACCTCAAGAAACTGCCGACCGAGGCGCCTTGGGTGATCTGCGGTCCCGGCGAAAATGCCGGTGTCATCGACATCGGCGAAGGCCCGGACGGCAAAAAGCTCGCCGCAATCTTCAAGATGGAGAGCCACAACCACCCGTCGTATATCGAACCTTATCAGGGCGCGGCAACCGGGGTCGGCGGGATTTTGCGCGACGTTTTCACGATGGGCGCGCGCCCGGTCGCCAACCTAAACGCTTTGCGCTTCGGCCGCCCCGACCATCCGAAGATGAAACATCTCATCTCGGGCGTCGTCCACGGCATCGGCGGCTATGGCAATTGCGTCGGCGTCCCGACGGTCGGCGGCGAGGTCAATTTCCACAAGGCGTATGACGGCAACATCCTCGTCAACGCGATGACCGTCGGCATCGCCGAGCAGGACAAGATATTCTATTCGGCCGCCAGCGGCATCGGCAATCCGATCGTCTATGTCGGCTCGAAAACCGGCCGCGACGGCATCCATGGCGCGACGATGGCGTCGGCCGACTTCGGCGAGGATGCCGAGGAGAAGCGCCCGACGGTGCAGGTTGGTGACCCCTTCACCGAAAAATTGCTGATCGAGGCGTGCCTCGAGCTGATGGCGTCGGACGCGATCGTCGCGATTCAGGACATGGGCGCTGCGGGTCTCACCTCCTCATCGGTCGAGATGGCATCGAAGGGCGGCGTCGGGCTCCACCTGAAGATGGATGATGTGCCGCAGCGCGAAACCGGCATGACCACCTATGAGATGATGCTGTCCGAATCACAGGAACGCATGCTGATGGTGCTGAAGCCCGGGCGTGAGGATTTCGCCGCTGCGATCTTCCACAAATGGGAACTCGACTTCGCGGTCATCGGCACCGTCACTGACACTGGCCGCATGGTGCTTGAGCATAAGGGCGAGATCGTTTGCGACATCCCGCTTGGTCCGCTCGCCGACGACGCGCCGCTGTATGACCGCCCGCATGTCCGGACCCCGAAGCAGCCCGCGCTCACCAACGTCCCGGAGACGACCGACGTCGCCGCCGACCTCAAGACCTTGATGGGCACCCCCGACATCGCCAGCCGTCGCTGGATCTGGGAGCAATATGACAGCCAGGTCGGCGCCGACACGGTGCAGATCGGCGGCGACGCCGCGCTCGTCCGCATCCATGGCACCAACCGCGCGCTCGCGATGTCGACCGACTGCACCCCGCGCTATTGCTACGCCGACCCCGTCGAGGGCGGCAAACAGGCGGTTGCCGAAACATGGCGCAACATCACTGCGGTCGGCGCGACGCCGCTCGCGATCACCAACTGCCTGAACTTCGCGAACCCGCAGCGTCCCGAAATCATGGGCCAGATCGTCGGCTGCCTCGACGGCATGGCGCAGGCGTGCATCGCGCTCGACTATCCGATCGTGTCGGGCAACGTCAGCCTGTATAATGAGTCCAAGGCGACCGGCGGCGGCAGCGCGATTCTGCCGACCCCCGCAATCGGCGGCGTCGGGGTGATCGAGGATCTGAACAAGGCGGTCGGCATCGGCTTCAAACGCACCGGCGACATCGTCCTCGCGGTCGGCGAACGCGCCGGCCATCTCGGCCAGTCGGTGTGGCTGCGCGAAATCCACGGCCGCGAAGAAGGCCCGCCGCCCGAGGTTAACCTGCGCTGCGAAAAGCGCACCGGCGACTTCATCCGCCATGCGATCAACGCGGGCTGGATCACCGCCTGCCACGACGTCTCCGACGGCGGCCTCGCGGTGACGCTCGCCGAAATGGCGCTCAAATCCGACATCGGCGTGCTGGTCAGCGAAGAACAGCCGTTCGGCGTCGCCGAAAGCTTCTTCGGCGAGGACCAGGGGCTGTATCTGGTCACCGTCTGCGACACCTGCCTCGCCGACTTCCTCGACGCCGCGGGCCGTGCCGACGTGCCGGTCGATCCGGTGGGGCGGACGATCAAGGACCGCATCGTGTTCGAACTGGAGGGCAGCGACCATGAGGTGACGCTGGCCGAGCTGCGCGAGGCGCATGAAGGGTTCTTCCCGACGCTGATGGGAGCCGACGCGGCGCTCGCCTAACCCGCTCACCCGTCATCCCGGCGAAGGCCGGGATCTCGCCGGTGCGGCGAAACGCAATGTTGAGATCGTGTTTCAGAGTCACGTGCCTCTGAACACCCATCGCCGGGATGACCGAGGTGAGAAGTCTATGAGCATCCATATCGGCATCGGCGGCTGGACCTTCGAACCATGGCGCGGCACCTTCTACCCGCCCAAGCATCCGCAAAAACGCGAACTCGAATATGCGGGCCAGCACCTCACCGGGATCGAGATCAACGGCACCTATTATAGCAGCCAGAAGCCCGAGACCTTCGCCAATTGGGCCGCTTCGGTCCCCGACGGATTCAAGTTCAGCGTCAAGGCGTCACGCTTCACCACCAACCGCAAGATCCTCGCGGACGGCGCGGGATCGATCGAGAAATTCCTGACCCAAGGCATCACGCAGCTCGGCGACCGGCTTGGCCCGATCCACTGGCAATTCATGGCGACGAAGAAATTCGACCGCAACGATTTCGCCGGTTTCCTTGACCTGCTGCCTGACACGCAGGACGGCCTGCCGCTGCGCCATGCGATCGAGGTGCGCCACGAAAGCTTCCGCGATCCGGCGTTTGTCGACATGCTGCGCGAGCGCAACATGGCGGTCGTTTACGCCGACAGCGAGGAATTTCCGTGCATCGACGAACAGACCGCCGATTTCACCTATGCGCGGCTCCAGCGCAGTCAGGAAGATATCGAAACCGGGTATGACGACGAGGCGCTCGACGGTTGGGCGAAGCAATCCCGCGATTGGGCCAAGGACGGCCGCGACGTCTTCCTATTCTTCATTTCGGGCGCGAAAGTGCGCAATCCGGCGGCGGCACAGGCGCTGATCGCGAAGCTGGCGCAGTAATGATCCTCCCCATGGCTTCGCTAAGGGGAGGATCTAACCGTTCAAGCCGCCATCGCCTGCTGCGACGCGAGGAAATTATACGGATCGATCCCGCGGCGTTGATACGCGCGATGCGCTTCCTGATACAGCGTCGGTTCGCCGATCCCCAGGCGCGCACGGGCAGCTTCGAGCGGTTCGGCGAGCAATGAACGAATGTCCTGCTCGATGATCGCCTGCGATGCCTTGCCGTGGCGCTGGCCCTGGCGGATCGCACCAAACACCGGGGCATCGGCCTTCACGCCGCGCTTTACCTCGTAACCGCCGGCATAAGCGATGAAGGCATTGCCGTAATTGCCGGTCTGGCCATAGGTGAAACCCAGCACGCACTGTTCGCCCAGCGCGTCGCGGCCATAGCCGGTCAGGATGTGGAACAGGTCGTGCGTGTCGCGCAGGCGGTTGGCGTACCATTGCACCTGATCGTCGAACTTGGGGCGGCCCATCTTGTCGGCTTCGGCGACCAGCCCCGCCGCCGACAGCCCTTCGCGGCGCATGAAGGTGACATAGGCGTGGCCGACGCTGCCGTCGGGCAGCTTATCGATCCAGGCATGATCGTCGAGCAGGTCAGGCAGATAGGGTTCGCTGGCCATCAACTGGCGCCCCTTGTCGCTTTCGACAAAGGCGCGGGCGTCGTCCATGAACCCCTTGCGCGGCAGGCTTTCAAAGATGTGGAACACCTGTTCGGTGTCTTCCTTGTCCTTGATGAGCTTGCGGAAATGCGCCAGCGCCTTGAACGGGCGGAAGGTCGGCATTTTGCGGTCGGGGTGCGAGAAGATAGTGGGGGTCATATCGGGTCTCTTGCGAATCATGGGGTCAGCTCTCTCTACCACTACTGACATAGATGTCAATAGTGCGTTAATCGTCGGCACAAGAAAGCGCTCGACGCTGCTCTCCGCCCGGGATAGCCCTGCCGCTTGTCCAGAGGGGGGACGGCCATGACCACAGCTCGATACGAAAGCCTCGACGCGATACGCGGGGTCGCGGTGATGGGCATATTGGCCATGAACATCGCCGCCTTCGCCCTGCCCTTTGCCGCCTATTCGAACCCCGTCGCCGGGGGGCCGGTCAGCGGGATCGACTTGGGCACCTGGTTCGTCAATTTTGTGCTGATCGATTCGAAGATGCGCGGTATGTTTTCGATGCTCTTCGGAGCGAGCACCTTGCTCGTCATCGAAAGCGCGACCAGCGGAAATCGCAGTGCGGCAGACACACATTATTCGCGGATGCTCTGGCTCGCCGTCTTCGGCCTGGTGCATTTCTACCTCATCTGGTTCGGCGACATCCTGTTCCTTTACGCCATGTGCGGCCTGCTGTTGTTCGCGTTCCGCAACCTGTCGGTGAAAGCCCTGACGATCTGGGCCATCGCGTTTTTCATCGTCGGAATCGGTTTCCTCGCGCTCGGCTGGGCGACGATGGCGCTGACCGAAGCGGGCAAGATGCCCGCCGAAATGGCTGCGGAAATGAACGCCGGCCTTGCCGACATGAATGCCGAAATGGGCCCGGGCGCCGCCAGCTATGCCAAGGAAATGGCGACCTATCTGGGCAGCTATGCCAGCATCGTCGCGCACCGCACCGGGGACATGCTGACCGAGCCCTTTGTCATGGTTCTGATGTTCATGTGGGAAACGATGGGGCTGATGCTGGTCGGCATGGCGCTGTTCAAATCGCGCATGCTGACCGGCGACTGGGAGCCGGCGCGCTATCGCAAATGGGCGCTACGCTGTTTCCTGATCGCCATCCCGCCGCTGGTCGCACTGGGGCTGTATCAGATACAGAGCGGATTCAGCGCTGTATCGACGTTCGGCGCGTCGCTGTCGCTGTCGGCGCCGTTCGACATCGTGATGACGGTCGGCTGGGCGGCGCTGATCATGTGGCTGATCAAGGTGAAGGCGAACGAGGCAGTGCGCGCGCGGCTTGCGGCAACGGGCCGCATGGCGTTCACTAATTACCTGACGACGTCGATCGTGATGACGACGATCTTTTACGGCTATGGGCTGGGTCTGTTCGGCAGCGTCGGACGTACCGCGCTGTACCTGTTCTGCTTTGGCATGTGGGCGGCGATGCTGATGTGGTCGAAACCCTGGCTGGAACGCTTCCAATATGGGCCGCTGGAATGGCTATGGCGCAGCCTGTCGCGCTGGCAGCTCCAGCCGATGCGGAAAGCGTCGGCTGCTCAGTAGCCGACCGCGCGACCGAAACCTGCCGGGCGGCGCTGGACGAGCGGATTGGCTTCGCGTTCAAGCGCGCCCAGCGTTTCCTCGAACAGGCGCCGCAGTTCGACGACGCGCGGCAGATATTCTTCGGGGCTGATCTGGCTCTCGACGCAGTGGCGGCCGAACATTTCGATATCTTCGGCGACTTCCCCGAGCTTTTCGCCGCCAAATTGGCGGGCTTCGCTTTTCAGCGTGTGCGCCGGCATCACCAGGCCGCTGGCGTCGCGGGCGCGCATTGCTTCTTCGATCGCCGCCACCGATTTGGTGCCGTCTTCCCGAAAATAGCCGAGAATCCGCACGAACGCGGCGCCCAGCTGGGTGCGCGTGGCGCGGAATTCATCCCAATCGACCAGGATTTCGTCCAATGTAATGTCCCTTGGTGTGCAACGTCGGTCGTGGTCCCCTCCGACACATGCCCAGATTGGGTAAAAAAGACGTTACGACGTCGGGCGCTTCTCACCAAAGCCGCCCCAATTTGGGTCAGCGGCGGCGCACGCGCCAGCGGCTACCGTCATCCCCTGCGGTTTCCGCCTCGACCGACCAGCCATGTTCGGTGGCCAGCGCGGCGACTTCGCGCCCCGCCTGCGGGTCGTCGGCGATCAACACCACATCGGCCCCATCGCGCATGGCGCGCGCCAGCCGAAGCGCGGGCCAAGGGCAGCGCATCCCGCGTGCATCGACGACCAGCGTCCCCGCTGTGTTAAGCCCCGTCATTCGTCATAAGGATTGCGCGAATTGCGGAAGTTGAGTCGCACCGGAACGCCCTGGAACCCGAGTTCCTTGCGCATCCCGTTGACCAGATAGCGTTCATAGCTGCCGGGCAACGAGTCCGTCCGCGTCCCGAACACGACAAAGGTCGGCGGCCGCGTGCGTGCCTGGGTGATATAGCGCAACTTGATGCGCTTGCCGCCGGGGGCGGGCGGCGGGTTGTTGTCCACCGCGCGTTCGAACCAGCGGTTGAGCGTCGAGGTCGATACGCGGTTGGTCCAGATCGCGCGCTGCTCGAACGCAACGCGGACCAGCGTGTCGATGCCTTTGCCGGTCGCGCCCGAAATCGTCAGCACCGGCACGCCCTTAACCTGACTCAGCCCGTCTTCCAGCGCGGCGCGGACGCCGTTGAACAGCGACGACGGCTCTTCGGCGACGTCCCATTTGTTGAGCGCAACGACCAGCGCGCGGCCTTCCTGCAAAACCCGGTCGGCGATGTGCAGATCCTGCGATTCCAGACCCTTGGTCGCATCGAGCAGCAGCACGACGACCTCGGCAAAATCGACCGCGTGCAGCGCGTCGGCGACCGACATTTTCTCCAGCTTGTCCTGCACCTTGGCGCGCTTGCGCATCCCCGCAGTGTCGAACAGCTGGATCTCGTGCACCTCGCCGTCGTCTTCCCATTTCCAGTCGACGCGGATCGAATCGCGGGTGATGCCCGCCTCGGGTCCGGTGATCAGGCGATCCTCGCCGATCATCCGGTTGATCAGCGTCGATTTGCCCGCGTTCGGGCGGCCAACGATCGCCAGCTTCATCGGGCCGAGCGGCGCGTCCTCATCGTCGGACGCGGCAGCGACCTCTTTTTCGATCTCGTCGAACGGCTCAACGATCGGGCGGAGCAGGTCGAATAGGTCGACCATGCCGTCGCCATGCTCGGCGCTGAGCGCGACCGGATTGTCGAACCCCAGCGAATAGGATTCCATCAGGCCGTTTTCGCCCTGTTTGCCCTCGGCCTTGTTCACGACCAAGATGATCGGCGTGTCCTCGCTGCGCAACCAGCGCGCGATTTCCTCGTCGAGCGGGACGACCCCGGCGCGGCCGTCGATCATGAACAGCGCGGCGTCGGCCTCGCGCACCGCCTTTTCGGTCTGGACGCGCATCCGCCCCGGCAAAGTCGCGGCGTCCTGATCCTCGAAACCCGCGGTATCGACGATGCGGAACTCAAGGCCCAGCAGGTTGGCGTCGCCCTCGCGCCGGTCGCGCGTCACCCCGGGCTGGTCATCGACCAGCGCCAGCCGCTTGCCGACCAGCCGGTTGAACAGCGTCGATTTGCCCACATTCGGGCGGCCGACAATGGCGATCGTCGCGAATCGCGACATGACAATTTATCCCTGTAGTTGCGCCGGGCCGCCCCGGCCCGGACGCGTGTCAGCGCCAGGCCGTGATCTGCCCGTCGTCTGCCAAAATATACAAAATATTGTTCGCCACCACCGGTGCCTGCGACAGCGGCGATTTGAATTCGGTCGAGCCGAGCAGCGAACCGTCGGTCGGCGAATATTCCGCCATGATCCCCTCGCTGTTGACCGCAATCAGGCGGCCCCCCGCCAGGATCGGACCGGTCCAGCGGATCGGATCCTTTTTCTTCTTTTCGGTTTCGACGCGGAAGCGCGCCAGCTGCTGGAGCCAGCGCACCTTGCCCGACGTGCGCGCGACGCACAGCAATTTGCCATCGTCGGTCATCGCATAGACCCATTCGCCAACCACATAGGGCGTCGAGATGCCCGCGATCGAGATTTCCCAGGTGCGCTGCCCAGTGAGCAGTTCATAGCTTGCCATGCGGCCGCCCTGACCGAGCGCAAAGACGCGGCCATTGTCGACGACCGGATCGGCATCGACGTCGGTCAGCGTCGACACCGACAACGCCATCGAGGTGCGCGCCAGCGCATCTTCCCACAGGTCGCGGCCGTTTTCGTATCGATAGGCCTGAACCTCGCCCGACGAGAAGCCGGCGACGATCGTCCCCTGCCCCGCCGCGGGCGACGCCGCCCCGAACACGCTGCCGGGTTCGAGCGACGCGGTCGCCTGCCACAACACGCCGCCGTTGGCGGCATTGAGCGCGATGATCTGGTTGTCCTGGCTGATCACATAGACGCCGCCAAAGGCAATCGTCGGGGCACCGCGCAGCGGCCCCGCGGGCTTGACCTTCCAGATCACCGATCCATCGGCGACGTTCAGCGCCGCGACATCGCCCGCGCCGCTGGTCGCATAGACGACATTGCCATCGACCCCGGCGCCGCCGCCGAACAACGAATCCTTGAAATCCTTGCCGGTGCTGCCGATCGCGGTGCGCCACAGCGGCGCGCCGGTGTCGGCAGCGAGCGCGGTGACGACGGCATCGGTGCCGACGGCGAACAGGCGGTTGTCGGCGATCACCGGCGATGCGGCGAGCCGCACCTTGTTCGAGCTGCCGGCGATATTGCCCTGCCACAGCTTGCTGCGCGTGGTACCCAGCGCCGGGTGGCCCATCGATTTCGACGCATTGCCGCCCGACTGCGCCCACGCCGCGTTGACCGCGGGTTCGGGCAGCACAACGGCAATCGCCGCGGTGGCCGGGTCGACCTTGATGCTGGCATCGTTCGACAGGATCGACACGCGATCGCCGATCGTCGGCGTCTTGGGGCCGCCATCACCCTTGAGCACGCCGCAACCCGCGAGCGGCAGCGCCAACAGCGCCGCATAGATTCCGTAACGCGTCGTCCGCATATTAATTGGCTTCCTCAACTGGGGCGGCTGCCGCTGCTTTCGGCGCGGCATTGCCTTTCTGGTCCGCGGCGACGCCGGGCGTCGCCCCTTTATTCTCGGCGGCGGCGCTTTCGTCCGCGCGATCGGTGACGGCATCGACGCCGAGCATGCCCGCCATCTGCACCGAGCGCGATTGCAGCGACTTGGCGACGCCAGGCAGCTTGGCGATACGGCCGTAAAGCGCGCCCGCCTCGTCATATTGGCCGAGCTGATAATGCGCGGTCGCCGACAGTTCGGCGGCGCTGGCGAACCAGCTCGACACCGGATCCTTGGCATCGACGAGCGGTTTCATCCGCGCGATCACCGCTGCGGGTTTCAGGCTGTCATATTCGAACGCGGTCTGGCGGATCAGCGCGAGATCGCGGAGCGCCGGATCGAGCTTGGTATCCGCAGCGACCTTTGCCATCAGCGCGGCAGCGGCTTTCAGGTCGCCGGTTTGCGCCTTGATATTCGCCTGCTGCATCACCGCGACCGCGCGATAAGCGGGATCGCCGCTGGCAGCGATTTTTTCGAGGTCGGTGGCGGCGGCGCGCGGCTGGTTCGTCGAGAGTTTCTCGAACGACGCGATCAGCTCCTCGGCCTGTTCACCACGCGCGACATCCTGACGATGGCTCCAGTACAGATAGCCGCCGAACGCCAGCAAGGCGGCCAGAACTCCGCCAATGATCCAGCGGCCATAGCGGTGCACGATCGTGTCGAGCCGGTCCTTGCGGACGGCTTCATCGACTTCCTGCAACAGCGCGGCATCGTTGGTCGGGCTCAGGGCCAATCAAACCTCCATTAATCATTCAGGGCTTTGGGCATGAATCCCACCGCGGCTTCCTTAGCGACGGCGCGGAAAAAGGCCAAGCGATTCACTTGACCTCGATCGCTGCCGCACGCCGGGTCAGCCTGCGTAGATCTGATCGACAGTCGGGAATGAACGAGACCTGACCTGCTCGGCATATTCCTTGACGGCGCCGGTGACGACATCGGCCATATCGCCGTAGCGTTTCACAAACTTCGGAACACGCTCGAACATGCCCAGCATGTCCTCGGTAACCAGCACCTGCCCGTCGCATTGCGCCGATGCGCCGATGCCGATGGTCGGACAGGCAACCTTGTTCGTCACCTCGATCGCGATGGATTCGAGCACGCCCTCGATCACCAGCGAAAAGGCGCCTGCCTGCGCCACCGCGATCGAATCATCGACGATCGCCTTGGCTTCCTCGTCGCTCTTGCCGCGCACGCCATAGCCGCCAAGGATATTCACCGCCTGCGGGGTCAGGCCGACATGGCCCATCACCGGAATGCCGCGCTGGGTAAGGAATTCGATCGTCGGGGCGAGTGCCCGCCCACCTTCCAGCTTCACCGCCGCGGCGCCGGTTTCCTTCAGCAGGTGCGCCGCATTGGTGAACGCCTGTTCGGGACTGGCTTCATAGCTGCCGAACGGCATGTCGACGATGACCGCAGCATGATAGCTGCCGCGCACCACCGCGGCGCCGTGCAGCGCCATCATCTCCATCGTGACGCCGACGGTGTGCGGCAGGCCGTAAATCACCTGCCCCAGCGAATCGCCGACGAGCAGCATGTCGCAATGCGGGTCGAGCAGCTGCGCCATGCGGACGGTGTAGGCGGTCAGCATCACGATCGGCTCGCCGCCCTTGCGCTGGCGGATGCGCGGCACAGTCAGGCGCTTCATCGGCTGCGGTGTCGGGTTCGCGCGGCTGGTCGAGGTGTCGAAGGTGAGCGTTTTGGGCAGGGTGGACATGGGGCGTGGGCTTAGCGGCTTATGCTGCGCTGCGAAAGCGGCAAAGGGGAGCGATGTAATTCATTCTTGACTCTATGTTCGTTCTATTTAACATTGCGTCATATTCAACGAACATTGGAGGTTTCGGATATGTCGTTTCGTGAAAAGACCCACTGGGCCGCCTTCATCGGCATCTTCGCCGCCTTTGGCTGGTATTTCGTCGCCTACCCCTGGCATTTGGTGGACACGTCGGCGGGTGTCGGCGCGGTGGCCGGGATGCTGGTGCCGGTGACCATCATCATCATCGTGGTAATGGCGGCAACGGCGGCCGTCTTTGCCATCCGTGCGCCCAAGGAGGTGCACGTCAGGGAGGATGAGCGCGAACGCGGCATCCATCTGCGCGGCACCCACCTGGCCTATTATCCGCTCGTGCTCGGCTGTTGGGCCAACATGATCGCCATATTCTATCGCTTCACGCCCGGCGTCTATCTCAACATGATGATCGCCACCGTCGTGCTGGCCGAACTCGTCCGGGTCGGCGCGCAGCTCTATTATTACCGCCGGGGATATTGACCGATGGCGCTTCCGTTCACCAACGACATTCGCACCCTGCGCTTTCTGGCGGGCGAAATGACGCAGGGCGACCTTGGCGACAAGGTCGGGGTCACCCGCCAGACGATCGCGGCGATCGAACAGGGCAAATATTCGCCCTCGCTCGAGGTCGCGTTCCGCATCGCGCAAGTGTTCGGCAAGCCGCTGGAAGCGGTGTTCCAGTGGGAGACCGGCACGGATTGAGACAGCGCGGCCGCGCGGCCCGGCCCACGCCTCTCCCCGGGGGCGTCGGGCCGGGTTTTAGGCCGCGTTCAACGCCGCCATATGGTCGGCGCTTAATTCGAGATCCAAGCTGCCGAGCAGCTCGTCGAGTTGACCGACGGTGGTCGCGCTCGCGATCGGCGCCGTCACGCCCGGCTGCCGTGCGATCCACGCCAGCGCGATCTGCGACAGGCTGGCACCGGTCTCGGCGGCAATCGCGTCCATCGCCGCCAGGACCGCCGGCCCCTTGCCGTCCATATAGGGTTGCACACGGTTGCCGCGCACACTTTTGCCCAGATCGTCGGTGCCGCGATATTTGCCCGACAAATAGCCCGAGGCGAGGCTGAAATACGTGACCACGCCCAACCCTTCATCGACGCACTGCTTTTGCAGTGCGCCTTCATATTGAGTGCGATCGAGCAAATTCAGTTCGGGCTGCATCACGGTGAAACGCGGCAGCCCTTTTTCGTCGGCAATGCGCAGTGCCGCGCCCAGCCGTTCGGCGGAATAGTTCGACGCTCCGATCGCGCGGACGATGCCCGCATCGACCAGTTCGGCGAACGCGCCAAGCATTTCGTCGAGCGGCACGTCGGGATCGTCCTTGTGCGCAAAATACAGGTCAATGACATCGACACCAAGCCGGTCGAGCGAACCTTGGACCGCTTCACGGATGCGATCGGGTTTCAAGCCACCCGGCATCATGCCGACTTTGGTGGCGATCAACACACTATCGCGCGCGCCGCTTGCCTTGAGCCAGGCGCCCATGGCACTTTCGGACTCGCCGCCCTTATGCCCCGGAACCCACGCCGAATAAACGTCGGCGGTATCGATCATCCCGCCGCCACGTTCGACGAAGCGATCTAGGATGGCAAAGCTCGCAGCTAGATCGGCCGTGAAACCGAAAACATTGCCGCCAAGGACAAAAGGCCGGATCGACAGGCCGCTCTTTCCCAGTGGTTTGTCAGTCATCGTCCACTTCCTTTCTTGATCGCTACCACTGCCTCGCGCGGGTTGTCGCTAAACAGTCCGTCGATACCGGTAGCCAGATAAGCGGAGATCTCGGCGCCCAGGTCACCATGCCCCGCCGGGTTCACCCCGCCCTTGTTCCCCAGCGGCAGGAAATAATTCTCGCGGCGGAACGTCCACGGATGCACTTTCAGCCCCGCGGCATGCGCGTCGCGGACCAGACTCGTCGGTTCGGCCAGCGACCCCAGCGCGCCGCGCGGGATGACCATCGCCTTGTTCGGCCCGATCCCGTCGGCATAGGATGCGATGGTCTTGAGGCCCGCAGGCGACGTCATGGCGGCATAGCTGGTTTCGGGCCGGTCGGGCGGACCGCCCGCCGCATCCATCAACTGGATCAGCGGCAGGTCGCTTTTGGCGCGCAGGTCCATCAGGTTCCGCACCTCAAAGCTCTGGATATAGACCCGCGCCTTGCGCCCGCGATAGCCAAAGCGATCGAGCAGCGCGAGCAGCGGCGCCTCATGCGGCAGGCCGATCGCGATGAAATGGCTGGGGTGCTTGGTTTCGGGATAGACGCCGACCGGCTTGTCGCGGCCCGCGTTCACCTCGGCCAGCAGCGTCAGGATTTCCTCGAAGGTCGGAATATCGAACTGGCCGTCATATTGGGTCGAGCGCAGTTTCGGCAGCCGCTCGCGCGCGCGGAGCGTCTTCAATTCGGCGAGCGTGAAATCTTCGGTGAACCAGCCGGTCACCTTGCTACCGTCGATCGTCTTCATCGTCTTGCGGTCGGCGAACTCCGCGCGGTCGGCGACGTCGGTGGTTTCTGAAATCTCATTCTCGTGCCGCACGACCAGCACGCCGTCTTTGGTCAGCACCAGGTCGGGCTCGATAAAGTCGGCGCCCTGCGCAATCGCCAGCCGGTACGCGGCGATCGTATGCTCGGGGCGCTCACCCGACGCGCCGCGGTGCGCGATGACGATCGGCGGCTGGCCGTCGAGGGTCGATTGCGCGGTCACCGGATCAGCCGAACAGCCGGCCAGCAGCGCCAGGGCCAGCAAGGCCGCGATCCACCGGATCATGCCGCAAAACGCGCCTGCCAGTCGGCGACCGAAAAACCGACGCTGATCGCGCCCGAGGCTTCGACGACGGGGCGGCGGATCATCGCGGGCTGATCGAGCATCAATACCTTGGCCGATGCCGCATCAAGGCCATCCTTTTGCGCATCGGGCAGCTTGCGAAACGTCGTGCCGCTCTTGTTGAGCAGCTTGTCCCAGCCCAGCGCATCGATCCAGCTTTGCAGCCGCGCAGGCTCGAGCCCATCCTTGCGGACGTCGTGAAAGCGATAGGCGACGCCCTGCTCATCGAGCCAGCGCCGCGCCTTTTTCACCGTGTCGCAATTCGAAATGCCGTAGAGAATCATTGTCATGGCGCCGTGACTAGCAGGCGGCGATGCCAAGTTCGAGGTGTCGTGGCCGCAAACAAGATCAAGCGATCGGCGGCCGATCGGCCAGCCGCGTATTGGCGCTCGCCAGCTTGCCGCGTAGCGCCCGGGCGAAACCCTCGTGCAGCACGCTGGCGATGTTCGGGTTGGCGGCCAGATAGGCGCGGAGCGCCGCCGCGGGAACAAACCACAGCCGCGCATTGCTGCCGAGCAGCACCGTTCCGGTTGCATGGGTGCCGTCGAGCACTGTCGCTTCGCCGATCAGCGCACCGTCGGACAATTTGCCAACCTCGGCGCCGTCACGCTGGATCGCCGCCTGCCCCTCGGCGAGGTAAAACAAACTAGGCGCGGCCTGATTCTCGCGGATCAATATCTCGCCGCGCCGCGCCGAAATCCAATGCCCCTGATCGATCAGCCCGCGCGCTGCCACCGGGTTGAGCGCGCTGAAATGCTCACGCCGCAGCGCCTCTTCCTCCGCGGAAAAGCTGACTTTCCGCTCGCGCAGCCACAAGCGCGCCAATATGCCGATGTTCACGACCAGGATCGCGAGCACCAACATGCCATAGCCGACATCGGGCTCGCGGAACAAAACCAGCGGTACCGCCACCAGCGCCGCTGCCGCCAATCCGATCCGGACATAATCGATGCGCACAACAAAGCTGGTCGCCAGCAGCAACAGCAATGCCCCATAAACAAACCATGCGGACTCGAAATTCGCCATAGCCAATCGCTTTGCGTGGAGACCCGACATCAGGTCGTTGCATGTATAACGTCGCCGATAGCCAGATGCCTTGAATGCGCGCGTTGCATTGCAAAGCCGTGAAACAAACTATCAGTTTTTGGTCCCCAAGAAAAGCATAGGTGCGCAAACGTCACGATAATGCTAATTTTATCGTTCACGGGATGGGGCGCATTGCGTCCGAGCGACATTCGCGCCATGGCGGCGCCCGGTTTGAACAGTGAAGACACAGACAGATGACGAAGAATTGGCAACCGCATAGCTGGCGCTCGCACGACGCCCGTCAGCTGCCCACCTATCGCGACGCCGACGCGCTCGCGGCGGCCGAACGCGAGCTGAGCAATTATCCGCCGCTGGTGTTCGCCGGCGAGGCACGCGACCTGACCGCCGACCTTGGCCGCGTGGCCGAGGGCAAGGCATTCCTGCTGCAGGGCGGCGACTGCGCCGAAAGCTTTGCCGAATTCCACCCGAACAACATCCGCGACACCTTCCGTGTCCTGCTCCAGATGGCGGTCGTGCTGACCTTTGCGTCGAAAATGCCGGTGGTGAAGCTCGGCCGTATGGCGGGCCAGTTCGCCAAGCCGCGCTCGGCCGACATGGAGGACATCGATGGCGTGTCGCTGCCGAGCTATCGCGGCGACATCATCAACGACATCGCGTTCGAGGAAGCGGGCCGTGAGCCCGATCCGCAGCGTATGGTCAAGGCGTATAACCAGTCGGCGGCGACGCTGAACCTGCTGCGCGCCTTCGCCAACGGCGGCTATGCCAATTTGCGCCAGGTCAACGCCTGGACGCATGATTTCATGGATCGCAGCCCGTGGGCGAAGAAATATCAGGAAACCGCGGCGCGGATTTCCGAAGCACTAGCGTTCATGGAAGCGTGCGGCGTGACCCCCGAAACCGTCCCGCAGATCAAAGGCACCAGTTTTTACACCAGCCACGAGGCGCTGCTCCTCCCCTATGAGCAGGCGCTCACGCGGCAGGACAGCCTGACCGGCGGCTGGTACGACACCTCGGGCCACTTCCTGTGGGTCGGCGACCGCACCCGTTTTGAAGGGTCGGCGCATATCGAATATCTGCGCGGCATCGGCAATCCGGTCGGCATGAAATGCGGGCCGAGCCTCGAGCCCGACGTGCTGCTGCGCCTGCTCGACACGCTAAACCCGAACCATGTGTCGGGGCGGATGACGCTGATCACGCGTTATGGCCATGACAAGATCGAAGCGCATCTGCCCAAGCTGGTGCGCGCGGTGAAGGAATCGGGGCATCCGGTCGTCTGGTCGTGCGACCCGATGCACGGCAATGTCATCAAGACGCCCAACGGCTACAAGACGCGGCCGTTCGAGCGCATCCTGGCCGAAGTGCGCGGCTTTTTCGCCGTGCACCGCGCCGAGGGCACGCATGGCGGCGGCATCCATATCGAAATGACCGGCCAGAATGTCACCGAATGCACCGGCGGCGCGATGGACGTGACGCAGATGGATCTGGCTGATCGCTATCACACGCACTGCGATCCGCGGTTGAACGCGGGGCAGTCGCTGGAGCTGGCGTTCCTGCTCGCCGAGATGCTGAATCAGGAAATGACCGAGCGGGCGAAGCAGGCGGCGTAAAGTCAATCTCGTCATTGCGAGCGAAGCGAAGCAATCTCCAGCTATCGTTCCTAACCTAGGTCGAGAGCTGGAGATTGCCGCGTCGCTACGCTCCTCGCAATGACGACTGCGGGGTTACTTCCCCGGCCACGCCTTCACATCGGCAAACGCCCGCCCCAGCGCGACATGCAGATCGGCATCTTCCGCCGCGCCGCCGAGCGGAATCTTGTCGCTGAAATTGTCGTTCGGCCCGTGATAGTCGCTGCTCAGAAACGCTTGCAGCAACGGCATGTCCGAAAAACTGCCGCCGACCATCAGCGACGTCACACCCTTGGCGCCCAGCGCCCAGCCGTCCTGCCGCTGGATGAAGGCATCGGCCTCGCCATCCTCGTCCAGCTTGCGGCCCAGCTTGGTCGCGGCAGCGCGCACCACCGCGTCATAGGCGGGCTTGCCCCGCCCGATTGTCGCCACCGGCGTGCCGCGCGGTGAAATCGCAATCGTGTCGACGTTGAGCGCGACGGTGATGTCGGACAGCGGCACTACCGGATGATCGGCGAAATAATGCGCGCCGAGCAGACCCTTTTCCTCCGCCGTCGTTGCCATGAAATAGATGTCGCGGTCCGGGCGCTCACCCGACGCCAGCCGCTTGGCGACCTCGATCAGTACCGCAATGCCGCTCGCATTGTCGACCGCGCCGTTGCAGATCCGATCGACCTCGCCGTCTTTGCCGCAGATGCCGAGATGGTCCCAATGGCCGAGGAACAGCACCGCCTTGCCGTCGGGCTTGGCGCCCGGCAGCTTGGCGATGACATTGTTGCTGGCGAAGGGGCGGAGCGCCGATTGGGTGGTCAGATCGGCGGTCACCGGCAGCACAATGCCGCGATAGTCGGGCGATTTAGCCGCCTCGCGGACCGCGGCGCCGTCCTGCCCCGCTTTTTTCAGCAGCGCATCGGCGGCTTCGAGCGACAAAAAGCCGCTGACCGGCGCGCCGGGCTTGGCGCTCGCCAGCCGTACTGCGGTGCTGCCCGCACTGTCGCGCAGCTGCGCCCATGGCACCGCGTCGGTCGCGATCACCAGCACTGCGGCGGCGCCCGCGTCGGCGAGCATCTGGCGCCGCTCGCGATAGCGCGGCAGCTTGTCGCCGAACGGCGCATTGTCGAACAACAGGATCGCCAGCTTGCCGGAGACGTCGGCATTGACCTTACCCGCGCCATCGACGCCATAGCCGACGAAGACCGCCGGAACATCGGCCAGCGATACTGCCGCGTCGCGCCCGGTCAGGATGATGCCATCGTCCTCCAGCGCGAAATCGCGGCCATGAACCTTGAACTTGGCAGTGCCGCTAACGGCCTTGCTCTCGACGAACGGGATCGGCTGCAACCATGGGGTCGCGCTGCCCGGCACCGCCTCGAGGCCGGCCTTGGCCCATTCGCCCACGATATAGGCGATCGTGCGATCCTCGCCATCGGTCCCCGGCGCGCGCCCTTCGAACGCGTCGCTTGCCAGCACCTTTATATGGGCGGCGAGCTGAGCCTCGGTGACCGGCGCGTCAGCCTTGGCAGGCGCAGCCGACGCGGCGGATGGGAGGCAGGCGATAAGGGCGACGGCCGCGATGGCGGCGTGGAAACGAATGATCTTCATAGCGCCGCCGCATGGCATTTCCGTTTCAGTCAGGCAAGGCGCGTTCGTCGAACGACGAATGGCATCGCACCTTGCTCTCATTTCTCCGTCATCCCGGCGGAGGCCGGGATCTCGCCGGTACGTTAGGACGCGAGGTTGAGATCCCGGCCTCCGCCGGGATGACGATGATCAGGATTTCGCGCGCGCCAGCAGCACCCGCGCCGCCGCGACGTGCATATCCTCGATCATCCGGCCGTCGTGACGCTGCGCCCCGCCCCTCGCCGCGGCGACCAACGCCTCCGCAGCGGCGATCTCGCGAGCCGACGGGGCAAAGGCGGCGTTGCACGGATCGACCTGCGACGGATGGATCAGCGATTTGCCATCGAACCCCAGCCGCCGTCCCTCGGCCGCCTCGGCGGCAAACCCGGCGGCATCGTCGATCGCGTTGTAAACGCCATCGAAAGCCCACACGCCGCCCGCCCGCGCTGCCAGCACAATCGCCTGAATCGCATGGCTCATCGCGCCGCGATCCATGCCGTCGGGCAACTGCAATTCATGCGCGAGGTCGTTAAGCCCCGCGATCAAACCCGCAACCGCGGGATCGGCGGCGATGTCGCGCGCGGCATAGATCGCGACCGGGGTTTCGATCATCGCCAGTACCGACAGGCCCAGCCCGCGCACCGGGCCAAGGTCGGCGGGCGCATCGACTTTGGGCAGCACGACGGCATCGAGCGTCAGGTCGGTGAGCGCGTCGATGTCCGCCCCCTGCTCCGCGGTTCCGGTCGCATTGATCCGCACCGCGACACGCTTGCCCGGAAAGCCCGCCATCACCGCGGCGCGCATCGCGGCGCGCGCTTCGTCCTTGCGATCCGCGGGGACCGCATCCTCCAGATCGATGATCAGCATGTCAGCGGCCAGCCCGCCCGCCTTTTCAAGCGCGCGGGCGTTCGAGCCGGGAACATAGAGCAGCGAGCGGGGCGCGAAGATGTCTTGGGTCATGCGCTTTTGTCTGGCGCAATGCGGCCATTCTCGCAATAAAGGAGTAAGGCCTCACGGTCAGGTTCGCAGAGGGGATTTTCGATGGACTATTGGTTTCTGATCGCCGCGGTCGTGCTGGCGGCGGTGTTTGTGCTGTGGGCACTGACCCCGGTCCGTCAGGGTTTCAGCTACACCATCGAACGCTTTGGTCGTTACACGCACACCGCGCAGCCGGGGCTGAACTTCATCATGCCGATCTTCGATCGCGTCGGCCGCAAGGTCAATATGATGGAGCAGGTGCTCGACATTCCCGGCCAGGAAATCATCACCAAGGATAACGCGATGGTCGCCGTCGACGGCGTCGTCTTCTTTCAGGTGCTCGACGCCGCCAAGGCCGCCTATGAAGTCAGCGACCTGTATCTCGCGATCATGAACCTGACGACGACGAACCTGCGCACCGTCATGGGGTCGATGGACCTCGACGAAACGCTGTCGAAACGCGATCATATCAACGCACGCCTGCTCGTTGTGGTCGATGAAGCGACGACGCCATGGGGGGTCAAGATCACCCGCGTCGAGATCAAGGACATTCGTCCCCCCGCCGACATTTCCAACGCGATGGCGCGCCAAATGAAGGCCGAGCGCGAAAAGCGCGCCAACATCCTCGAAGCCGAAGGCATGCGGGCATCGGAAATCCTGCGTGCCGAGGGTGAGAAGCAGGGCCAGATCCTGCAAGCCGAAGGGCGCCGCGAAGCCGCCTTCCGCGACGCCGAAGCCCGCGAACGCGAAGCCGAGGCCGAAGCCAAGGCGACGCAGATGGTGTCGGACGCCATCGCGGGCGGCAATGCGCAAGCGATCAACTATTTCATCGCGCAGAAATATGTGGAAGCGGTCAGCCAGTTCGCGACCAGCCCGAACAGCAAGACGATATTGTTCCCGGTCGAGGCGACGCAGCTGATCGGCACGCTCGGCGGTATCGGCGAGCTGGCCAAGGATGCGTTCGAGCGCGGCCCGACGCCGCCGACGACGCCGGGAGTGCGCTGAGATGCCCGATTGGCTGTCGAACATGGAGCCGCATTGGGCGTGGCTTACCGTCGGCGTCCTGCTGTGCGCCGTAGAGATCATCACGCCGGGATTCTTCCTCGTCTGGATGGGCGCCGCGGCGATCGCGACCGGCGTCCTCGCCTTTGCCTTGCCGATCAGCGTCCCCGTCCAGCTCGGTGTCTTTGCGGTGCTGGCGTTTATCGCGCTCTACAGCGCGCGCCGCTGGCTTAAAAACAACCCCATCGTGTCGGCTGACCCGCTGCTCAACCAGCGCGGCGGACGGCTGATCGGCGAAGTGCTGACCTTGGTAACCGCCATCGAAAACGGCCGCGGCCGCGCCAAGGTCGGTGACGGCGAATGGCCGGTGCGCGGTCCCGACGCCGCCGAGGGCACCAAGGTCCGCGTCGTCAGCGCCGACGGCGGGGTGCTGGTGGTCGAGGCGGCCTAGGCTTTTTACTATGTTCGTCATCCCGGCGAAGGCCGGGATCTCAACCTCTAATCTCTAATAGGGTCTCGACGTCGAGATCCCGGCCTTCGCCGGGATGACGATAACTTGGATTCAGCCGCCTTTGGGCCGTCCATATATCCCGACCACATGCCCCAGCGCATCACTCTCGCCGATCCGCCGAAACCCCAGTTTCGCGGCAACCCGCTCCGATGCATCATTTCCCGGATCGATGATGCAGCGCACCTCGGTCGCATCGAGATTCGCATCGGCCCAGCCCAGCGCCGCGCGCATCGCCTCGGTCGCAAAGCCCGCACCCCAATGATCGGCGTCGAACGCCCAGCCTGCCTCGGGCAAGCCCTCCAGCTCGGCTATGCCGCGACCGAAATAGCTAAGCCCCCCCATGCCGACCAGCGCGTCACTCACCTTGTCGGCAAACACCCAGTAACCGAATCCCATCACCGGCCATAGCCCGGCCGAGCTCAAAAACTTGCCCCAGCTGACGTCGGGCGCGCGCGGTTCGCCGCCGATGAAGCGGGTGACGCGCGCGTCGGCCCACATCGCAATATGCGTATCCTTGTCGGAGAGGCGCCCGGGGCGCAGGCGGAGGCGGTCGGTCTCGATGACGGGGGCGATCGTGAACATAAGCGCGGGTGTGCCGAAGGCCGCCGAGCGGGTCAATCGGGGATCAGATAATGATCGAACAGGTCGTGCAGCACCGCCTTGCCGTCGACCTGCTGCTTCGCACGCATCACCGCGAGCGTATCGACGCGGGTCAGCACGTCGACGTGCTTCAGCACGACATGATAATGCGGCCGATTGATGAAATCGTGAAACAGCAAGATGCAGTCGGGTTTGCAGTGAATGATCGCCTGCAACAAGCACGCGACGCGAAAGCGCCCGTCGATCAGCACCGCATCGGGACTGCCCCCCATGCCCTGCCAGATTTGCGTGTGATACCGCGGCCAGTCGCGCAGGCGGCCTTCATCGGTGGGATAGCCCCAATCGCCGACCGGGCCGATGTCGATGTGGACCGGCGTGAATTCGACCGCCTCGCCCGCAATGTCGGCCTGCACCTTGGCCAGCCATACGGGGTCGCTGTCGACGCTGACGATCCGCCGCACCTGCCGCGCCGCGACGAGCGTGCTGCCCCCGCAGCCGAATTCGAGCAGCGACGATAGCCCCGCGAGTTGCAGTTCGAGCTGCGTGACTTCCGCAGCGGTCATTTGTGGTTGCATGGTCCCCTCCACCCGCGAGGGGATATGGGACCGCGGCCACCGCGTCTAGCCAAGACGGTGGCAGCGATGGCACTTTGCCCCCCGCGAATGCGGAGACCCAGAGACGGGGAGAGGAGACCGCTCTGGATCCGCGAATTCGCGGGAGGGATGCGTCAGGCGGCAACCAGTTCTTCGCGCGGCCCCGATGCGTGCATCGGCATCACCGCATCGGCATAGTCGCTTTCATATTTCTGGATCAGCGCGCGGTCGTCGTGGTTCCATGGGTGGAAACCGGGCAGGAAATAGCTGAGCCACGGCAGGAAGCTCTTGCGCAGCACCCCGGGCGAGCCGAGCAAATACCACCAGATGCGCGCGGTGACGCGCCAGCCGGTCAGCCCGTCCTGCTTGAGCAGATTCTTCATGCCCTTGACGCGCTTCGGCCAGAAACGGCTGGTGACGAGCAGCATCATGATCGACTTGGCGCGCCAGCGCTTGAAGCGGCTCCAGTCCTTCGTCGCGTGCAGCCAGGTGTCGTAGGCGACGCCCTTATGCTCGATCTCTTCGATCGCGTGCCATTTCCACAAGGCGGCCCATTCGGGCTCGGCGCCCGCATACATGCTCTCGTCGCGCAGCATGACCGATGCCATCATCGCAGTATAATGTTCGAGCGCGATCGTCGCCATCAGGTTGACGATCTGCGGCCGCTGTTTGATCAGGTCGAGCACCTGGTTGACGTCGGCCTCCAGCTCCGAAAGGTCGTAACCCGCTTCGGCGGCTTTCTTGTTGAAGACGACATGCTCGCGGCTGTGGATCACTTCCTGCTGCGTAAAGGCCCGGATTTCGCGCGCCAGCTTGTCCGGCACGCCGTCGCGGTGCGCCTTTACCGCCTCGATGAACATCGCCTCGCCGCGCGGGAAGGTCACCGACAGCGCGGTGTGGAACGCCGACGCGATCGGGTCGCCGTTCAGCCACCAGCGGCCCTGCTTGTCCTCGCGGCCAAAGCGCATGTCGCGCGGGGTGATCGACAGGTCGGCGGGCGTCGGGGAGAGGGAAAGGCTGGACATATGGTTCATACCGTCGAAAAGGGGCGATGGGGAAATATCTAGGGTTTACTTACAAGCATGTCAATAGTGAAGAAGCGCCTGAGTCCTGAGGAGAGCCGGTTCGTCGCCCTCCAGGCCGCGCGAGAAATATTGATCGAAACGGGGCCGGCGGCGGTGACGCTGAAGGCGGTCGCGGGGCGCATCGACCGCACCCATGCCAACCTCCTCCACCATTTCGGCAGCGCGGCGGGACTGCAAAAGGCGCTTGCCGCCTATCTTGCCGAGACGGTGTGCGCGACGATCGGCGACAAAATGGCCGAATCGCCCCCGGGCGAGCGCAATGTGCGCGAAATCGTCGACCTTGCGTTTGACGCGTTTGACAGCGGCGGTGCGGGCGCGCTCGCGACATGGATGGCGGCGACGGGCAATGAGGACGCGCTCGACCCGATCGTCGATGCGATCCACAAGCTGATCGACGGCATGGCCCCCGATGCGCACGAAAAGCGCCTGATGCACGAAGACACGCTGGCGCTGGTGCTGATGGCGCTCGGCGATGCGCAGCTCGGCGGCGCGATGGCCGAAGCGCTCGGCCTGCCGCGCGACACCGCCCGCGCGCTGGCGTGCGAGCTGATCACCGGCCGCATCGCGAATTTCTGGGCGGCGCAAAACCCCAAATAAAAACGGCGGCCCCGCATAGCGGGACCGCCGTTTCCATGCTTCTCCGGGAGGGCGGGAGAAGGTCTTAGCTGGCGTTCAGCTGATGCTTGAGCGCCGACATCTGGTCATGGCCGTCGCGGACCGAGGCAAAGCTGCTCTGGATCAACTGCTGCACGGCCGGGTCGAGGTCGCCGTCCTTCAGCGCGCTTTCGAACTTCGCCTTGATATGATCCTCGCCGCGCTCAACCTCGGCAACAACCGCCGAATCGTCGCGGTCGCCGGTCAGCGCATCGCGCAGGCCCAGGAACGCACGGTGCGCCGATGCGAGCACGGTGCCATCGTCTTCGGGATTGCCGCCCAGCTCGCGAACCTTTGCCTGAAACGCGGCCACGATCGTCTGGCGTTCGTTGGCGCGGTTCAAAAAGATTTCGCGAAACTGCGCCGCGTTCGCTTCTTCGGCGGCCTTGCGATAGCCATCGACGCTGTCGAGCGTGGTGGCGATCAGCGAATTGAGCGTGCTGACATTTTTGTTGTCAAACATTTGAAATCCTTTCAGGAAAATCATGAGGCAAGCATCATGCGATGCCTTACCCACCCAACGAGCGCCGCCCCGCAAAGTTGCGTCGGTCTGGCGCTGGCGCAGCGCATTTCATCGAACCATTGGCGCACGCATCTCAAAACTGGTCATTTCGGCGCGCTGCGACTAAGGGGTGCGCAACCCAACCACGCTGTTCGTGCCGAGCGACGTCGCCAAAGGTGACGCGGCTGCACGAATGAGGACCATCGCCGACGCCGCTTCACGCGAACCGAACGCGATGTTTTCCGCTCCAAAGGCTTCCCATGCATTTCCTCGACCAAGCGAAAATCTACATCAAGTCCGGCGACGGCGGCCCCGGCGCCGTGAGCTTCCGGCGCGAAAAATATGTCGAATATGGCGGCCCCGACGGCGGCAACGGCGGCAAGGGCGGCGACATCATCTTTGAAGCCGTCGCCGGTCTCAACACGCTGATCGACTTTCGCTACACCCAGCATTTCAAGGCCAAGCGCGGGACCCCCGGCGCGGGGCGCGATCGCACCGGCGCGGGCGGCCCCGATCTGGTCATCCAGGTGCCGATCGGCACCCAGGTCCTCGACGACGACGAAGACCGCAGCCTGCTCGCCGATCTGGCCAAAGAGGGCGAGACGCTCGTCTTCCTGCGCGGCGGCGACGGCGGACGCGGCAATGCATCGTACAAGACCAGCACCAACCGCGCCCCGCGCCAGCACGGTCCCGGTTGGCCGGGCGAAGAAAAATGGGTATGGCTGCGCCTCAAGCTGCTCGCCGACGCGGGCCTCGTCGGGCTTCCCAACGCGGGCAAATCGACCTTCATCAACGGCGTCACCAACGCGCAGGCCAAAGTCGGCGCCTATGCCTTTACCACCCTGCGCCCGCAGCTTGGTGTGGTCAGCCACAAGGGCAATGAGTTCGTCGTCGCCGACATCCCCGGCCTGATCGAAGGCGCCGCCGACGGCGCCGGGGTCGGCGATCGATTCCTCGGCCATATTGAACGGTGCCGCGTGCTGCTCCATCTGGTCGACGCCAATGACGAAGATGTCGCCACCAGCTACCGCATCGTCCGCGACGAGCTCGAAGCCTATGGCGCCGACCTGGTCGACAAGCCGGTGATCGTTGCGCTCAACAAGATCGATACGCTCGACGATGAGCTCGTTGCGGCACTGTCGGCCGAGCTGGCCGAAGCCAGCGGGCATCCGGTGATGGCGCTGTCGGGCGCCAGCGGTGCGGGGGTTCCCGCTATCCTGGACAAGCTGCTCGAGATCATCGGCCCCGAAAAACGCCCGGTCGTGCGCAATGACGATGGCGAAGAAACGACCGACTGGTCGCCGGTCTAGAGTCAGAACCCTAGGAACGAAAGCGGGCGGAAAGCCTTGTAGCATAAACAACAAGGAATTCCGGATGTTCTCCCACCCTCGTGCCATCAAGTTTCTGCTCTGCGTTTCGCCCATTCTCGGCGTCGTTTCGCTTCCAGCGCATGCGCAGGACGCGACCAGCGGCTCCGAAAAGCGCACCCGCATTATCCTCGGGCCGCAGCTATCGCCGTCATGGCCGGGATCGAAAGATCTGTCGTTCGGCCCCTATATCGACGTCTCGCGCGAGCGCGTTGGAACCGAATTCACCTTCGAGGCCGCTGACGAAAGCTTTGGCGGACCACTCATCCAATCCGGGAATTTCGCGTTCGGACCGTCCTTGGGATTCATCGGCAAACGCACCGCCGCCGACATCGGCGCTGATGTGCCCAAAGTGGGCTTCTCGTTCGAAGCCGGGGGCTTCGCTCAGGTGTCGCTGACCCCGGCGCTGCGCGTCCGCGTCGAAGGCCGCAAGGCGCTGAGCGGTCACAAGGGCTGGGTCGGCGAAGTCAGCGCCGACTATATCGCACGCGACGGCGACGACTGGCTGTTCTCGATCGGCCCGCGCGTCACGCTGGGCGATGCCAAATATACCAACGCCTATTTCGGCGTGACCCCCGCGGCGGCCGCGACCTCTGGCCTCGCCGCCTATGATCCCGACGGCGGGATCCAGTCGGTCGGCGTCACCGCAGGTTATCACCGGATGCTCGGGCGGAATTGGGGCGTCGCTGTCTATGGCCGCTACGACCGGCTGGTCGGCGACGCCGCGGACTCGCCGTTGACGCGCCAATTCGGCAGCCGCAGCCAGCCCTCGGCCGGCGTCGCGCTCAGCTATACCTTCGGCGGCAGCCGCTAACCAGCCTCGCCTGCCGCCACGGTCGCAATCGACCAATTGCTGCCACCCGGTTTCAGTCGTTCGCCGTCGATCTGGAGCGCATGGGAGAAATCGACGACTTGCGAACATCGATCCTCCCTGTCGCGCAGCGATGGGGAGGTGGCAGTGCGAAGCACTGACAGAGAGGTCTTGCAGACCTCGAAGAGGCCAAGCCCCCTGACCTCCAAGGTTCAAGTGAGGCCGTTTTTGCTGGGGAAGACAGTATAGGCCTGAAGGTCACGCAAGCGACCTTACGGCCCCATTTGAATTCGCAAGGTTTGCCTTCTTGCTCCTTACGCCCGATATATTATCGATGAATTCCGCAGCGCACTCCTCGGACCGTTCTTATTCGACCGACTCGTTCGAGCCGATCGAGCGAGTCGCAAACCGGCTGGTCGGGGCAGCGTTTTCGCCGCATCGGCACGATACTTACACCGTCGCTTTGACTATGGCTGGGGTGCAAGCGTTCAATTATCGCGGGGCGATGCGACATTCGCTGCCGGGGCAGGTGCTAATCCTCCATCCCGACGAAATACACGACGGGCATTGCCGCGATGAAGCTGGCTTCAGCTATTGGGCAGCCTAATGTTCCGCCAACGCATGTGCAGGCAGTGCTTGGAGGCGCGGAGCTGCCGTTTGTGTCCAATGGCGTCTCGACGAATCCCGCCTTGATCGCGGCGGCCATCAGCATGGTGATAGACTGCGCGGGCGTCGAGGATCCCGATGCCTATGAAGACGCGCTTTACGATCTGGCCCATGCCATGAACAATGCGGCTGGCAGGGCGGCCACTGTGCGGACCGCCAACCGAACAGCCGTGATGCGGGCGCGCGAATTTCTCGAAACAGCCGTCGTTTTCGGTGCGCGACTCGATCAACTTGAGCAAGTGACTGGCTGTGACCGTTGGCAGCTTTCGCGCGACTTCCGGGCATTGCTTGGCACCAGCCCCTATCGCTATCTGCAGTACCGGCGGGTCGATCTCGCCAAGCAGCTGTTGCGCGAAGGCGCGACGCTGGCCGATGCTGCGCACGGCGCTGGCTTTGCCGATCAGAGCCATTTTGGTCGCACATTCCGCAAGGCAGTTGGTCTCACGCCAAAAGAGTGGCTTCGCTCGGACTTGTTCCGCACGATCATTCTATAGCCGTCCGCTGCCAGCGCGTAGCTGAGGCGGCATGACACAGATGATCTTTTCCGACGAACCGGCCAAGGGCTGGATTGCGCCGAGTATCGCCGCCCCCTTTATCTGCATTTTCCTTCTTGTCATCAGCATGTTGCCTGGCGATCTCGGACTCGCATATCTCGGCTTTACGGAGCCGATGGGCCCCCCCGCGCGGGCCCTTGGGCTTTTTCCTGATGCTGGTTTCGTTCAGCGCCTTGGGGCTTGCGGTAGCTGGCTGGGTTCGCTGGGTCGAAAAGAGAAGCCTCGCCAGTGCCGGACTTTGCGGCGAAGGGGGGCTCAAAAAGTTCCTGACCGGACTGGCCGTTGGCATAGCGATGATGGGCGCGATCGTGACGGCGATAGCCCTTTCCGGCGGATACCGTGTCGCTGATCTGGCCCCTGCCTTTGCCAGCCCTGCTGCGCTCGGCTGGATCGCCCTGTTGCTCGCCGGCTTTGCCGTACAAGCGAGCGTGGAGGAGTTCGTTTTTCGCGGCTGGCTGTTCTCAACCATCATGCGGCGTTGGAACATGACGGCCGCCTTCATATTGTCGTCCGCCGCTTTCACATTTGTTCACCTTTCGCCCAGAGCAACGGTGCTGGCGTTGGTCATGACCTTCATCTTCGCGATTTTCGCCTGCGCCTGGGTGCGGTATTCGAATTCGATCTGGGGGGTGATGGGCTGGCACGTTGGCTGGAACTGGTTTGGGGGCACCGGTTTTGATGTGCCGATTACGGGTTTGGACACCGGTCTGCCCGCATTGGTGGTGAAAATGGTGCCTGTCGGGTCGGCCTATCTCAATGGTGCCGGGGAAGGACCGGAAGGGAGTGTGTTTACGCTTGCCCTGCTGACTGTGGCGAGCCTGAGCCTTCTTTGGCTTGCAAGGTCGCGCGAACGAAACGGAATCGATCCGCCGCATTCAGGACACCAACCCTAGCCGTTTCGTTCCGCAAGACCCGGGGAACGGCAGGGCCGGCAAAACGACCGTGGACCGGCAGCGTAACATGCCAAAGGCCGTCAGTGCCCTGACGAAACTGGCCCGCTGAAGTTTTGCCAAATTCTGCGATCGGAGTAACATCCTGAGCAATGCCAACCATGTCGACCGCCATCGTTGGATTGCGCATTGCGCACGGCAGCTTGAGTCGCTTCCTCGCCAAAAATCTGACAGTCCGCTAACCGCCCCAAAACGGACATCTCCCACCCAAAAAATAGCGCTTTCCTACATTATTCCGGTGACATAACCTCCTGGGCATCCTGCCGCCCCCTGCCCGCCACTCCCGTCGCCCGCGACGGCCTGGCCTTTGCGGAGTCGATGCAGTGACAAGTTCGACAACTTTGGAATAAAATTACGTCAACCGACGCCTTCATGACATTCGCATTGGCGACGACGGTGCATCACGCTATCGGCGGCGCGATGAGCCTGTTCCCTCCTGCCACCTGTCCGCGGCTGATCGTCAAGATCGGGTCGGCGCTGCTCGTCGATCCGGGCGGCGCGGTGCGCCGAGACTGGCTGGTCGGCATCGCCGCCGACATCGCCGAACGGACGCGCGCCGGGCAGCAGGTCGCGGTCGTTTCGTCAGGGGCGATCGCACTCGGCGCGCGGCGGCTGGGGCTAACGAAGGGCGGGCGCGGCACACTGGAAGATGCGCAAGCCGCGGCCGCCACCGGGCAGATCGCGCTGTCGCAAGTGTGGGCCGAGGTTCTCGGCGCCGAAGGACTGACCGCCGCGCAGATACTCGTCACCCTCGACGATCTGGAGGACCGGCGGCGTTATCTGAATGCAGCGGCGACGCTCGACCGGCTGCTCAGCTTGGGCGTCGTGCCGATCATCAACGAAAATGACAGCGTCGCGACCGAGGAAATCCGCTTTGGTGACAACGATCGCCTCGCGGCACGCGTGGCGCAGGCGGCGGGGGCGGGCGGTGTCGTGCTGCTGTCCGACATCGACGGCCTTTACGACAAGAACCCGGCGCTGCCCGGCGCCAATCATATCGCGCGGGTCGAACGGATCGATGCCGCGATCGAGGCGATGGCCGACACCGGATCGGCGTCGGGCATGGGATCGGGCGGCATGGTGTCGAAAATCGCCGCCGCGCGCATTGCCAACGCCGCGGGCGCGCACCTGGCGATCGCATCGGGACGCATCGACCGGCCGCTGTCGACCGCGGCGCGGCACACCCTGTTCGTCGCCGAAAAAGGCGCGAGCGCGCGCAAGGCGTGGCTCGCGGGCGGCCTGACCGCCAAGGGGCGGCTGACGATCGATGCCGGAGCGGCACGGGCGCTGCGCAGTGGTGCCAGCCTGCTCGCCGCCGGGGTCCAAACCGCATCGGGCAGCTTCGCCCGCGGCGACGTGCTCGACATCGCCGGTCCCGACGGTGTCGTCATCGCGCGCGGTCTCTCCGAATATCCCGCAACCGATGCCGCAACGATTGTCGGCCTCGGCCGCGACGCACAGGAGGCCGCGCTCGGCTATGCGCCGCGCAGCGCGATGGTCCACCGCGACCATATGGTGCTGCTGTGACCCAGCCCGTTCTGGCGATGACGGGTGCGACCGGTTTCGTCGGCGGCGCGACACTGCGCCATGCAGTCGAGCAGGGCTGGCAGGTCCGCGCCCTCACCCGCCGCCCGCAGCCCGAACAAGCAGGCGTCACCTGGATCGCGGGCGCGCTCGACAACGCCGACAGCCTTGCCGAAATGACGCGGGGCAGCGACGTCGTGTTGCACATTGCCGGGGTGGTCAACGTCCCCACCCGCGCTGCGTTCGAGGCCGGCAATGCTACCGCGACCGGCCATGTCATCAAAGCCGCACGCGGCGCCGGGGTGACCCGCTTCATCCATGTCTCGTCGCTGGCGGCGCGTGAGCCGGACTTGTCCAACTATGGCTGGTCGAAAGAGCGCGCCGAAATCATCGTGCAGCGCAGCGGCCTCGACTGGACGATCGTGCGTCCGCCCGCGGTGTTCGGCCCCGGCGATACCGAGATGCTCGACCTGTTCCGTATGGCGCGGCGCGGCATTGCGCTGTTGCCCCCCACGGGCCGCATGTCGGCAATCTATGTCGATGACCTTGCGCGGTTACTGATCGCACTGGCCGCCGATCGCGCGGCCAGCCTTGGCGCGATTTACGAACCCGACGACGGCCGGACGGACGGCTGGTCGCACCGCAGCTTTGCCCGCGCAATCGGACGCGCGGTGGGACGTAGCCATGTCGCCACGCTCGCGATCCCACGGTCGGTGCTCAAAGCAGGTGGGCAGATCGACAAACTTGTCCGCCGCAGCCGCGCCAAGCTGACCCCCGACCGCGCCCGCTATATCGCGCACCCCGACTGGGTCGCGACCGCGGGCGCCCATCCGCCCGCCGCGCTGTGGCGGCCCGAACGCGATACCAACGACGCCCTCGTCGAAACCGTGCACTGGTACCGCCGCGAAGGCTGGCTGTGACGTCGCCGATAGGACTGGATTGCCCGCCCGTCGAAGCGTGCATTGCCAACGGCCAGCCGCATCCCTAGGTTTGAAAGCATGACCGAAACCACCGCCACCACCCCGAACGATCCCGCCGGCCCCTGGGCTATCCCCGTGCGCCGTCCGCTGCCCGGCGACGACAAGCCAAGGTCGCGGACCAGTTTTCCGCGCAAGGTGTGGAACCTGCTCGTCGGGATCAAGGATGCGCTCGCGCTGATCTTCCTGCTGCTGTTCTTCGTCGTGCTGTTCGGCCTGCTCGCCGGACGCCCCAACGCCGGACTGCCGGTCAGCGAAGGCGCGCTGCTGATCGAACTCGACGGCGTGGTCAGCGAGCAGCCCGCCGAGGTCGATACCGTCACCGCGCTGTCGGGCGGCAACCAGCTTCAGGAAATCCGCGTCCGCGATGTCGTTCATTCGCTGGAAACCGCCGCGAACGACAAGCGCATCACCTCGGTCGTGCTCGATCTCGATCGGTTCCTTGGTGGCGGGCAGGTTTCGCTCGCCGAGATCGGCGCCGCGATCGATAAGGTCCGCGCGAAGAAAAAGCCCGTGCTGGCCTTTGCCACCGCCTACACCACCGACAGCTATCAGATCGCATCGCACGCCAGCGAAATCTGGGCGGACAGCATCGGCGGCGTCGCGATCGCCGGTCCCGGCGGATCGCGGCTTTACTACAAGGGCTTGATGGACCGATTAGGCATCACCGCGAACATCTATCGCGTCGGCACCTTCAAAAGCGCGGTCGAACCCTTCCTGCGCAGCGACCAGTCGCCCGAGGCGAAGGAAGCCAATCTCGCTTATGCCAGCGTGCTGTGGGATAATTGGCTGACCGACGTCAAAAAAGCGCGTCCGGCGGCGAAGGTCGACGCCTATATCGCCGACACCGCGGGCGCGGTGCGCGCGGCGGGCAATGATCTGTCGAAGGCCTCGCTCGACGCCGGGTTGATCGACAAGCTCGGCAGCCGCATGGCGTTCAACACCCGCGTCGCCGAAATCAGCGGCGCCTATGACGACAGCAGGCCGTGGGAATATAATGCGATCCCACTCGAAAACTGGGTCGCCGCCAACCCGCCCGAAACGAATGGTCTCGCCATCGCGGTCATCCCCGTCGTCGGTGAAATCGTCGATGGCGAGGCGCCGACCGGCACCGCCGGTGGGACGACCATCGCGCAACACATCCTCGACGCCGCGTCCGACAGCAGCACCAAGGCGATCGTCCTGCGCGTCGATTCGCCCGGCGGGTCTGTGCTGGCGTCCGAAGAAATCCGCCAGGCGCTGCTCGCCGCCAAGGCCAAGAAGCTGCCGATCGTCGTGTCGATGGCCAATGTCGCGGCGTCGGGTGGCTATTGGATCTCGACCCCCGCCGACCGCATCTTTGCCGAGCCCGAGACGATCACCGGATCGATCGGGGTGTTTGGCATCCTGCCCAGCTTCGATCAGGCGCTTGCCAAGATCGGGGTGACTGCCGACGGCATCGCGACGACGCCTTTGTCAGGCCAGCCCGACGTGTTCGGCGGCGTCAATGACGAGTTCAACGCGCTGGCGCAGGCAAGCGTCGAGGACATCTATGCCCGCTTCACCGGCCTCGTGGCAAAAAGCCGCAAGCAGCCGATCGAGAAGGTCCGCACGATCGCCGAAGGCCGCGTGTGGGCGGGCGGCACCGCGCGCCAGCTGGGTTTGGTGGATCAGTTCGGCGGCTTGCCCGACGCGCTGGCCGCAGCGGCGAAGCTCGCCAAGGTCGACGGCGATTTTCACGCCAAATATTATGAAGACGAGCCAAGCGAGTTTTCGAAAATGCTCGCCAGCTGGGGCAAGGGCGAAGAAGAAACCGCCGCCGCACCGCGCGGCTGGTTCGGCATCGCGGCGATGAACCGCCAGCTGACCGAACGGCGGTTGATGCAGGATATGGCGCTGCTGACCCAGACGGGGTCGGTGCAGGCATCGTGCCTCGATTGCCGCGGCTACCTGCCCGCTGTGCCGCGACCGGGTAAGGCCGAGGCAAAGGGGTTCTTTGCGACGGTGGCGTTGCTGCTGAAATAATCGTTCGTCATTGCGAGGAGCGAAGCGACGCGGCAATCCAGAGTGTGCGTAAACCGCCCTGGATTGCTTCGCTTCGCTCGCAATGACGTATTAGTTGACGACGGCTAACTCTCAGGCCGCCACCCCAACAGCCTTCGCATGCCCCGCAATCGCATCGGCCAGCGTGTCGACCAGCGCCAGCGGCAGGTCGTGGCCCATGCCCGGGATCGTCAACAGCCGCGCGCCCGCGATATTGTCCGCCGTGTCGCGCCCCGCCGCCAGCGGTACGAGCGGATCATCCTCGCCATGCACCACCAGAGTCGGCGCGGTGATCGACTTCAGCAACGCGCGCCGGTCACCATCAGCGACGATCGCCGCCATCTGCCGCGCGACGCCCTGCGGATACCAGCCGCGTTCGAAATCGGCACGGACGCGGCGCTGTAGGCGCTCCTCGGCAGCGGGATAAGCCGGGCTACCGATCACCCGCGCGGCGCGCACCGAATAGGCAATCATATCCTCAGGATCGCCGCTCATCGGACGGTTTGCAAGAACTTGCATTGCTTCCTTGCGCGCACGCGGCAGGCGGCGGTTGCCCGTGCTCGACATGATCGAGGTCAGCGACAGGGTGCGACCCGGATAACGCGCCGCGATATGCTGCGAAATCATTCCGCCCATCGAGGCGCCGACGATATGCGCGCGCGCAATGCCCAGGTGGTCGAGCAATGCCATGCCGTCGGCCGCCATGTCGGCCAGCGTATAGGCGGGGCGCACCGGCAAACCGATCGCCGCCTTCACGAACATCCACTTCAGGTTCGGCACCCCCGCGGCGTCGAAGCGCGTCGATAGGCCGACGTCGCGATTGTCATAGCGGATGGTCCGAAACCCGTGCGCGTTCAGCGCGTCGACAAACTCATCGGGCCACAGCGTCAGCTGCCCGCCCAGCCCCATCACCAGCAGGATCGCGGGCGCGTCCTTCGGACCCTTGTCCTCATAGGTGATGCTGATGCCATTGGCGGTCGTCTGTTCGGTGATCATGCTGTGGAAATCCTTTGGCCGATTTCCGCCACCATGGCGCAGTTGACGCGAACGTCAAGTCAGGTGCCTAAGCGCCGGTTTTGGGATCGCGATAGGCGGGAAGCGCCAGCGACCAGCGGATCGCCGCGCCGCGCAGGATGAACCCCGCGACTGCGCCGACTACCGCCGCGACGGGCGTGCCGGTTCCCAGCCACAGCAGCAACAGGAACAGCCCGGACGCGAGCGCCGCCGCGGTGACATAGATTTCGGGACGCACGATGATCGACGGCACCCCCGCCAATATGTCGCGGATCGTGCCGCCGACGCAGCCGGTGATGACGCCCATCAACAGCGCCGGGGCGGGCGGCACGCCCCACGCCAGCGCCTTGGCGGTGCCGAACACCGCATAGGCCGCCAGTCCGACGGCGTCGGCCCATTCGAGCAATTGCCCCTGCCACCAGCGTTCGGGGGTCAGCCACACGATCAGCGCGATCGCGATGCACACCGCCGAAATCGCGCCATCCTGCACCCAGAACACCGGCGCGCCGATCAACAGGTCGCGCACGCTGCCGCCGCCGACGCCGGTGACCAGCGCGAAAAAGGCGGCGGTGACCAGCGTCTGGCGCAGCCGCACTGCCATCAATGCGCCGGACAGCGCGAACACGCCGATGCCTGCCAAGTCGAGCAGGCGGACGATCAGCGCGTTGTCGAAATCGAACATCGGCGCCTATTTCGTGCCCGGCCGCACTCCGCCGATGACCGACAGAACGATCGCCGACACCGCACCGCGGATGACCGGTTCGGCCTGCGGGGCAAAGAAGGGCGAATGATTGGTCGGGATCGGCTGACCCTTGGCCTTCAGGTCGGCGAGCACCGCGGGATCATAGCCGCCGATCGCGAAATAGAGCGACGGGATGCCGACGCCGACAAACTCCGAATAATCCTCGCTCGCGGAAACCGGTGCCGCGCTGGCGGGTGCGAACAACAATTTGTCGCCGAACACCGGCTTCAGGATCGCGAACCCATTGGCCGCCATCGCCTCGTCATTCACCAAACTGGCGGTGCCGCTGAGGTACGTGATCGTCGGTTCAGGCGCATTGCCCATCATCGCCGCCGCCTTGGCCGAACGCTCGGCGCCCGAACGCAGCAACTGGCGCACCTCGGGGGTCAGCGAGCGGATGTTGACCTTCACTTCGGCGCTGTCGGGAATGATGTTGGGGGCGCTGCCCGCGTTGATGGCGCCGATGGTCAGCACGCCAAAGGCATAGGGGTCCTTCTCGCGGCTGATGACGGTCTGCACATCGGTGACGAAGCGCGCGGCGATCGGGATCGGGTCGAGCGTCGCCGACGGCATCGAGCCATGACCGCCGCGACCGTGAAAGGTGATTGAATAGCTGTCGGAGGCCGAGAAGGCCGTCCCCGCCTTGATCCCTACCGTGCCGGTCGGGCCGTTCAGCACATGCGCGGCAAAGCCATAGTCGGGTTTGGGAAAGCGCGTCAGCAGCCCGTCGTCGAGCATCGCTTTCGCGCCCTTCAATATCTCCTCGGCGGGCTGGCCGATCAGCACCACAGTCCCCGACCAGCTGTCGCGCATTGTGCTCAAGGCCTGCGCGACGCCGACCAGATAGGCGACGTGGGTGTCATGGCCGCACGCGTGCATGACGGGCACATCCTTGCCCTCATAGCTCGCGCGCGCCTTGCTCGACCAGGCGAGCCCGGTCTTTTCCTCCATCGGCAACGCATCCATGTCGGCGCGGATCAGGATGGTCGGGCCTTCGCCATTTTTCAGCACGCCGACAACACCGGTGCCGCCAACTTTTTCGGTCACGGCAAAGCCCGCCTTGCGCAGCTGCTGCGCCAATATGCCCGCGGTGCGGACCTCCTGCATCCCGAGTTCGGGATTCTGATGCAGGTCGCGATACAGCGCGTCGAGCGCCGGGTAATTTTTGTCGAGCAGCGCGGTCAGCCGGGCGTTGGCGGCATTGAGGTCGGGCGCCGCCTGCGCGCCCGTCGCGGACAGGGAGAGGGTCAGCGAAGCCGCTGCCCAGAGCCAATGCTTCGCCATAATCTCTCTCCCCCTGTGATCCCGATCAGACGTGGATCGGTTTGCCCGTCACCGCCATTGCCGCTTCCTTGATCGCCTCGCTGTGCGTCGGATGCGCGTGGCAGGTGTAAGCGATGTCTTCGGATGTCGCGCCAAATTCCATCGCGATCGCGGCTTCGGCGATCATCGTCCCGGCGACGCTGGCAATGCACCACACGCCGAGCACGCGGTCGGTCTTGGCATCGGCGATGATCTTCACGAAACCGTCGGGCTCGTGGTTGGTCTTGGCGCGGCTGTTGCCCGCCATCGGGAATTTGCCGACTTTGACCTCCCCCTTCTCCTTCGCCTGTTCTTCGGTCAGGCCGACCCCGGCGATTTCGGGCCAGGTGTAAACCACCGACGGGATGACATCATGGTTCACGATGCCGGTCTGGCCCGCGATATTTTCGGCGCAGGCGATGCCCTCGTCTTCGGCCTTGTGCGCGAGCATCGGGCCGGGGATGACGTCGCCGATCGCCCAGATGCCGGGAACCTGAGTGCTGAAATCATGGTCGGTTTCGATTTGGCCGCGCGCATTGACCGCGAGGCCCGCCTTGTCGAGCGCAAGACCGTCGGTGTTCGGGCGCCGCCCGATCGACACCAGCACGACGTCGGCTTCGAGCGTTTCGGCGTCGCCGCCCGCTGCGGGTTCGAGCGTCAGGACGGCCTTCTTGCCCTTGACCGTCGCGCCGGTGACCTTAGTCTTCAGCTTGAATTCGATGCCCTGCTTCTTGAAAATGCGGTTCGCATCCTTGCGGATGTCGGCGTCCATGCCGGGCAGGATCTGGTCGAGATATTCGACACAGGTGACCTTGGCGCCCAGACGGCGCCACACGCTGCCGAGTTCCAGCCCGATCACACCGCCGCCGATCACAACCATATGCTCCGGCACCTTGGCGAGTTCGAGCGCACCGGTCGAATCGACGATAATCTGTTTGTCGTTGTCGACATCGACGCCGGGCAGCGGAGTGACCGACGAACCAGTGGCGATGATGATATTCTTGGCGCGATAGGTTTTGCCCGCGATCTCGACACTGTCCTTGCCCGTGAACGCAGCATAGCCTTTCAGCCAGTCGACCTTGTTCTTCTTGAACAGGAATTCGATCCCGCCGGTCAGCCCCTTGACCGCGTCGATCCGCTGCGCGTGCATCGCGGGCAGGTTCAGCTTGGGGGTCACATCGATCCCCATCTTCGCCATCGCGCCATTAGCCGCGGCGTCATAATATTCCGACGCATGCAGCATCGCCTTCGACGGAATGCAGCCGACGTTGAGACAGGTACCGCCCAGTGTTTCGCGCCCATCGGCGCACGCAGTCTTGAGCCCGAGCTGCGCCGCGCGGATCGCGGCCACATAACCGCCGGGGCCGGCACCGATGACAAGGACGTCGTAGTCGTAGGATTGTTCGCTCATGTCTCTTCTCTCGTAATCCCGGCGAAGGCCGGGATCTCTACGTTGCGTCAATCTCCACCGTTGAGATCCCGGCCTTCGCCGGGATGACGGAAGATAACAGAACGCTATTACAAATCGATCAGCAACCGCGTCGGATCCTCGATCGCTTCCTTGATCGTCTTGAGGAAGGTCACCGCCTCGCGGCCGTCGATCAGGCGGTGGTCATAGCTGAGCGCCAGATACATCATCGGGCGGATCACGATCTCGCCATTGCGGACGACCGGGCGGTCCTCGATGCGGTGCAGGCCGAGCACCGCCGACTGCGGCGGGTTGATGATCGGGGTCGACATCAGGCCGCCGAACACGCCGCCGTTCGAAATGGTGAAGGTACCGCCGGTCATGTCGTCCATCGTCAGCGTGCCGTCCTTGGCGCGCTTGCCGAGGTCGGCGATCGCCTTTTCGATCTCGGCAAAGCTCAGGCCGTCGGCGTTGCGGACGACGGGCACGACCAAGCCATTGGGCGCGCTGACCGCAACCGAGACGTCGAGATAGTCGTGATAGACGATCTCGTCGCCATCGATGCGCGCGTTGACCGCCGGGATGTCATGTGCGGCGAGTGCGACCGCCTTGGTGAAAAAGCTCATGAAGCCCAGGCGGACGCCATGCTTCTTTTCGAACGTCTCGCGATATTTGTCGCGCGTCGCCATCACCGCCGACATGTCGACGTCGTTGAACGTCGTTAGCATCGCGGCGGTGTCCTGCGCCGACTTGAGGCGCTTGGCAATCGTCTGACGCATCCGCGTCATCTTGACGCGTTCCTCGCGGCGGCCCGGTGCACCAGATGCAGCAGGGGCAGCAGCCGGGACGGGCGCGGCGGTCGGGGCCGCTTCGGGCGCCGCATTGGCGGCGGCGAGGACGTCTTCCTTGGTCAGGCGCCCATCCTTGCCGGTGCCTTTGATCCGGCTCGGGTCGAGGCCGTGCTCGAGGACCAGACGGCGCACTGCGGGCGACAGGGTGGTGACGCCATCGCCGCTATCGTCGGCTGCGGGCGCCGGAGCGGTCGCAGCGGGCGCGGGAGCGGCCGCTTCGGCTTTTGCGGCGGGAGCAGCCGCTGGCGCGGCGGCCTTGCCGCCACCGGCTTCGATCGTCGCAATCGTCGCGCCGACATTGACCGTATCGCCCACGGCAGCAACCTGCTGTCCCATCACCCCGGCCACCGGTGAGGGAACCTCAACCGCAACCTTGTCGGTCTCAAGGCTGGCGATCGGCTCGTCGAGTGCGACGGCGTCGCCCGGCTGTTTCAGCCACTCGCCGATCGTCGCTTCGGTGACGCTTTCGCCCAGCGTGGGGACTTTGACTTCGGTGCTCATAAGTGCAGTTCCTTGGGAGGCTTAAGCTCGGATCAGGCTTTGTTTTTGCTTCGGCGGATTTCGGCGCGAACGCTGAGGCCCAGCGCGTCGGCGACCAGCGCCGCCTGCTCGGTCTGGTGGCGGCTCATCAAGCCCGTTGCGGGCGATGCCGCAGCGGCGCGTCCGGCGTAGCGCGGCCGCATGCCCTTTTTATCTGCGGCGGTCAGCGCATCCTCGATGAATGGCTCGACGAACGACCAGCCGCCATTGTTGCGCGGTTCTTCCTGCGCCCACACCACATCCTCAAGCTTCGGCATGCGCTTCAGCCGCACCGCGAGCGGATCGCCGGGGAAGGGATAGAGCTGTTCGATGCGGATCACCGTCGTGTCCGTCAGCCCCGCAGCGTCGCGCGCTTCCATCAGGTCGTAACCGACCTTGCCCGAGCACAGCACGACCCGCTTGGTCTCGGCGTCGGCGGGCGCGGTGCGATCGGACATGATGCGGCGGAAATGCGCCTCGCCGATGAAGTCGCTGCGCTGCGACACCGCCAGCTTGTGACGGAGCAGCGATTTCGGCGTCATGATGATCAGCGGCTTGCGGAATGGGCGCAGCATCTGGCGGCGCAGGACGTGGAAATAGTTCGACGGGGTCGAAATATTGCACACCTGGATATTGTCGCCCGCGCACAGTTGCAGGAAGCGTTCGAGGCGCGCCGAGCTATGCTCTGGCCCCTGCCCTTCATACCCATGCGGGAGCAGCAGCACGAGGCCGTTGGCGCGCAGCCATTTGGCCTCGCCCGACGCGATAAACTGGTCGATCATGATCTGCGCACCGTTGGCGAAATCGCCAAACTGCGCTTCCCACAGGACCAGCGACTTCGGATCGGCCATCGCATAGCCATATTCGAAACCCAGCACGCCATATTCGGACAGGGGGCTGTCGAGCACTTCGAACCGGCCATGCGGCACGGTGGTCAGCGGCACATATTTGCGCTCGTCCTGCTGGTCGACCCAGACGGCGTGGCGCTGGCTGAAGGTGCCGCGCCCCGAATCCTGCCCCGACAGGCGGACCTGATAGCCTTCGCTGAGCAACGTGCCGAAGGCGAGGCTTTCGGCGGTCGCCCAGTCGAAAACTTCCTTGTCGCTCTTGTCGGCGAACATCGCGCCGCGCGCGTCGATGACGCGGCGCAGCGTCTTGTGGACGTCGAGGTCGGCGGGGACCGTCGTCATGATCCGGCCGATCGAATCGAATAATTTGTCGCTGACCCCGGTCGAGATATTGCGGCGGGAATTTTCCGGATCGGCGGGGGCGTGCAGCCCCGACCAGCGCCCGGCGAACCAGTCGGCCTTGTTCGGCTTATAGCTTTTGGCGCCCTCGAAATCATCTTCAAGCCGCGCGACAAACTCGGCGCGGCGGGCGTCGGCCCAACCGGCGTCGATCACGCCTTCGGCCTCCAGCTTCGCGGCGCAAAGCTGCGACACCGGTGGATGCTGACGAATGACGGCATACATCAGCGGCTGGGTGAACGAAGGCTCATCGCCCTCATTATGGCCGAAGCGGCGATAGCACCACATGTCGATGACGACGTCGCGCTTGAACTGCTGGCGGAAATCGATCGCGAGCTTGCACGCAAAGGTGACTGCTTCGGGATCGTCGCCGTTTACGTGCAGGATCGGCGCCATCACGCCCTTTGCGACGTCCGACGGATAGGGCGACGAGCGCGCATATTGCGGGCTGGTCGTGAAACCGATCTGGTTGTTGACGATGAAGTGGATGCAGCCGCCGGTGTTGTAGCCGCGAATGCCCGAGAAGCCGAGGCATTCCCAGACGATCCCCTGCCCCGCGAACGCCGCGTCCCCGTGGATCAGGACGGGCAGCACCTGCTCATGCTTGTCGAGATCGTCGCGCACCACTTGCTGCGCGCGCACCTTGCCGAGCACGACCGGGTCGGCCGCCTCGAGATGCGACGGATTGGGGACGAGCGACATATGCACCGACGCCCCGCCGAACTCGCGGTCGGTCGAGGTACCAAGGTGATATTTGACGTCGCCCGAACCGCCGACATCATCGGGGTTCGCCGATCCGCCGGCAAATTCGTGGAAGATGATCTTGTACGGCTTCGCCATCACGTTCGCGAGCATGTTGAGGCGCCCGCGATGGGCCATGCCATAGACGATTTCCTTCACCCCATACTGGCCGCCATATTTGATGATGGCTTCCATCGCGGGGATCATCGATTCGCCGCCGTCGAGCCCGAAACGCTTGGTCCCGACATATTTACGCGCGAGGAATTTCTCCCATTCCTCGGCCTCGATCACCTTGTTCAGGATGGCGCGTTTGCCCTCGACCGAAAATTCGATGATCTTGTCGGCGCCTTCCATCCGTTCCTGCAGGAACTGGCGCTCCTTCAGGTCGGCGATGTGCATATATTCGAGACCGACATTGCCGCAATAATTGGCGCGCAGGATGGCGACAATCTCACGCACCGTCGCGCGTTCGAGTCCGAGCGTCCCGCCGAGCCACACCGGGCGGTCCTGATCGGCGCCGACAAAGCCATGATATTCGGGGGTCAGGTCGGCGGGCAACTCGCGCTGGGTCAGCCCCAGCGGGTCAAGATTGGCGGCCAGATGCCCGCGCACGCGATAGGTGCGGATCAGCATCATCGCGCGGATCGAATCATTCGCGGCGCGTTCGACTTCAGCATTCGACAGCGGCGCGCCGCCCTTTTCGGCGGCCGCCTTGACCGCAACCTGCATCTGCTGCGGATCGAGCGCGGCGGTCAGGTCGTCGCTGTCGATTTGCGGCCAGTTCTTCGGCGCCCAGCTGGGACCAGCCTGCGGCTCGTCGATGTCAAAGCTTTGTCGTTCGAGGTTCATTGTCTTTTCCATTCTCGAAAGAGAAATGGCTCCGGGGAGGATATTGGGGAGCAACGCCCGCTAACAACGACTGTTGCCAGCGGGCGCTTAAATCACACGCGTTCTTTCAGCACTTCGACCAGCGTGGTGCCGAGTTCGGACGGGCTCGCCGACATGGTGATGCCCGCGGCTTCCATCGCCGCGATCTTGCTTTCGGCGTCGCCTTTGCCGCCCGACACGATCGCGCCGGCATGACCCATGCGGCGACCCGGAGGCGCGGTGCGGCCCGCGATGAAGCCCGCCATCGGCTTTTTGCGGCCGCGCTTGGCTTCGTCGATCAGGAACTGCGCCGCCTGCTCTTCGGCGTCGCCGCCGATTTCGCCGATCATAATGATCGACTTGGTGGCTTCGTCGGCGAGGAACAGCTCAAGCACGTCGATGAAGTTGGTGCCGTTGACGGGATCGCCGCCGATGCCGACCGCAGTCGTCTGACCCAGACCCGCATTGGTCGTCTGGAATACCGCTTCATAGGTGAGCGTGCCCGAGCGCGAGACGACGCCGACGCTGCCCTTCGAGAAGATGCTGCCCGGCATGATGCCGATCTTGCACTCGCCCGGCGTCAGCACGCCGGGGCAGTTCGGGCCGATCAGGCGCGATTTCGAACCCGACAGCGCGCGCTTCACCTTGACCATGTCGAGCACCGGAATGCCCTCGGTGATGCACACGATCAGCTCCATCTCGGCGTCGATCGCCTCGAGGATCGAGTCCGCGGCGAACGGCGGCGGCACGTAAATGCAGCTCGCGGTCGCACCGGTCGCGGCCTTGGCTTCTTCAACGGTGTTGAAGTTCGGCAGGCCGATGTGCGTCGTGCCGCCCTTGCCCGGCGTCACGCCGCCGACCATCTGCGTGCCATAGGCAAGCGCCTGTTCGGTGTGGAAGGTGCCTGTCGCACCGGTCATCCCTTGCGTGATGACCTTGGTATTCTTGTCGATGAGGATGCTCATTTGATATTTCCATTCCGTCGGGCGGCCAAGTGGACGCGATTACCAGGCATATATGTGCTCGAACCCATATTGGTCGCGCTCACGAGGAACGCTTTACCGCCCACCGTCGTCGACCATTCAGGGATGAAGTATTTGCGGGCCTTGCCCTTTTTGTCGACCGCTTCGGCCGCATTGACCGGAGCGCCGTATTTGTCCTGCATGGCCGCGATCAGCTTGGCCTGTTCGGGAAGGTCGTTCACATAGAAGACGGCGTTGCATTGCGCCTGCGGCGCGACAAAAAAGCCGTCGGTGACAGCCACCACCACCCCAGCGCCATGCCAGATCGCAAGCTCCAAGGGCGGGTCCTTCTTTGTGCCGGCGACCGTGAACGACTTCGGTTCGAGACGATTCGCCTTGGCCAACGCAGTCGCCGCGTCATGCGCAGTTCCTGATTTGGGGAGGCATGCCGAGTCGAAAAGGTCAACCATATCCGTGGTCGGAGTGTCCACCGAGACCGGCGGCTGTGCGGTAGGACCACCGAATTGCAACGTTGTCGTGCGCCCCTTATCATCGAGCCACATCGCGCCATTCTGGGCGAGCGCCGGCATCGCCGCAGCGATGCCGAGCCCTACCGCACAGATGATTGAAATGACGCTACGCATCAGGCGAGGCTGGGATCCAGCGCCTTGCACGCGTCGAGCAGTTCCTTAACCGCATCGACCGACACCTGAAGCCCCGCCTTGTCTTCGTCATCAAGTGCGATCTCGACGATCTTCTCAACGCCGCCTGCGCCGATCAGCACCGGCACGCCGACATACAGGCCGTCGAGGCCATACTGGCCGTCGACATAGGCGGCGCACGGCAGGATGCGCTTCTGGTCACCCAGATAGGCTTCGGCCATCGCGATGCCGCTCGCTGCCGGAGCGTAGAAAGCCGAACCGGTGCCGAGCAGCGCGACGATTTCGCCGCCGCCCCCGCGGGTGCGCTTGACGATCGCATCGATCTTTTCCTGGCTCGACAGGCCCATTTTGACGAGGTCGGGAACGGGGATGCCGTTGACCGTCGAATAGCGGGTGACGGGGACCATCGTGTCGCCATGACCGCCGAGGACGAAGGTGTTCACGTCCTTGACCGACACGTCGAATTCGTCAGCGATAAAGTGGCTGAAGCGCGCCGAATCGAGCACGCCGGCCATGCCGACGACCTTGTTGTGCGGCAGGCCGGAGAACTCACGGAGCGCCCACACCATCGCGTCGAGCGGGTTGGTGATGCAGATGACGAATGCGTCGGGGGCGTTAGCCTTAATGCCTTCGCCGACGGCCTTCATCACTTTCAGGTTGATACCCAGCAAGTCGTCGCGGCTCATGCCCGGCTTGCGGGCGACCCCGGCGGTGACGATGATGACGTCAGCGCCGGCAATGTCGGCATAGTCGTTCGAGCCGGTGATCTTGGCATCAAAGCCCTGAACCGGGCCGACCTGCGACAGATCGAGCGCCTTGCCCTGCGGCACGCCTTCGACGACGTCGAACAGGACCACGTCGCCGAGTTCCTTTTGCGCGGCAAGCAGCGCCAGCGTCCCGCCGATGTTCCCGGCTCCGATCAATGCGATCTTCTTGCGTCCCATGGCGCGCGGCACTCCCTTCCTGGCAAGCCCGGCAATGCTTCACAGACCGGCGGCACACGGGCCAAATTGCCATGCCGATCCCAAGACTGGGGTCGCCCCTACGCCGATTCCCTTAACGAAACAACCGCGAAAAGGTCGAAAATCCGCCTTTTTTTGCAAATAGTTCGCAATAACAAAAAGCAACGATGGAACCGATCTCGCACGGGTTTGAATGGACAATGACGCGTTCGCATGACAGGTTTGCGGACGTCGGGGGATGGCCGCACAGCCGAGTTAACCCTCCTTTATCGCTGGGGTGCTAGGCGCGAGCGGATGACGCGGGCAATCATCAGTTTCGATACCGAGCTGTCCGCCGGGCTGTATCAGCGGGGCGCCGACGCGCGCGCCAACTTCGATAGCTCGATCCTGGGGCGTTGCCGCGAAGGCGATTTCGGCATCCATTTCCAGATGGACATGCTCGAACGCCACGGGCTGACCGGGGTGTTTTTTATCGATCCAATGCCGGCGCTGGTTTATGGGCCCGAGGTCATCGACGCGATCGTGCGCCCCGTCGTCGAACGCGGGCACGAGGTGCAGGTGCATATCCACACCGAATGGCTCGCCTTCGCGCGCTTCAACCCTGTGGGGCGGCTCACCGGCCGCAACATCGGCGATTTTCCTCTGCCCGCGCAAAAGAAGCTGATCGCGCTTGCCCGTGACATCCTGGTTAGCGCGGGCGCGCCCAAACCGACCGCCTTTCGCGCCGGCAATTTCGGCGCCAACGACGACACGCTGCGCGCGCTGGCCGCGCTGGGCTTTCGCTTCGACAGCAGCTTTAACGGCGCCTATCTGGGCCACGGCTGTGCAATCTCGCTCGATGCGGGCAATTTGGGGATGCGCGAGCACCATGGCGTGGCCGAAGTGCCGGTCAGCGGCCTGATGGACCGCGCCAGCCGCTTTCGCCCCGCGCAACTGTGCGCAATGTCCGAAGAGGAAATGCGCGATGCGCTCGATCATGCCGCGGCCAGCGGCGCGATCCAGTTTTCGGCGTTCAGCCACAGTTTCGAATTGCTCAGCCGCGATCGCAAGGTCGCCAACCGCCTCGCCATATCGCGGATGGAGGCGCTGTGTCGCGCCGTCGCCGACGATCCGCGCGTCAGCAGCGGCGGGCTGGCCACCCTGCCCGCGCCGCCCGCGCGTCCGGCGCGAATCCATGTTCCCGCCCCGCGGCCGCTGCGCACGCTGCGAAGGGTTATTCAACAAGGGTTTGGGCATCTTGCCCATGAGGTGCGCTATGTCCGCGACCTGATCGCGGTGACGATCAACTCGTCACGTTGGGGAAAGATTGCTAGCGGCGTCCTGCTGGCCATGGCCTAAAGCCAGATAGTCGTCCGACTGCATTTCGGACAGACGGCTCGCGGTGCGCTCAAATTCAAACGCGCCGTCGCCCGCGACATACAGCGCATCGGGCATCGCCGCCGCGCTTGCGAGCAGCTTGACCTTATACTCGTAAAGCGCGTCGATCAGGGTGACGAAGCGCGCGGCTTCGTTGCGGTTCTCCGGCCCCATGCGCGGGATGCCGACGATGATGACGGTGTGGAAGTGGCGCGCGATCGCCAGATAGTCCGACGCGCCGCGCGCTTCGGCGCACAGCCGCTTGAATGAGAAAACCGCGACGCCCTTCAGCGCCTTCGGCACATGCAGCATCCGCCTCCCGCCCAGATCGAGATCAAGCGTCGGGACATGCGCGCGATCTTCAGGGGGATAATCGGTCAGCCGGAAAAAGGCCGCCGACAGCGCCGCACTCGCTGCATCGTCGGCGGGCACGAACCAGCGCGCCCCGTCGCCCAGCCGATCGCGGCGATAATCGGTCGGACCGTTCAAGCCCATCACGTCGAGCTTCACCTCGACCAGCGCAATGAAGGGCAGGAAATGCTCACGGTTGAGGCCGTCCTTGTACAGGTCACTCGGCGGGCGGTTCGACGTCGCGACCACCGTCACCCCGCGGTCGATCAATGCGGTGAACAGCCGCGAGAGGATCATCGCGTCGGCGCTGTTGTTCACCACCATCTCGTCGAACGCCAGACAGCGGACGTCGGCGACCAGCGCGTCGGCGACCAACGGGATCGGATCGCCCGCCTCGCTTTTGCGCACCTCGCGCATCCGCGCATGGACGTCGAGCATGAAAGCGTGGAAATGGACGCGTCGTTTGCGCTGGATATGCAGCTGGTCGTAAAACAGGTCCATCAGCATCGACTTGCCGCGCCCGACGGCACCCCACAGATAGACGCCGCGCGGCGCCTCGGGCTTGCGGCCGGTGAGCCGCCAGAGCAGGCTGCCGCGCGGCGGCACCGCCTCCAGTTCGGCCTGTAACGCGTTCAGCCGCTCGGCGGCGGCGCGCTGCTCGCGATCGGGCTTGAGTTCTCCTGCGGCGACCAGCGCATCATAGGCCGACAGCACCGACATCAGCCGCGATCCTTGCTCGCCTTGCGAATGGTGCCGGCAAAGCTGAGGACGATATGCCTGTCGCCTTCACCCTGCACCACCAACCCGCGCAGAAAGATCAGGCGACCCGTCTCGCGCACCAACTCCACCACCGCGTCGAGCGGCTCGCCGACCCGGCCCGCCCCGACAAATTGCGTCGACAGGTCGAGCGTCACCGAATGACCCGCGTTGAGCGATCCGAACTGATGCGACGCGGCGAACAGCGCAATATCGACCAGTGCCAGCGTCACCGCGCCATGGACATTGTCGCCCAGATTGCTGTGCTTGCGTTCGGGAATCATGCGCACCCGCGCGCAGGGACGGCCGTCGGACGTCGGCGGCTCGACCCGCACGGTCAGCGGCTCGATGAAGCTGTTGAAGCGGCTCGCGTCCTTGAGGTCCCAGCTCAGCCAGCCGTCGTCGAGCACTTCGGCGCTGAAATGGTCGCGGCGTTTTGGTTCCTCGATGCCGTCGTTCATGCTCTGAGAGTTCCGTTCTGTTCGATGGCAGCCGCGCGCAGCCTATGCGCTCAAGCCTGCTGTAGCGGCTGGTGCAAGCGATAAATACTGCTGCGTGGGCCTATACAACGGCATCAATCGAGAGATGAATGACTATGGCGACAGGGGCTGCGCGTTCTGCCGTCGATGGATCGCCTGAAACGACGGCCAACGGCCCTGAACGATATGGCCGTGCAGACCCAGCGGCTTGGAACCCCAGCGTGCCTAGTTGAGACACTCGGGCAGCACTAAAAGTTTCGCCAATGGCGTGACGACATTTCATGTCGCGCGCGTGGCCTACCCGGACCCGATCCAGCGCTTCTGAAAACCCTTTGCCACTATGCGACGGCGCTACGACCAACCGGTTCAAAGACGCAATCGGTCCCTCCATCATCCTAGAAAAAACGCCGTCGAAAATCTCGGCATGGGGAACCTCGGCGAGGGAATCGTAAATGCTCAGCCGCGCGGCGGCGACGATGCGGCCATCATCACGGATCGCCCAATGCGCGGCGCGCGCATCCTCTGCATCAGTCCAGCGTCCGATGTCCGGAAAGGATTCGACGCGCGCCCGCCAGGCGGCGACGCGGAGCACATAGATTTCTTCCAAATCGGCCGGATCGCAGATCCGCTCGGGCTGCATCGCCGGACCTGAAAATACCAGCTTGCGCGATCAGACCTGCCGCTCGGCCTCAAGCTTCTTGATCTCGGCGATCGCGCGGGCGGGGTTGAGCCCCTTCGGGCAAGCATTGGCGCAATTCATGATCGTGTGGCAGCGATAGAGGCGGAAGGGGTCTTCCAGCTCATCGAGCCGCTCGCCGGTCATTTCGTCGCGGCTGTCGGCGAGCCAGCGATACGCCTGGAGCAGAATCGCGGGACCGAGGAACTTGTCGCTGTTCCACCAATAGCTGGGGCAGCTGGTCG